>Ga0316192_10000130_pt1 | contig 50890 bp, 73 predicted proteins | sample MerIslwburrow_MG_FD_204931 | JGI IMG/M metagenome (GOLD analysis project Ga0316192, IMG submission 204931) | Coastal sediment microbial communities from Maine, United States - Merrow Island worm burrow | ecosystem: Environmental > Aquatic > Marine > Coastal > Sediment | place: USA: Maine...
TTTCGTTCGGCATTGTTTATATCTCTTTCTTGTTAGTAGGCAGTTCTGATATCGTCGGCCATCGTGGACCTTCTAGTTTCGATCCACAAGCATCACAACTTGCCCAACTGAATTTAATTTCAGTAGCAGCATACTCACTCAATACATCGTTCAATGTTTCTTGTTGGTCGGCAGTTATGTTAGATTCATCTATCAGGTTACCGATAGTGCCTATGTGGTCTAGGTTGTCATAGTCCATATCTGGATCTAGATCTAGAAGCTCACTAGCCTCACGCCAAGTGTAATTGCTGATTATGTAGCAGTCATAACATATCCAGCTATCAGCGTCGCTTTCTAGATACACGCCATTAGCGATTAGATTCCATGCTTTGGCTAGCCCGATCGTTCCATTAGAGGCTAGTTCCCAATCGGTAGCCTTAGATAGGAATTGTTCTATAGGCATTCTCATTTGTTTGATCCTTTGGCTAGTGATATGGCCGGATGAGGAATACTACGCATAAAGTCGGGTAGTAGTCGATGGTTCATGTGTTTGTTGTAGCGCTCTAGTGCCTCTAGTGCTCTTACTCGTGCTGGTGAGGTTGCCGAGTCATCTAGGTAGATAGAGAAGTTGTTAACGATTGTGGCATAGGTTGCGCTGCTACACAGATACCCATTTAAATCAATGTCGATATCATCGGGAACTAAGTCTAGTTCGATGATGCTAGATATCAGGTTTGCGGATGAGCGATGACCACGTACGAATAGATCCACTATTTGGTGTGGCTCAACGTTATATTCTTTACTGGTAGCGATGATTCCATCGACAATTGTATTAACTATTGTTTCGTGATTGGTGGTATTGCTATGTCCGTTCCTTTCGATGTACCGGATTAGATAGTTAGCAGCGTTGTTGAGCATATTCGCATACGTGTTGTTTGCTAGTAGGTTAATCATTGACATTGTTAGATCCTTTGTGGTTGGTTGGTTAATCGGCTTAGGTGTGGGTGGTATAGATTGTGTATTTGTGTTCTTCGTGCGTCAGGTTAAGACCTAGAGCCACACTTACAGTTATTACCGATGTATCTAGACGGAAGTTAAATGATGGTGGATCGATAGCCCAAGTCATTAGGCGACTAGCTAGTGACAAGTTTGCTAGTAGATATTCGTGTGTGGAATCTATTGTCTTGTTGGCGCTAACTAGTTTGGCCGTCTCAATCTCTATTTGTAGATCGGTTAGAGATGACTTATCGGCGTTTAGCGATTCTGTATTCCGTGTGTTTGCATATCGTGCACTATCTAGCTGAATTAAATCGCTACTGGTAGATCTAATTATCTCTCGTGCTAGACGTATTATGTTTGCTTGTTCTTCCAACATGTATGCTCCCTAGTTTCCGAATATTATTGTTACGTAGTTATCTTCATTACCTACTGAGATAAAGCGACTATTTGAGTTAGTCGAATTAAATACACAATTGTAGTCGTCCTCTTGCATGCATTGTGGCAGTTCATCTAAGTAGCTTGGATTAATAAACGCTGCTAGTGCGACTATTAGGTTGATTATGGTTTCGACTATTTGTTGCTCCATGCGTCCAAGTGTATCAAAGTACAAATAAATTTGCAACATTGAGAATCTATTTAAATTAAATAGAGCGGTAAATCCTGGTCTATAGACCTTCCACACCATCAACTAGCTGGACTTATGGCCGATTTGTGTGTGCGTAATGCGATATATGCTAAATAGTATTTGTTTGTTATTGTGATGTATTTGATGGTTAAGTAAATACTCGTGTTAATTGTGACAGATATGTGTCTGAAACGAGTGTAGATTAGCCTGGATTGAAACTAGTACATATAACTATGTGATAATCATATATGTCTCTTTTATTGTAAATACTATAATATATATGTATAAATCTAAGGTACACAAGAACACGTATAGTTGGCGTATATAAGTGAATGTTTCGATACATGTGTTAAGCAAATATGCTTCGTTTATAACGTACCTGTTTAGTATACATAGCAATTAATTCTTATATCTCCCAGTAGACAGAAAGAAGTTGTTTTTAGGGTGCGTTGACTATGTTATAGATACTGGCATAGATAAGTGAAAATCTGCCTGTTAATACATTGGAAATTCACTGTTTAGGTAATAGTTTACGCTTATTTACAAGACAGTTAAGCACTACCTATGTAGTTATTGTGGGTGGAACGTATAGCGGCATGATAATAACATTACCGACTAAGACCTAAGTAGTTACCTAGTGATACTTTCTTCGGCTATCACTAGTATCAGAACCGTAACATTGTGTAAATTTCTAATGTATTAACACTGATTTAGTTTACTAAACGTATAAATCAGACCTATTGGAATAACACTAAATCGTCCTCAAATCTGGCAGTATTGGCCTAATAAAGTGCCACGTATTGACATACGTACGCCTACCTTTGTTTACGTATAAGCGCACACACGAGGCATTCTTTGAGTAAACGAGCGTATGTATATGTATAGAGTAAGACACTAACGTATGTGCTAAATCGTTGTTTACAAATAAGCATATACAATGAGCACGAAAGTGGCCTAATTACTTGTATCAATATTGGCCCTTTGGTAATATGACGTCCGATTATTTGGTTATATGCCGACCATCTAAAAAGGTGGACCTTTACACTGTAAGTATCCAATCCAAAATCACTTTTATGTTGGAAATTGAAGGGTGTGTTCTGGAATTTCAGCAGAATAAATTGACGTCAAATCTTTGTTGCATTGTCTAATCTAAAAATCCATGATACACTGACAACATGTTTACTCAAGGAGACGCATCGCAACTTGCCATTGAAGCTATGGACGCTTACAGTAACCGTGGTAAAGGCAACACATTTATACGTGAAGAAGTCAATTCAAAGGCTATAGCAGCAATACAAGTAATTAGCAGCCTTATGTATTCCGAGCAAGACAACATCGCTCTGCAAGCATCTAAGTTTATGGTTAACACTGCAATAAGACTAAATATGGAGTATGAAGTGTCGGACCCTGTTGATGACCTTCTACAAGGTTTGCTGCAATAAATGGTAGCCACTATACACAACCAAAGTAAAGTTAATGTTAAAAAGCTTTACGAGAAGCTAAACTATAAACCGCATCCCGTTCAATCCAAATTCCACGCATCAACAGCTAGATTTAAAACTCCTGTGTGTGGACGGAGAATGGGTAAATCCGTCATGGCCGGGAGGGACTTAGAACCTAATCTACTAAGACCTAACCCACGTTTTTCGCCTACACGGATCTACTGGATTGTGGGACCGGTTTATAGTTTGGCTGAAAAAGAGTTCAGGGTTGTGTGGCAAGATCTAATCATAACCTTAGGTTTAGGTCGAACTAAAGGCATCAAAAAGTCTTTCAACCTAAAACAAGGAAACATGTTTATTGAGTTTCCATGGGGAGTCAGACTAGAAACCAAATCCGCTGATAGACAAGATTCTCTTGTGGGGGATTCCTTGTGGTCAGTGATTATGAGCGAAGCCGCTAAACACGATGTCGAAACTTGGGACAAATACATTAGACCAGCGCTAGCAGACTTTAAAGGCACTGCTACTTTCCCGACCACACCAGAAGGCAAGAACTGGATCTATGACCTTTATCTGAGGGGCCAAGATCCAAACCAACCTGACTATGACTCCTGGCAGTTCCCTAGCTGGACTAATCCACACGTATACCCAGAAGGAATAACAGATCCAGAGATAATCCAATTACGTGAAACTTTGCCAACAGCAGTCTTTGAACAAGAAATAGCGGCGGATTTTACAAAAGTTGCAGGATCAATCTTTCCCGACTTCGCTGAACATACCCACGTAACAGACGTTAAATTCGACCCCTCTCTACCGAACTACATAGCCTTTGACTTCGGCTACGTAAACCCATTCGCCGCACTAGAATTTCAATTAGGGCCACAAGACCAAGTAAGAGTCTGGCGGGAACACTATAAAACCCACGCCACAACCTACGAAAACCTGCAAATAATGGCAGAACGGGAACAGCCAGACGGCTACCGAATAGACATGTGCGTAGGCGATCCAGCAGACCCAGAATCAATAGCAACCATAAACAAAGTAATAGGTAACTGTTACGGAGATCCAGCAGTCAAAGATTGGAAAACCGGAATAGACCTAATGACAGACGCTATAAAATTACGCATTGACGATTCAACCGACTCAATAGACGAACACGGAACACCACCAGAAATGTTCCCGGGGTTTGTGGTCGACAGAGAATGCAGACAATTTATAGACGAAATGCTAGCCTACAAATCGCCAAAGGGCACACTAACCACAAGCCCTAAAGAAATAGGCGTAAAGAAACACGATCACGGAATAGATGCAATACGATACGCACTATTCCAAATATTCGTATTAGGTCGATATGAAGATCTAGACACAACAATGCCTGAGCTTCTGAAACCAAGACCAGAAGACAGACAACTACTAGACATAACAGCAAGAAACGATCTAGATCAAATGTTCGGGTCAGACCCAATAGGACCACAAACCTACAACATAGAAGAACTAGACTCCGGCCTGTACACAGCAAGAGGAATGTCTGACTACCACGGAATCTATGGGAAGGAGTTTTAAACTGCATGTTAGAACCAGATGTAGTTGAACAAATAGAAAAATTGCTAGGCACTACAGCAGACATTGTGACGCTAAGTGACGATGGAGGCATACCAAGCTACCTAGTTGTGGAGCAAGAAGACCCGTCACAACGACTAATAACAGATGACGACTCAATACAACTAAGCGAAAAAGTCCCGGCCAACGCCTTTAGAGAAATAGGCGGACGAGCCAGCGACGAATGGGGATTCATAGATGACGAATACAATGCAGACCTAAAAGGAATATCAGGTCTAAGAATCTATGATCGAATGCGGCGGTCAGATCCAGCAATAAGATCTGCAATGCGAATCCTGAAAACACCAGTAAAAGGTGGCACCTTCTTTGTTGTGGAAGGTGAAGACACTAAAGAAGGCAAAGAAATAGCAGCATTTGTAGAAAAAGCACTTTTCAACATGGAGAAAGGTTTCTCACAATTCCTTCATGAAGCACTACTAATGCTGGAATTTGGATACTACTTCTTTGAAAAAGTATGGGAACGTAGAGAAGTTAACGGAGAGCAAAGAATAACTTTAAAGAAACTGGCTCCAAGACACCCGCTACGAGTCCACGAATGGCTATTCGATAAAAACTCAAATCCAAAAAGAGTCCGCATGAGTGTGGATGCTGGTCACGGTGGAATAGTAGAAATACCAGCAAACAAACTAGTAATCGTAACATACGATGAAGAAGACTCTAACATATTCGGAATATCAGTTTTGCGTTCAGCCTACAAACCATGGTACTTGAAAGAGAACGCATACAGAATAGACGCCATACAGAAAGAACGGCACGCTACAGGAATACCAATCGTAAAACTCCCAATGGGCGTCAGCGCAGCACAAAAAGAAATAGCTAAAGAACTAGCAAGGAACCTTAGAACTAACCATTCGGCTTTCGCTGCTCTACCCAATGGTTGGGAAGTAGAATTTCTTAAACTAGACGGACGACCAGTTAGCGCCTTGGAAACAGCCGATCACCATAGCGCAATGATATTTCTAAATATTCTAGCTCAGTCTGTGTGGATGGGGACCACGAGTAGTAGTGGCAATGACGCTACAGAACTTATGGATCTATTTTATAGGTCCGCACAAGAAGTAGCTAACATAATTGTGGAGGCAATAAATAAACAAATTATACCAGAATTAGTTAGGTATAATTGGGATACAATGAAATTCCCACAACTTAAGGTGCGGCAATTAGGCAATACTAAAGAAATGCGTGAGCTAAGCTTTGTATTGCGTAACCTTATAGGTGCTCAACTGGTCAGACTAGATGACAAGACTGAGGCATGGATAAGAGATGTCATCGGTGCACCACCGTTCGACAGTGCCACGGAGAGACCGTTTGACGCTCCTACAAGCGACGATGAGCCGGACGACAGTGATAGTGAGCCACCAGCGACAGGAGGCACTCCTAGGCCGCCTAGAATGGGCTCAAAGCAATCGAAAGCGTCTAACATGCGGACCAAACCTTCAAGCAAGGAAGGTAAAGACGGAAGCGGTACTTCATAATGCCATCTTATTCAAACCAAATAGATGCAGTAGGTGTGGATCTAGGCCATCGGTATAAATCAGGTGCCTCAATAGACATTACATTAAAGTTTCTTGATACAAATAGACGTGTAATTGATGTTAGTGGCCGCACGTACACAGGCGGAATTTACAACGTTACTGCAAGCACAACACAAGACATGTTTGTAGTTGATAGTTCAGACGCAGTTAACGGCATAATCAATTTACTTGTAGAAGACACAAGTAGTTATACCGATGAAAATGACTATAAAGTCGAAGTATGGGAAACCATAGGCACTAAAAAGAACTATATTTATGGCGGCTCGCTAGTTGTGGAGGACTCACTATTAGCACCATAGTAGAAATTGAGAGTACTCAAATTATCGGTGTTGTGGCTGATGAAGCAGATTTAGAATACAGAGTAGTAAACGGATACGAATACCAAATAACACTTGTTCAGGTTGCCGGTACAACTGATGTTTTAGGAATTAGGCCACAAGAAACATCAAATATAACAAATAAATACGAACATTATGGGCCGAAGTTTTGATTAGGAAAGGTAAACCACATGAATGTGTTTGGTAAATTTATTGATATCCAAGCCGCATTACTAAATGATACTACTACTAATAGTAGCTGGATTCAAGCAATACCAGTCGGTAAGTGGAAACTAGGTAATACAGTCCTAGATTTTACAAAGGAAAGACTACAAGGCTTTGCCGATAAAATTAATAAAAATGTACGTGGCATTGATCTAGCTGTAGATTATGACCATCAGATAGGAATCGCCGCTGGCTGGTTTAATGAAGCAAAAGTTGAAGATGACGGCCTGTACATTAAGGTTGATTGGACAGACGGCGCAGCAGCTAAAATAAGAGCAGGTGAATATAGATACTTCTCACCTGAAATTCTCTTTAAATGGCAACATCCAGTAACCAAGATTGACTATACAGATGTTATTAGCGGTGGCGCTGTAACGAACAAACCATTTCTAAAAGGTATTAAACCCCTAGAGTTGCACGATGAAAGGAAAATTATGAACAGAGCACAACTTGAGGCACTAGCTGTAAAGCTTGGAATTAAGTTTGACAAGGAAATTACTGATGATGATTTGGCTGACGCACTAGCTAAATTTGAGCCAGAAGACGCATCTAATTCGGACGACGATGATGTCGATGAAGATGAAGATGAAGATGATGCGGATGTAGATGAAGATGATACAGACAGTGATGATCCAGATGGCATCGCACAACTAAGCGAATCGAATCCAGCAGTTAAAGCACTAGTACAACGGCTTAACGAGCAGGATTCTATGCTTAAGGCTATTCAAGCCACCGCACGTAGGGCTGACGTAAAACTCGCTCTTGCTGAATTTAATACTGACCAAGTGCTACTTTCTGAAAGTGCTACGACAAGGCTCGGTAAGTTTATGGTTAAGCTTTCAGAGTCTTTGGGTAAAGAGTTTAAGGCCATCATTCAGAGCTTTATGGATGGTAGCGCTGTAGTTCAGCTTGGAGAAAGTTCAGCAGCGAACAATTCAATTAATCTTGGTGGTAAGTCCGCCTTTGAAGTGATGGAGGCTGAAGTTACTAAGCTCCAAGAAGCTAATAAGGATATGGACTATACTACAGCTATGGTTCAGGTAACCAGAGAGAACCCATCATTGTTTGCCGAATACCAAAAAGAAATGAACGGAGTTTAATATGCATGAAATTCTAAGTATGTCACTTATATCTGAAACAGCTATTACGAAAGGTAGACTTGTAGCACTTGGAACAGCGGATAATACCTGTACTGCTGTTACGGCGCAAGGCCAAGCTGTTTTTGGTATAGTAAATGAAGAAGTCACTGCTAGTAACGTTACTAATGGTAGGCACGTAAAAGTAACTATTGCAGGTGTGGTCAAAGCTAAAGCCGGTGCTGCTATTGCAATTGGTGACTTTTTGACTACAACCGCCACTGGTACTGTAGAACCTGCGACTACGGGTGACTACATTTGTGGTCAAGCTATTATGGGTGCGGCTAACGGTGATATTTTTAGTATGAACTTTATTCCAGCACCAGTTATTTCGGCCTAGAAAGGAAATTTTAAATGGCAGTTTATGATCCAGCAGGTGGCGGAAACGCACACATTGATCAGGTACTTACGCAAGTAAGTCTTAAATATACAAATGAACCACACATTGGTGAGGAACTAGTACCTAGCGTAGCAGTTTCACAGCAAAGTGATAAGTATTATGAGTTTGGCCGTGAGAATTGGCAGTTGGACCCAGTTAGCTCAATTAGAGCACCTGGTACACCAGCCGCTGAAATTGGCGGACGTACTCTATCTTTGCATACATACTTCTGTGTGGAACATGCATATAAGACTGCTGTAACTGAGGAAGAAGTCCAAAACTCAGATACACCACTCCAACCAAAAGCCGATGCCACTGAAGATTTGACTGACAAGCATATGCTTAGTCAGGAAATTGAAGTTTATACAGATCTTACTACAGCAGCTAACTTTAATGCTAATAATACTGTAACTTTGGCTGGTACGGATCAGTGGTCAGATTCAGTCAACTCAAATCCAATTGCGGATATGAAGACTGGTCGGGATGCTATCCACGCTAGTATCTTTAGGCGTCCAAATAAAACTGTAATTCCTTATCAAGTAATGTCACAGATTGAAGATCATCCAGATCTGATTGAACGCATTAAATACTCGGAACGAGGAATCCTTAACTCTACTATTATGGAGGCACTTTTCCAAACTGGTAAGGTGCTAATTCCTGGTGCTGGTTTCAATTCAGCCAACCCCGGCCAAGCAGATACGTTTGGTTATATTTGGGGTAAGGATGTTGTAATGGCATTTGTAAATTCCAAGGCCAAGATCAAGCAACTTTCAACCGCTTATAAGTTTAAGTGGCGTTACCCTAGTGGCCAAACTCGTATTGTGGATGGTTGGTACGATAAGGACCGCAAGTCAGATATTGTACGTATCCAAGAGCGTTGGGATATGAAGCGAGTTGCAGTAGATGATGCAGGCTTGCATATTGCAGGTTACCTAATTAAGGATGCGATAGCCTAATGACTAAGCGTCTAGTCGCTCAAAGTACAATTAAATTTGGTATGGGTGAAAGAGATAAGTCAGAAATTACTGACAGGGGTGACATCTTTGACCCAGCAGGTAAACCACGAGATCAGGTAAGGCGACTGATTAAAATTGGTGCGCTTAAGGTTGTGGACTTCCCAGATGAGAAATCACCACAACCAGAAAAGAAAAAGAAAGGGAAAAGCAGCCAGAAGGTAAAAGAAGAAGAAGAAGAAGAAGAAGTAGAGCAAGAAGAAGCAGAGGTAGAAGAAGTAGAGTTACAAGATAAGGATGACGATTAAAGATGGCTATTGAGTTAGTTCAGGCAGACGTACAGGCATATTTGCATAATACTAAATATAGACTAGGTAAGCTTGAAGATGAATTGACAAGCTTTTCTGTTAACTATATAACTGGTAAAGTGCGTTCAAAATATGATATTTCTGGTTGGACTGACGCCACAAATACACCCCCTTTAATCCTTAACTTGATGAATATCTGGTATGCAAATCTGTACCTACGGCTGAAATCCTCAGAGGAAGACGGCTTTACTAAATATGCAGATTTTTTAGTTGGGTTGGTTAATGACCAATGCCAAGCAATCGTTGATGGTGATGTAAGTTTGGAAGGCCAACTTACCGATCCAAATTCAGCTGTAGGTGCAGAACCAGAGTTTTTTCCAACAAATGCAGCAACTACCATATGGCAAGAAGATCACAATGCCGATGGAAGTTCAGGCGCAGTTGGAGCGGCTACACAAGCATTTACAATGCAAATGGAGTTTTAATGGCTCAAGCTAGATTGATTTATTTTGAGTGGCATCCAGAGCCACTTGATAGGGGCCAAGCTTTAAAACGAGTAGCTAATGAATTACGTAGAACGAAAGTTCCAATTGCTAATTCAATAGTTAACGTAATGGTCCCATCAATAACAGAGAACTTTAAGAGTCGTGGGCGGCCAGGATGGAAACCACTAGCAGCTAGGACAGTTGCGCTTAAAGGTAATGATAGACCACTTGTAGATACCGGTAAACTAATGAAATCTGTTACCGGTATAGATGCTTGGAATATAGATGATGGTGAGGCATCTTTAACAGGTAAACCACATTACGGTCCACTACACAATACCGGATTCTTTAATGTTAGGTATAAAGTTAACGTGCCTGCTAGGGTTTGGGCTATGTATCACGATCAGGATATAGATAATGTGGTAGAGGAATTTGTCGATTGGATGGAGGGAGTGTTTAACCGTGAGTACAACTAAAAAGGCATCAGAAGTAGCCATCCACATACAGGATCTGATAGATGGTGTTAGAACTGACTACGGTATCGAAGGTGTGTATTACGGAGATATTGCACAGATAGTAGATTCCGTATGTGTTTGTGTGGAACCAGCAAATAAAATAATCGAAAGAATCAATACCGGTTTACAGTCTAATGTGGAAATGCGGATTGCAATTATTGTTTATGTTTCTAGTGATGATGGAGCGGAAAATGTCCAATCAAGGGCTGATTCACTTTGTGAAGACCTAGAATCATATATCAATATGAAAGCAGCACCACAGACAAACTTTAACCTAGAGGGTAACAAACTAGGCGGTCTAATTATAGACGGAATGATAACAGAAGTTAATTATGATTACAGGCTACCAGGGGGACAAATAACTAGGGCGAATCGAATGATATTTACTTGCTTATCCAGGGTAGGAGTAGTATAATGGGACAACTAACAGTTAATTTAACTAATGTGGCAAAAGGCAAAAAAGTAGATTTACCAACTCTACGTAAATACGGTCCATTTAAAGATCCTTTTTTAAATGGTCAAGTATATGAAATTCCTAATATGGACATGGACTTAGTTATTGGTAGTGAACTTGAAGGTCAAACAATTGAAAGTACATTCACAGATATAAAGGATGATTAGATATGCCATTAGGTATCGGTGCTGCTGGTGTCGTTGGTATTGGTTTTGAGGCTTTAGCCACACCAAATACTTATGTAACACCAATCAAATTTATTCCTATTGAGAACGAAAGCCTTAAATACAATCCGACGGATGTAGAACGTAGGCCGCTGCAAGCTAGTGCAGATATTATTAATATAAAACTTGGTCATGGTTCTGTTGAAGGCGATATCAAGTTTGCTGTATACCATGATGTACTAGCTTACTTTTTGTATGCATCCAGAGCCAGTATTACTAAGGCTGGTGCTGGTCCTTATACTTATACTGCTGTTGGTTCTCACGGAGCTACTGCTTCATATACATTGTCTATTACTGTTGAGCGTAATGGTGTTGTATATGCTTACACTGGCTGTGTTGTGGGTAAGACATCGTATGCTCTTGAAAATGGTATTCTTATGTGTACCGCTTCAATTGTTGGGCAAGGTCAGTCTACACAAGCTTCACCAGTAGAAGCTTATACATCAACTGATAATGAATTTTCTGCTGGCCAATACGCAATTGAATATGATGATGTTGTTGTAACAGATGTTGACGAGTTCACAATTACTATCGATGATGCGGCTCAACCATTGCATCGTGTTACGAACACTAGAGATGCCAGTGCTATCGCTTTTGGAGCTAGGACTGTTGAGATTAGTTTGTCAAGAGATTTTGAAAATAAAGCAGAGTACAATCTTTTCCTGGCAGGCACAGCCCAAAAACTAGAATTTATTGCTACTAACGGCACAAACGTACTTACGTTCTTGTCACCAGTTACAAAGATTAGCACTCATGAAGTCCCATTGTCCGGGGCTACTGATCTAGTAAGGGCGTCTATTAATTATAAGAGTGTGCATGATGCAGTATTAAGTTCAGCTTATAGTCTTGAAATTACTACAGATGAAGATATAACTGTACCAGTCTAAAAAGTTTATATATTTTAAATAAGAAACGGAACTATAATGGTAATTGCTAGCGTAAATACGGACACTCAACGCTTTGAGTTGGAGTCAGTAGAAGGTGGTTGGGTTGAACTTAAGGAATTTGGTTATGGTCAATCCCAACGCCGATTCTCTGAACTAACTAATATGAAGGGTAGTTTCGGTGATAATGCTAAGTCTGAAGATAGGTCACTTGAAATTGGTATGCTTCAGGATAAAGCGGCTGAATTTGATTTTCGGCATTGTATTGTCGACCATAATTTGGAGTATTTAGATTCACAAGGTCAAGTCAGGAAGTTTAATTTTAAAGGGAAACACTCACTTGAGAATCTAAAGGCATCCATTGGGGAAGAAATCAGCGGACTTATTGAAAATATAAATATTATTGACACTGAAGGAGCAGATGGCAAGGGAAACTAGCAGACCGCATACAAAAGGCGGTCCTTTACCAGAATAATAAAACGGATTATGAAGTAACTTTTTTTATAGAGTTATATTACTTATGCAAAGAATTCAATTCCTTACCAACATCAGGTGGAGTATTAGATCAGCCAACATCTATTATAAATGGTTTATTACATGTAATGTCTGCCTTAAAAATTAAGTATGACAGAGATAATCCACCCGAAGGGAATAAAAGGTAAGTAATGGCACTATCAACTAGAGAGTTATTATTAGTTCTAAAAGCTAGAGATGAAATGTCTGCTATAATAGATAAAAATTCAGCAGCATTACAACGTATGGGAGCCATAGGGGAAACTACATCTAGGGCTATGGCAATAGGTACTGGTTTGGTTGCTACTGGTACGGCTCTAAAAAACCTTGGGCGTGTGGCATTAGACTTTGGCCAGGATTCATTAGATGCAGCTAAAATGGCACAATCGGCCCATTCTCTAATTGCCACACAAGCACAGAACTTAAATCTAGTTGGTAAAGATATTGCCGCCATGATAGAGCAAGTTGGTCGTGCTAGAGCCGTACCATTAGATGATCTTAGAAGCTCCCTATTTGAGATCCTTTCTACAGTAGAAACAGATGTACCGGGCGCAATTGAAATCCTTGATGCTTTGGGTATTGCTGGTGTGGCCGCTCAAACAGGATCGACGGCATTTGCCGGTGCTGGTACTGCATCTCTAAATGCTTTCGGCTTAGAAGCTGGTGATACACTTAGGGTTCTTGATGCAATGTTTAGAGCGGTTGAACAAGGCCAAGGTAGTTATGATAACTTCGCCGCTGGTTTCGCTTCAGCTATTCCGTCTGCACAAGCATTTAATCAGACTATGGAAGACACATTTGCGGCTGTAGCACTTGTTACTAAAGCAACTGGTCTAACTGAAGCCGAAGCTGGTACAGCAGTAGCACGTGCATTTGACCTATTTAAGAAAACAGACATACGTAAAAACTTGGCCGAGCTTGGTGTTCAGGTAGTTGATAGCCAAGGCGACTTTAGAAGTATTGTAAGCGTATTGGGAGAGCTACAAGGCGCACTAGGTGGTTTAAGTCCCGCTGCTAGAGAAGCCGCACTAGAAGATATTTTTGGTGCTAATATTCGAGCCTTTAGGTTCTTGAATCCTACAATTGAAAACTTAGAGCTATTTAACTCTGTAGTTAAAGAAGTCAATGCTGGCCTTGATGAAGGTAGCGGTATTTTAGGTGCTTATGCAATAGTAAGTAGAGATGCAGCAGCAGCCGAACAACAGTTCCAAAATAACTTACAACTAGTTAAAGAGCAAGTGGGCGCTGTATTATTGCCGGCTTATGTACAGTTACTAGAGATTGGTAATAGACTTATAGGAATGTGGGAGGGACTGTCAGAGTCCACACAAGAAACCATTATTAAGTTTGTTATGATTGTATCTACAGTAGCTGTTGTGGTCGGTACCATAATGACATTTGTTGGCGGCTTGTTACTAGCTAAAGCTATGTTAGCTTTCTTTGGCGTAACTTTAGGTGCTGTTATTGCTACTGCTGGTGTGGCCTTATTAGTGTTTGCCGCAATAGCAGCAGCAGCATATTTAATATATGCCAATTGGGATACAGTAGGTCCAATATTTCATAGTGTAAAAGATGCAGTTATAGCTTTCGGTCAAGCAGCTTGGTTGTGGATACGTGAAACAGCCATTCCCGCTCTACAAGAATTTGCCGCCAAGGTTGCTGAAATAGCCGAAATTGTATGGGCATTTGTTACTGGTACTATTGTTCCATTTGTGGCTGAAGTCATAGCTAAGATCATGGAACTTAAAGACGGAATTTTATCTGCCGTTGATTTTATTCTAGCCAAGTGGGACGAGTTTGTAGCTTGGTTAAATGAAAATATATTGCCTGGTTTATTGACAGTAATAGAAACAATAAAGATTGAATTTAACTCACTCAAAGAAGCATTCAACCAATCTTCTACAGAAATATCTGCTATTTTAACTTGGCTGAAGGATGTCTTTGTATTAGCTTTTGATTTTATACTTATTTACATGCAGTTTGCATGGGAAGGTATTAAATTAATATTTAGTATAGGTATGCTAGTTATTACTGATGTATGGGTTATTGCTTGGAATTTTATTAGTGATTATGTTGTTATTATATGGAATCTAATAACCGGTTTGTTAGATGGTGCCATTAAGATAATTTCAAATATAATTAAATTAGGCTTAGCTCTTATTCGTGGTGATTGGGGTGCGGCTTGGGATGCTATTAAAGGTATAGCCGCTGGTGCTTGGACAACAATAACAGCCATAATTAGAGCTGGCTGGGAACTGGTAAAACTTACATTCCGTACAGCAATAGCAATAGTTAAAGTTGTATTTACTCTCCTATGGGAATCTCTTAAACTTACATTAAGTACAGCCTGGTCAGCAATGAAAGAAAGCACTGCCTCTGGATGGGAGTCTGTTAAAGAGTTCTTCAGACTTGGTAAAACATTTATTGAAAACCTATTCAGTAATGCTAGTACACTTCTAAAAAATGCTGGTAGAGATATTATTAGCGGGCTTTGGAATGGAGCTAAAGAGGTTTGGGAAAGGATGAAGGGTTGGTTAACAGGTATAGGTAATATCATTACCAGTATTAAAGGCCCACCAGAAAAAGATAAAGTGCTACTAGTTAATAACGGTAGGCTTATTATGAAGGGATTTCATAAAGGTCTATCTGATGGTTGGAGTGATGTTGAGCGCTACCTTTCAAACTTACCAATAGAACAACAAATGCATTTTGGTGTTGCTGCTAGATCCAACGTTAGTATTGACCATATGCTTAGATCAGATGACGATGCCAAGACTGATGGTCTAATAGATGCTATACGTGAACTAAGCGCTAAGGTATCAGAGATGGAATCTGGCGTTAATGTTGATGGCGATCTATTGCTTACTAAGGTCGGTGGTAAAGGCACTGAAGATGACGATGACGATCTATGGGATAAAATAGAAAGATCTGGTATGTAATGGCTTTAGGAGACCTAGTTGTCGGTCCTTTTGTTTTTGAATTTAATGGCCTAGCTATAGGTGCGGATACAGATTATCTTGTTACAAAAATCAAAAATTTGATAGGCTACACATCAAATTCTTCATCAAGTCCGACCTTTGGTAGGCATGGTTCATCTAGCGAAAGAATCTATGCAGAACAAAAAGATGTTATTATAGATGGGGATTTTCTAACATCTGACGATACTGATTATCAAATTAAACGTAGGCAATTAGCGTCGGCTTTTGCTCCTACTGTAGCACCTATTGATAGGCAATATTTAGTTTATCAATTACCGGATACAGGGTCGACTAAAATTGCTATGTCTTGTGCTGCTGTAGGGTTAATACTACCAATAGACCCTATGCACGCTATAGGCCATGCTACATTTAAGATTAAATTAGAGGTTACTGATCCAGTATTATATACACTCACTGAAACATCCACTATGTTTACTATGCCGTCAAGTTCTGAAATTATTACTAATAACGGCAATGCAAAAAGTAAATGGTCTGCAACTTTAGTTGGTCCTTGTAGTTCCCCAATTATTACAAATGACGATACTGGTCAAAGCATATCATTTTCTAAATTGGATCTAGGTGGTAGTGACACTTTAGTTTATGATTCTGATACAAGTACAGTTAAAGTAAATGGCTCATCAGTTAGCGGTTTGCTTGACATAGGTTTTGAATGGTTTGATCTTGCTGTTGGGGATAATAATATTAGTTTCTTAGGCCAAGACGCAGGCTCAGCTTCATTTACAATTACCCACCGAGACGCATTTTGGATACAATAATATGGCTACAGCTTACTTAACAACTCGCCCACCTAAAAGCACTCAGTTTCTAACAACTAGAAGGGACGAACCCTCTGGTGCAATTGTAATACATACAGCAGAAAATCACACAGACTTAGTTTTACCTGATTCAGGCGCTGAAGGTGTAGCTAGATTTATATCTAATAGGTTGAATCCTGGCTGCTACCATTCATGTGCCGATTCTGATTCTTGGATTAAAATTGCCGATTATAACTGGCAGGTATTTGGTGAGGCTACTGGCGGCAATAAATTTGCCTTACATGCTTCTGTTGCCTGTACATCATCTCAGTGGGGCCAACTTCTAAAATATGATTGGGGCTGGCGTGCAATTGGAAACCTAGCCCTTGCTATAGAAGATAAAATTGAATTTTTAAAAAATGAACATGGAATTATTGTTCCTATACGTAGAATTAATAGGCAACAATACTATAATAGGGAACCTGGATTTATTAGTCATAAAGAAATAGATCCAGCAAGACGGTCTGATCCAGGAAAAGATTTTCCATGGAGCGCACTTTTCAATAGATTAAATACGGGGACAATTAAAAGGATAAAAATAGTGTCTGGTATCAATTACAACGAATATACAAAGCAAATTCAAGACGAGCTTATTAAATTAGGTTTTGATGTCGGCCCATCTTTGGCTGATGGTAAGCTTGGTAGAGACACACATAACGGTTTTAATGCGTTAGTAGATGCATATAAAAAGTTACGTTATACACCACCGCAACCACCACAACCAGTACCAACAATAGTAGATGCAGCCGCTAGAAACTTTATAGATAGTCTTAATAAACTATCCGAATCATTAAATAAATGAGCACACAGTTTACTCCATCTGATAGTGCATCTCAATTTAAAACTTGGATGCGTAATGTAGAGTCAAGGCTTGAGAATTTAGAAAGTAGAACCTATACTCAACCTGGTGGCTCTCTTACATTAAAAACTTCCAAGAACGAAACGGTGGTAGAAGTATCGCCTACAGAGGGTTGGATATATCCAAAGCCACAAGTCACTTTTACTTCTGCTAAACCACTTACAACAACGTCAGCTACATTTGAAGACTTGTGGAAGGTATGTGCAATAGCCACGGCTAAAATTCTAGTTGTAAAATGTTCTATAACTGCTGGCGCAACCACAAAGGGTAGAGTCCGACTTAAATTTGGTAATTTTGTTACTGGTGAAATTGGTGCTGATTCTGAAACGAAGTCGGCTTTGTTTGTGTGGGACTTACGAGAATTAATCGAATTGAATTTAATAAGCCCATTAGTTGTGCAAGGAATACGTGAAGAAGGTGTAGGAGATATTGAAATTACTGCACCTGACTTCGCATATTTTATACATGAAGCCAATGACGCATCTCCCACTGGTATACCATTAGGTTAGGAAATTAATTGACTGAACTTAGCTCATACACATTTCTTACTACTAACCTTTTGACTGGTGAAATTATTTCGGAAGTTGAACTATCATCTTGGCGTTTCAAAGACATATATAATGCTGTCGGTGGAGGTAACGCAACAGCTAGAATAGATGCGCCCACAACTACAGAGAAAAACTTTCTGGATTGGGGGTCTGCATTGTGGGCAGTTAAAGATGGTGTAATTGTTAACGGAGCTTTAATTGGTAAAATACAAAGGCGTGCCAATTCAAGAGTCTTAACAATACCTCTATTAGGATTTATGGAGTATTTCCAACATAGATTCTTACGTAGTAATCAGGGTATGAGTTATGCTACACATGTGGATAGACTGATTAAATGGGATAAAGTAGAGCAGTTCTGCGTATTTAGTGATTTAATAAACCATGCTCAATCTTATACAGATGGTAATATTGGTGTAAATGTTACTTGGGATACTGTATCAGATGTTCTTGTAACGTCCAGTAGGTACGATTATACATATAAAAGAGTGGCTGTAGCCATACAAGAACTAGTTGAGCGGGAACCTGGTTTCCAGTATAGGTATGTTTATGGTGAATCTGATAACAAGCCAACAGTAAATTTCCATCTGACTTACCCGTCACATCAGCAATCTCAAGAAGCATTAATATTTGTACCAGAGGAAACTAGGGTAGAAACTATAAATGTTATTAATGCTTTAGAGGTCGACGGTGTATCTGGTAACTATAGTGATACAGATAATGCTACATCGATAGTCGGGGATTTTGAAATTATAGCTAAGATTGAGGCTGATGATTATACGCCAGCTTCTATACAAACTATAACCTCTAAATGGCTTGAAACTGGCGACCAACGCTCATGGAGATTGCAGTTATTAACAGATGGAAAATTGCGGTTTGAGTGGTCGGAAGATGGGATTGCAGTTTTACAAGAAGATTCTGATTCTGCCATAACAGCTACAGATGGTGAAGAAATAACTGTCAGGGTTACACTAGATGTTTTCGATCCTGGTACATTTTCATATAAAGTTTCTTTTTTTGAATCTGTAGACCACGGTGTTACATGGACTGCTATAAGTTCAGATCCATTTGAAGAAACATTCTCGGTTCTATTTTAAGTTGGGCTGAACTGCTCCGGTACAAATACCTTACCTAAACTATTGTAGGTATTCATAGGTTGTGCTCTCATTGGTGACGTAAACCCAGTGTTTGTGGATGTAGGTAAATTAGCCTGCATCATTATACCTATGTAAAGGAGCAACTGTGTCTAGTCATGTATCTGATAAACTTAATTTAAAAGCTCTTAGATGCTTATTTCAATATGACGATGTATATTCAGTATACACATGTGGCCGTACTTTTGATTATAATGATGACGATGTTGATGTTTGTACTGGACATGCAAGCCGTTATACAGGTAATCCGCCAGTTGTAGATGCTGATGGCAATATAATAGGCGATAATATTAAAGTACCATTGCTAACTAGCACTTCGGACGATGATACTGTAGATGGTGACGGTGCAAGAAAAGTAAAAATAACTGGTCTAGATGGTTTTGGAAACTATAAAGAAGACATTTTTGATCTGATAGGTACTAAGCACGAGCTTGTAAATAGAAGTTTTTTTAGGCGTGTATTTACTGCTGAAGTTGTAGAGGCTGGTAATGCTGGCGCTAATATTGGTACTATTACAATTGACGCTTGGCGCAATCCTGCTATACTTTACGGTGTAATTGAACCTCGTCTAAATGCAATGTTTAATAGTACCTGGACTTGTCCAGAAGGTTATGTTGCGCTTTTGGTTAAGCGTGAGTTGGCCACAATGAATGTAATCGGCACACCTAAATACTGGAAAGAATTAGCAACTGTAGTTCGTAGGCGGGCCAAGACTGTATGGGAAGTACACGAACCGACTCTTATTTATGCTAATCAAGGAATTGTGACGCAAGAGTTTGAATGTTCGCCAGTAGTTTTATATCCAGGTGATGACATAGCTGTTAGGGTACTAAGTAAAAAGGGTGGTGCCATCCAATGGAATACAACTGCGAACCAGCAATTAGTTGCTGTTAGAATAGAAAATTTGCCATCACCTGCTGGCATCATCCCACGATTTAAGCCTCCTAAAGAACTTGAGGCATTATCATCTACTTAGAATAGGAAATTTTATGTCAGATCTACGTACTGATTTTGTTGATCTAGAAAACTTTCATACACTTAATCATAATGAAACTAATGAGCAAGTTAATATTAATTCTAGACCAGCTACAAATTACACAGTCACACATTCAGCATCTGGTATATTAACTCTAGATGCTCTAAATGGGCATAGCCAAACTGTAACTGTAGAGGCTGATATAACGGATTTTTCTGTTACTAATTTACCGGATGGATTACCATTCTTACTTATACTAGTTGGCGATGGTGTATCCGAACATGAAGGAGATTTTAGTTCAATTGAGTTAGATGATGCTAATACATTGTCTGATACTATGTCAATTAAACCTACTGCTAGGTTACATATATGTTTTGTGCAGCATACTATAGCTGCTGTTAAACATTGGTGGGCGGCTGGTGGAGTAATTAACTACTCTGGTACCGAGTCGGTGGTACCATCTGGTCTTAGTTTGGTCGGTGTAGCTGAACTAAATTATACTGGTAGCTGGTCGTCCACCCATAGTATACCTTTACCAACGGGTATCGTAGAAGGAGATCTAATTGAGATTTTGGTTTCTACACAAATGGACCCTGTTAGACCTAATCCAAGTACACCGTCTGGTTTTACTCAACGTTGGGACGCTGGCGGCGACGTAGGTTATAGACCTAGGGTCGCTAAATTCTATAAGATTGCTACTGGTGGGGAATCTGGTTCGGTAGCGGTTAGTTGGAGTGAATCTTTAAGGGCGCATGGATGCTCAATGGTATTCCGTGGGGTAGACAATGCCATACCTTATGATGTAGCCGCTCCTACTGAGTTTGTCGGATCAGGTAACCCAAATCCACCGGGCGGTACAACTGTTACCGACAATTGTTGGGCTATTGCTTATTGTGTTGGTAATTTATCTGGCGGCACTCCTTCAACAATCTCATCAGGTTACACATTGCTAGTCGACCAAGATGCTGATGATAGATCATTTGTGAACTGTTACTTCGCTATGGGTGTGGCTGGTGCTGAAGATCCGGGCGCTTATACTTGGAATACAGATAACTCTACTGCTATGACAGATTTTCTGAGGCCGGCATAATGGGATTAAACGGATACTTAAATTCATTATGTACAATATCGCATCCATATGCTGGACCTATCTATATAGGCGCACCTACACCTAAATACGTTGGTTATAGGAATGATATATTACCACGTAACCAAGTACCAGAATGCACACCATTACCAGAGAATATAACGCCGACTGGCTCTGGTAGATTTAGAGATGCTTTAAATTTATCAACGTGGAATACATGTGTTAATAATGCTCAACCTGGTGATGTTATTAGAATCATAAATAGCATACCAAGAAACTTGACTGCAAGAGGGACTAAGTATAATTTACCCGGTGGCACTGCTGTAGATGGGACTGAAGAAGACCCTATAACTGTTATTTCTGTCGATGATTCATGGATCGACCCTGGTGATGTATCCAATGGTTATAATGGCCTAGAGATAGCCGGTCTGGATCATTGGAATGTTGTAGGTGTAAATGTTAAGAATAGCCAGAATGGTATAGCTCTAATAAACGTAGAAGGTACTGAATCGTACCCAGTGCGTGTTGCTAGGTGTAAAGTTCAGAATATAGGCCGTGCAGGTATTATATTTAAAGGCTGGTGGCAACCTGTAGTAGCCTCTAATGGTGTGGCTCCAATAGGAGATGGTAACTCATACGGTTATAGTAAGTATATTCTTTGTGAAAAAAATGATATTACTCTTGTGGGACGTTCTAGTTCTGCCGATGGAATAGGGATTGAATTAGGTTTAAAGGGTACGCCAGGTTGGATATCTTATGCCAATGAATTTATTATAAGATATAACGAGATCTCGCACTTTACATCTAGTGGTATTTCACCTTGGCCAGGCTGTAGGAATTTTGCAATACATGATAATATTATTAGATCTGGTGCTGCTCATGATGGCGCCCCATTAAATCTATGTTACATGGTCTCTGATATAGACTCTAAACCGGGGTGGATGCCTGGTGACATTTTAGGTTATGTGGAAGGCAATAGAGTATTTGATTTAAATATATCTGAAACTACAGACATAAGTAACGACTATATGTGTATGATGGGTATGAGTGGTTTGCGTATAGCCAATAATTTATTCTGGGCTTATCCAGATGGAGTTTCTCCATACAATCCAGCCATAGTAAAACAGGCACCTAAAGTTGGTACTCCGGCTCTTGCTGATTATGGTACTGCCACAACTTGGTTACGTAACAATCTTTATTGGGGTAAAGGTTATGAGGATCTAGGTTATGGTACTTTTGGGACACCGTGGGTATGGGGTAGCTTTAGTCGCATAAATGATATCTATGCTTCAGGTTACTCAGGTGGTCAACATGCGGCTACTTCAGGTGATTTTGATGGCGCTTTAGAAGCTGTAGGCTATATAGACGGGGCCGATAATAATGGTTGGGGTTACGGCAGTAGCTTTGATTTAGCAGATCTGTCTCCTTTAGTAGGTGCCGGTACCGCCTTTACTGTTGCGGACTTGTTTATCGAAAGAGATATTTCACAAAGAATTATTCCTGCGTCCACACCTAATCCCGGACCATTCCAAAGTTATTTATAAGGAGTTAATTATGGTAGCAACTGTATGTAACATTGCAAAAGGCAGAATAACAGAGTTCCATAAAAGAGTAAATGATAACGATCCGGCTAACTCTGCTCTTGTGGTCGTACTACTTAAAGTTACAGAGTCTCATGCGTTACTGGAAGATTATGATACTTTATCTGCTTTACTAGCAGGTAGTAATACTGAATGTGATTTTACCAACTATACACGTAAAATTTTAACTGACACCGATATTGGTGCGCCAGTTATAAATGATACGAGTGATAGAGTCGAACTAGATATGGACAATGTAGTGTGGACTGCTGGTGGAGGGGCAGTAAATAATACCGTATACACTATAGTTGTTTGTTATGATGACAATACAAGTAGCGGCACTGATGCAAATATAATACCAATGGCTGTTTATGACGCAAACATACTTGTTCCAGGTACCGGCGTGACTACTAATGGATCTGATCTAACTTGGGTAATTGATGCACCAGGATATGCTAGGGCCGAATAATGGCCTATCCAACTCATGAAGATGTAACAGAATCAACTACAAGAGTAGCTAACACAAGCCATACTGTCTCATGGCCCACAACCACAAACAATAATGATCTATTATTACTAATAGGTACATTTGAAGTTGGTATGACTGTACCGACTGCTGCTGGTGGATTTACCGAATTAGATTCTGATGGCAGTAGTGGTACTGCTTTTGTATGGGCAATGATAGCTGACGGTACCGAATCTGGTACTTTTACTGTTACTTCTGCCTCATCAACTGAAGCTGCATTTCAAATATGGAGATTCAGTGGTACAAAAGGTGGTATAGTTTTAGGTACTGATCTAGAAATCTCTACCCATAACTTTTGGGGAACTTTCCCATGGTCAAACTCAGTTACTCCTACTTGGGGAACTGAAGATAATAAGATTCTAACAACTCTACATTCTAAACCGGATGGAGAAACACCAGCTAGTATACCTACTGGGTTTGCTAATGATACTACTACTGTATCCGGTTCCCCTGACCCACCATATCTAGTAGGGTCTAGTACTGCTACGGAATCGACTGTAACTGAGAATCACAGCATTAATTATCCAACCGTATCAGGTGGGATAAAAGATGGCGATTTTATTATTATCACGGCAGGTGCTGACCAAGCAGCAAATCCAGGAAATGTCTACCCTCCTAGTGGTTTCTCAACTCTGATCGGGGCCGCCCATGGCGCTACCCAACAAAAACTTTATTCTTGGTTTAAACGTGCCGACGGAACCGAAACATCGGCTGATACGGAAACATGGACTACTAGCGCTAGTGATCCAGCACTATCTCAAACCCACATGCGTATCTATCGTGGAGTCAATACTGGCGCAGATATTGATTCATGGAAAGTTAGCTCTAACGCCGGTGGTACTAGTGCCGCACCAGATCCAAATCAAGTACCTAATGTTCCATGGTATCCACCAGAAGGATCACGTTGGATAGCAGTAGGTGTTGCCTATTATAATGGTGTTACAGTAAGTTCAGCTCCGTCAGGTTATGCTAATCTCGTTGGCGCTCCGTCTGGCGGCAACATTACCTTAATGACTTCGGACTTCACAAGTACTGCTGCATCAGAAAATCCTGGTGCGTACGGTATCAATACTAGTGATGACTGGCGTACCCATGCAATTGCATTAGCACCAGCGGACCCTACACATGCTGGCGTAACTGGTGCATTAGATGATGATAATTCCGCTACCGTATCTCCTAGTGCATGGTCATGGACAGATGGTGAAACATCTACTGAATGGACAGTAGCTATACGTCCCGGCAGTAGTATAAACATGACTGGTGAGGTAGCTAGCGAACTAGACACCGCTTCAGCTAATGATTTAACACCTACTGGATCGGCCCCAATTGGTGGTGATATAGCTGTTGAAGTTGACACTGCTTTCGATAGTCAGCTTTACAAGGGCACTGCTATATTTGCCGGAACAGCCAACGAAGAAGTAGCCTCGCATAACGATGGTGTGGATGGTAACTTCACCGGTCGTGTTTTATTTGTAAGAGTTAATGAAGGTATTAATGGGACTAATAGATTATACTTTGATCCTAGGCTAGTGCCGGTAGGTGCATTAGACTTTACTAGTATCAATGGTAATGTGTGGACTGTTAACAATACCGCTGAAATTGTTGTACATAAAACAGAGACCATCACTAGAAAAGTACCTTCAGCCAGGAAATCGAATGTTATTAACTTTGATGAGGATGGTTTCAATCGCCCCGTAACCGGTTGCGCTATTATTGGGTCAGGTGAAGGATTAGAACAAGTTACAGCTTATGTAAATGCTTCACAAGGTGTGGTGCCTTTATGGGAAAATAAAATACAACGCACTGAACAAGATGATGTTGATGAACTTATTAGAGCAGGTAAACAGAATCTAGCTTCTAATCCAGATCGTGCCGGTCAAATAACAATAGATATAGATCCTAATATAGTACCAGATGTTAATGTAGGAGATTTAGTAAGATTAATAATACGTGATGGCTTTACAAACATAGATACTATTGATTTTTGGGTAGGTTCTATTTCAGTTACTTTAACTAAAGAACAAGATACTATTGTAAGAATGGAGCTTGCACAGTAAAATGGATGCCGCACTTAGTTCTGATATGGTGTTACCTTTATTGGTCGGTGGAGCTAAGTTTGGTGCCCCTATTGCATTTGCCACTTACCTATTTAGAATTGTTAGTAGCGCATATAAAGATTCTATAACCCAATACCAAAACTTAGTTGTCACTACAGAGCAAAATAATGATCTGCTAAGAAAAAGAATTACTGAACTTGAAAAGCAGGTAAAACAACTCTTGGATCAAATAACTGAATCTAGATTTAAAGAATTAGCATTGTATACTAAAGTTCAACTTCTTAGTGTATTACAAGATGAGACTGACAGGAGAAATACATAATGACACCTTCAAGTTTAGCCGCTAAGGTTAAGAAAGCAAAAGATAGGCTAGCTGTTCTATTAAGCAACATGCTAACCTATCTTATATTAGCTCAAACTGGGCTTACGTGGGTCATAGCAAATGATGTACTTGATTTTGCTCCACAATATACTGAGTGGGCAGTTGTAAGTTTATCTGGCGTAAGTGCTGTAATTATATTTATACGTCGTGTTGCTCCTGTTGAAAAGGGTGAGAGGGGTTTACTTAGTACTGACTCCAAATAATGCAGGATATATAGCATTCATCCTTTTATAGTTATCTTGGATGTTACTACTGGATCTCAACACTGAGTTTCTAAGATTTCTACTAACTTGTTTATTAGTAGTTACATAGGTTAACAAATGGCGCATCGCTGAGTTTATATCAGGTGCGCCATTTGTGCTTTTCGAGCCCTTTGTGTGGAATCCATAGGCTTTAAGTTTCGCTTCTGTCCACAAAACTTTATCTCCCATAGCTAGTGCTGGTGATTGTGTAACGAATGGAATATCATAGTGTGCACAGAATAATTTAATTACTCCTATATATTCACAGGATATGAGACTTAGACCTTGATAAGCATGGCCTTGATCGTTAGTTATAACTCTATAATCAAATGTTTCAAATACTATAATTAAGTCTCCATGAAGTTGATAATGTAAATCTAAAAACTCCCATAGGAATTTGTGATGATTTTTACGTAAAATAGCTCCTGTGTAGAATGTGAAATTTTTCTCATCTGGTGACGACAAGTGAGCTAAACCAGTAACTCCACCTGGATCTATTGCTAATACTTCCATTGTAAGCTACCTAAATCTGGCATCGATTGTTGCTCGCCTATTAAAGAAATTAAAATTATATAAAACACTAAGAATGCTACTGATATTACCCATCTAGTCATTTAGTTACCTTAATAATATCCAACCTAATAAAAATAATGAAATTATTATAAATACCAACGCCACAATTATCAAAAATAAAACACCAATTAATAATGCATTGTTTGAATTGTCTAATGTGTCATGTACTTTATTGGCTACTATATCCTGTAATGTGAAATTTTTATGCATGGGTCCGCCACAAGTCATGAGTATTAATTAATTTAATATCTCTTTCACGTGCCTCACGTACAATATGTGCCCTTGTGTTTGGTTCTATTAAATGAAAATTGTTTACTAATATTGTTACATTCCGTATACCAATAAAAGGAAATTGTTGTGCTAAGTCTATAAAATAGATTTGAATATTTAGTCTAGCTAGTTTAAACTCTTGTATCCATAACTTCATTTCATCACTGTGAACGTCATATACATATACATAACTGTCATTTATTGACGCCCAATAAATAGCAAATTCAAAAAGCCTTGCTACATGCTCATCACTATCAACTGAAAGTGTTTGTGTCATTTATAGTCTACCCTTCGCTTATAGCCCATTACAAAAGGCCACATGATTATAAATATCGATTACAACCATGTGACCTTAAGCTCACTTCTTATTCAATTAGTTCAATCTGTCCTTGAAATGTAAATGCGTAGTCAGTCTCTTTTATAGTAAGTATCACGGAGTTTTCTTGGAATGCATTGTCAATGATAGTTAATGTGTCATCTAGTCTAGCTGCATAGGCCATATCATTAGTAATACGATACGTACCTGGACTAATATCTACACCTACCAAATACACACCCCCAACAAAATTATTGAATACTGGGTCTACTACAGGCATATCTTCCACACGTATAGCAGATCCGCCTAACTCAACAAAAGCCACATCATCAGTCACAATCAAAAGTGACAAACCATTTAGAGTAAAGTCATTATTTAGGATTCCTTGGTCTTCATCAAGGATTGCCCAATAATCTTCCACCCTATAAATCCCAACTTCAAAGTCCGTACCAACAATGTAAGTACCAGCTTCATAGATAGGAGCAACTTCTGTTTCGGCTGAATCCACATGCTCTATCTCGCTCAGAACCGATGCATCTGGCATTGAGCTTTCATCGTCCGCCAGAGCATCAGAATCGCTCTCTGACGAGCTTGTGGTGCTCGTTGGGGCTACCTTCACGTCATCTAGTTGTGTGGCCGTACAGCCCGTTGTGGCTACTATAGTGCCCAAACAACACACAATAAAAATTACGAGTTTCTTCATTATCTATTCCCTTTTCCATTACACTTTATGAATTTAAATTATAGACTAAATCTTTACTTAGTCATCTTCCATTACCCATATATGCCAATTTTGTTTTAGCAACTCACGGTCACTTACTGCCTGTACACGAGCATCAAAAAATAAACTAAGATCCTCTGTAGGCAGATCGGTAACCGAGATTTCCTTAAAAACATAAACTGGTGGGGGATGTTGTATACCTGGCTCTTTAAGTGTTATTTCATAGACATTACCATTTATACATATTCTGTGAGATTCCACTATCCCTACTCCGTGGTTTTTGATTTGGTGAAATAGCTTTCATAGGCATCAGGATAATATTTCTTTATGTACTTTAATAGTTCTGTGTATTCTGGTATAGATATTACCCAAGTGGCCAATAGAGATACCGACAAGTGTGCAAGTCCGCTATGAGCATCAATACTAATTCTAGGTTTATTATCTTCACTCTTTTCATAGTAAGTTATATATTTAGGTGAAGTTAGTAAGTTACCCATAGATGTAATTTTTTGCATAGCTTTTGTATTTAGTCTTTGTCTAGCCATTTTAACTGGGAACCTTCCCTAATGATGTAGTGTATGTTTATAGTTGGGTACTGGAATTGTCGATTGCATAAACTCTACCGTCCATAACAGGTGTTGGTCCGTCATTAGTTAATACCACTGCATTACAATCAGTTTGTTTTCTAGCATTAGCGAGCAGGTTTTTATAATTGTTAAACGCCATTGCTTCTAATTCTGCCGACGACTTCATACAGGTAAAACATAAATATTGACCATTTTCACCATAAGGTCGAATATCATGCCTCTCTTTATCTTTTTTACAGATATAACATTTATTCATAGTTATGCCTTACTATCAAATACTGCTTGACGTACTGCACAATCTTTACCTTCGGCCAGTTTACGCAGAGCAACGGTTAGTTCGGGACCATCGCTCAATCGAGTAAGCAGATAAATAACCATTTCTGTAAACGCACTAGATATTTTTTGCAAATCCCCGTTCAGATGTTCGTACTCAAAAAGTAGGGCCATGTGCTGAATAGATGGATGACGGTCTTTTACAATTTCCTCTAGTTGCTTTTGTGGAGTTGTCTGTTCTTCTGCAAGTTCATAAGAAATGCTTTGTACTTTAGAGTCTATTGGATATGGATTACCCTGACTATCTAATGCCAACCAACCATCATCACAACTCATTTCTCCTTCGGATGTATCTACAGAGAATGGTTCATTAATTTTAAGCATGTATGTAGTGGCAACTTTCCTCCAAGCCCGCCATCCCGAACCAGGCATATCATCTTTAGTGAATGTTTTACGTGTCATTATTTATCCTTTGTTTTAAAATGGATCTTCATTAGTTCTTTGCCTATTAATAAACAGACTATCTAATTCGTTCATCAAGTCTATTATTTTATCACGAAGTTTTTTACGTCTATCAAATCTATCAACAACTGATACACCATGAATATATGCATCATAAATTTTAGCCATTGCGTCTTCATCCAACTCAGTGATGAATGTATCAAGAGTATTTATTGGTACTCTGTAATCCATGTAATGTAGAGCTATCCAAGTTTTGTTTATTGGTGGTCCAAGGTCAAACAAAACTGCGTCACTGGTAACCAAATCTAAATCTGAAATTACAGGTATTACGTCTATATGTTCTTTACCAACATCCATAATTAAAACTATTAAAAGATGTTTGTCACGTCGTACAACCCATATTTGACCACTAGCAATCGCATTCGGTTTCTTATAAAATATTTCTGATAATTGGGCAGAACTAAATAGTCTTAATTGTTCCTCGTAATTATAATGCATTGCCGGATCTACGCCATACACATAGTGGGGATTTGTAGTTAGGATTGTGTGCAAAAATTTTAATTTCATAGTTAGAAGGTAGAGCATTTAAGATCTCAGTGAAGTCAGTTGTTTTTAATAGCTCATACATTTTTTCTTGACTTCTTATTCTACGTCTTTTATGCTCACAAAATTTGCATAGGGTCTTACCCATAGCTAAAACTTCTGATTGATCCATAAATACTTTATGTGATCTAGAATTAGATTTAGTATGAGTACAACCAACATCTGGTAGGTGATAAACTTTGCTTATAAATTCCTTTAGAAATCTATCTTTTGTTACTATTACTTGCATACCCATTGCTCCTTTAATACATTTAAAATTATGAAATTTTTATGGGCATCTACGCCACAATATTAAACTTACCTGCTAACATCAATGGTCTAAATCAAGACCTTCTACTTTTATTGCGTCACATCCTGACTGTATAATATATGCATTTACGTACAATTGTGCACTTGGCCCCATATCATGGAAATCATCTATAGCTAACAGATGGTCGCCACGTCCATATAAAGCTGAATTATCTAAATGATGAATAAACGTAAGATCTATTTCTAGTCCTTCCCGCCGTAGGTTCCCAATTAGTTTCTTTGCCCAACTTGAGTGTGCACCATAGTAAAGTACTGGGCCATCATTCTCAGATGCCCACTCAATACATTTTTCTATAAGTCTAGTAGTCTTGCCTGAACCCCTTGACCCATATATGTATTGAATCATTAGCCGGTACCTGCCACATCAAAATGACCTACATTAAAACAGTTGAGGTTGCCACAAGCTCTGTACACTTTCATACCTGGCTTTAATGGTCCATGCTTTTGTTCATAAAGGTACCTATGAATGCTCATAGTCTTACCTCTTTTTGATGTGGATTTCATAGGTGACCCATCCTGTTTAAGTAAAGGATTGGTGTGGTCACAAGGTGTATAAAATGTCTTCTGCCTAATATACATTACTTTTTGCTACTTGTCTGTATCTTATCTATCTTGTCTTTCCATTCCTGAGATTTATTAACATGATCTTGTATGTCTTCAATCACAATGCCATACTCATCTAGCAGCATACCTAATTTATATATTGGTATTTTAAAATATATTGTGGCATATGTATTATCAAAAGTGTCGTCTGCATCCCTCAACCACCATGGATGGGTTCTTACTTCCTCAAATACATGTTGATACCTAGCCCTATTGTAGCCTCCAATCCTGCCGTATACTGCTATCAATGCTTCTTTAGGATTATCAACGTTACGTTCCAACCAACAATCACGGTACCTACCAAATGTACCAAAGCTGTATGCTTTGTCTGATGATTGCCCCTCATTTAATAGATTTAACACAATGTCAGAATTTGGGTTAGTTCCAAACATCGATTGATAAAAGTTCACAACTAATTATCCATTTTCTCTAAGATAGATTTGTGGCCATTATCGGCTAAACTATCTAACCAATTCTCTATGACTGTTAGTTGTGATTTAGCATCACGAACAACTTCACTAATTGCTTTTTTAATTTCTTTGTCGCTCTTATCGCTGATTATCACATTCCCGTACTCTGTAGTCTGTTTTGTGGTAGGTATGTTTAGTTCGATATACAACGTAACTGTATCAGAATCAAATCTTAATTTCATTATTTTGTCCTAGCTTTACCTGGTTAATTGATGTGGATTGCCCATTCTTATATCACTCATATTTGTTTTTATAAGATCACAAAGATTTGAATCTAACACTCCGGCTAAGAATGTTATGTACCATAGAGCATCTCCAAGTTCAGAAACTATTGAGTCTCTTACGGTCTTTGGTAATTCTCCTTGCTCGTCCCACTCTGGATCTTTTATTACATCTGAAACTCTCTTAGCTATGTCGCCAGTTTGACTAGCGAGCTTTAATGCGCCATATACTAATGGTGTTTCTCTTATACTATCTAAAGCTACTTCGTCTACGAATCGATCGTATTTGCCATCACTCATACAGTAAATCCAATCTTATATTATTTGTTGTTTTGCCCCATAAGATTATTCATAAGATATTCAATTGTATTTGAAGATCCTACTTTATCTACCTTCCAATCAAGACCCATATCAGTAATAAGATCTATAAATTCTTCCACTGTAAGACCTTCAACAATATCTGTCGTTGCGTCTTTTATTTCTTGATAGAAAGTTGCTGCTGCTTGAAAAGAACGAATAATGTACTTTTGTGCTTGAGCATCTTTTGGGTCTTGTTCTTTAGACTCGTTGTGCAATATTAGTAAATTTTTAGCTTGCTCCCAATCACAAGTAACGCCAGCTTCTACTACTTTTTCTAGTAAAGCAGCATGATATAGTATTATGCTATTACAATTTTCACACATTTCTAGCTTACCACTTTCATAGTTTGTGTTTATATTACTCTAATGTTAGACAGCAGCTTTAGCTTCTAAATTCTTTTTAGCTTCTTTGTTAGACTTAATTCTAACCCTAACAGAAACAATTCTATGGTCATCATATATAACAAGATTACGGCCAACTAGCGTACTCATTACCCTATCCATGTCTCTAGCGTCCAACTTAAATGCACGCATAACAGCAGCTTTATGTACACCTTTTTCATTGGCACGTATAATGAACTGTTCTATGCTCATTAGCTTACGCTCAAAGTCAGTTAGACCAATATTAGATGCTACTTCCAGAGCGTAGTTCTTCCATATATCTACAAAATAGAAAGCTTTCTTTAACACTTTATCATCTATTATAATTTTAGAAGTTTGCCCATTTGCTAAAGTAGCAGCGATTAGCATTGCTGCTTTTAATCCTGATATACCTAACCTATTCATCATTGGCATCATGTATGCAGGTTGCTGTGTGGACTCACCAAACTTAAGCAACTTTTTTAGATACCTGTTAAAAAGTAACCAGGCAGAGTCGGTAAGCTCAACCTCATTATTTATTGGTATATTTTTAAATTTAAATTCTTCAAGATCAGTTGTTGGATATTGGTTTTTAATTTCAAATAATTCCTCTATAAGCTTGGTTCTTGCAGCCTGATTCTTCTTAGTTCTTGGCCCCATATCTGTCAAATCTTGGATGTTACGCTTAGCAGAAATAAAACAGAATCTTGGAAGAAAGCCAGATCTAACATGTATGTCAGTTAGAGCCGAATAGATACCCTCTTGAGTACCTCCACACAACATAACAAAGTAAGGATTACGTATATCTATTTCTTCTTTAGATAGAGATCTCTTAGACCGTTTACCATCGTAAAGCTTGGTAAGCATTTCCATCATCCCTGCCTGATAATCTTTTCTCGACATTGAAGATAACATGCCTGAAAATTCATCACGGTGGAAAAGAGAAGCTCTGTCTTCACGCAGAGACATACGCCGACCTATACCCTCAACGGTCCCATCTGATCCTAGCAAAGCTTGCTCATCAATTTCATTCAGGAAGTCCAGCGCCATCTCCATAGCCGTTGATTTACGGCTTGTAGTTGTTTCCCCTAAGATCATAAACCACAAGTTAGCTTTGATTTCTGAGTGACTTGTATAAAGCCTTAGCATTGGCATTAGGCAAGACAAGACCGTGAATATACCTGCTACATGATATTGTGGAGCGGCGTCAGTAGATTTAATAGCCCAATTTATATACTTGTCTACTATGGTTATAAATCCTTCAGCTTCTTGTCTATCTTTTTCTGATAGAAGATTATTGTAATCTTCTTCACCATCGCTATCACCAAAAAATTTCTTAGCATCTTTTTGCTTGCTAAGAGTAAAGCCGCCATCCCCCTCTTGTTTGCAAATTCTATATACACGTACAACGTCATCCCACAACTTTTGATCTGTAGGGAATTTATTACAAACTGCATCCTTGCAAATAAGTAATGTTTGCTCTTTACTAAAGCCAGCTTTATATAACTCTTTCATGAGTTGATATAATTGCTTAGAGCGATCTTCTGTTAGCTTGTCTTGGAACAGAGCACGTATTTTATTACTTGTAATTTCCCCGTGTTGCTTAAGTATAGAGGCACCAGATACCTTTTTAAGCTTCTTTGGAAAAGGCTCTTTTGTGGTATTGACTATACTGTCATGAGACTTTTTTGAATACTCATCCTCGACATTATCTAACGTGTATAACCTACTAACATTACTTTGTTCGGTGTCTATAGAGACTATATTTACCGGGTCATACTTAAAGTTAAATGTGTTTGGTATTCTCAGTAATTGCGTTAAGTCCCATCCAGAGACATCGCAACCTTCATCCCTATGTTCGTACGCTATTACCCTATTGTAAAGCTCTATATCCTCTGGGTTTTGTTTATCTTCTAGTTTCCAGAAAGCTTGATACTTATTGCTAGAAGTTTCTAATACAACCGTAGGAGCCAATCTTAAAGCGGACGGCGGACACTCATCAAGATCGGCCCATAGAGTATTAGTTTCCCCAACAAAATCCTTTTTACGTTTACGTTCGATCAATGGTGTAGGACAGAAATACATGTTATTGTATTCCATGTTTTCGTCTATGAAATCTAAAGCTTGTGGCAATTCAGTTTGACTAAAAAACCTTTGTTTAAATTCTCCATCGGCATTGATTGAAGCTAAAGATATATACTCATATTTGCTAGGGTCCGTTATCCATAGTATAAATTTTAATCTTAAGTCCGTAACTTCAAATGACAATGCAAAATCTTTCTAGATTAATTAAGAGTCCCAGACTGTAATAGCCTAGGACTCTCAATTTTATATAATTATATAGACAGTTGCAATATCAATTAGATATCGTCATCTGATTCATACTCGTCCAAATGCTTAAATCCTCTTACAACATTACTAGGTCCGTATTCTTCATTACCCTTTCTAACGCCTAACCTAACTGCCATCTCTACGCCGTTATCCACAATTTCATCACGCATAGCCAAGATGTTTAGATCCTCATCCAATTCATCTTCAGACCACAAACCAGTAGCCATATACAAAGTCTTCCAATAACCAACGGATTGCGGATGATGCCACAATGAGTAAGTTATAGACTTACCTTCGTATTGTTCATCATCTACAACTTGGAATTGCCATACGGTACCCCTAGTACCTTGTGGCATCTTTCCATCTGGCTTAGTGGTAATAACAGGTTTACCGCTGCTAGGCCATGAGGAAGACCAAGCAGTGACCATTACACGATACCAACCAGGTTTGATCGGCTTGTAGACTGGCGTTTCAGCCTCTTTTAGGTTTACAACAAATGAATCCAAATCATCATCGATTTCTTCATCACCGTATTCTTCATCACCATATTCTTCTTCTTCTACTTCTTCTACTTCTTCTACTTCCTCATCTTCATATTCGTATTCTTCATTATCATTTTCATTAGCCATAATTTAGTTATCCTCTATAAGCTCAAATATTTTTTTCATTGTAGGATCGGTAATTATTTCTGGTAGTTTAGTTGTATGATCCTTAGCGGCTATTCGTTTACCTTGTTGTGTTCTTAGTTTCCTCACTTTCTTTTCTACTCTAACTTCTTTACCCGCTCGGTTTACTTGTTTAACTCTAACAGTGTCGGTATACAAAAACCACACATTGTTAAACCTACCGATTAGATCGTTAGACAATTGGCCAGCAAGTGCCGGAGAAATAACATTAATGTTTCTGCCAACTTTTTGTTCTTCATACTTAGCATGACAAACAACAATAATGTTAGCTTCAACCTTACGTAACTTATTCGCTATACGTAGCAACCTGGTTCTATTTTTACCATAGTCGGCTTGCTCTGGCTGATCCGGGTCTTTTTCTCTAGGATTGTCTTTGTTAGCTGCGACGGCGGCGGTTTCAACCAATACAGTATCCATTGACATAAACTCTGCCACCGTAAACGAATCAATCACAATAGTCTTAAAATCAAGCTCACCATTTAGTGAAAGCTTAAGAAGCTCATCGACAACATTTTCTAGGTCTTGATGGTCCAATGGCTCTACACGTTGAATACGGCCATCATTTGATGCTTCAGGGTAAAACGATGCAATTGGGGCTATGCCTGAATCAGTATCCACAAATAGAACTGGACACATATCCGGTACTTCACATATGCCAGCGGCTAGAATGGTTTTACCAGTACCAGGTTCAGCGTAAAGCAACAAGTCAAAAAATGATGCTTCTGTAGGCTTGCGAATCTTAAGACCACCTAGATAACCAGGCTTAATAGTTGTTTGTGGCTTATCTTTCCTTACAACGGTCCTAGTTTTTCTTATCTTCTTATCTGGTAGAGCCTTAAAGCTCATTTTCAATTCATCAACTGAATCTGGCTTAGCCTTAGACTTAGGTTTCGTAGTCGGTTTAGGGGCCGGCCTAGCTGGTGCATCTGGTCGCTTAGGTCTGGCAGTTATTTTCCGCCTAGGACGCTTAGTTGGTTCTGTAGCTGCTGTTGGACCAGTGTTTGATTTAGCGGTTTTGGTAGTCTTGCGCTTAGTCTGTTTAGGTTTTGGCATTGGCACACTACCAGCCAAATCGCTTAGCAGATTGTCTAATTCTATATCAGAACTCATAATGACTTTCTCTTGTTTATCAATTGTCTAGGTAAGTATGCAGATGTAACTCTTACTACATTGTAGTCTACACCGTAGTAAATGCCAACGTCATCAATCAAAATATCTTTAATTGATGACCAGGGTTTTAGGCCAGCAATAAATGGTACCAATGAATGCTCTCTATGCACAACCCAAAAGTTATTTAGTATTGGTGTGGCACTAGCAGAGCTAAACTTTAAAGACTCTAAACTTATTGTAGGTACTACAATTTCAATCATAGTTCTGAATGTACATTGTGGTACTTTCAATATAAGCTATATCATCTTCTCCATTTATCTTTTTAGTGCAAGGTACAAAAAATTCACAACTCTTACATTGGTGGAATGCGTTTATGTTTGGGTAGATAAATGGATCGCCTAACATATCCATAGCTTCTAGAAGAATATACTCACCAATTAGTTTAAGCTGCTGTGCATCTCTATAACTTTCAATACGCTTAAAATATTGCGGTTCTTCAAAATCTTCTAAGAACCCTATGTAGTCTGCCACATCAAGATCATTGTCTTCGATGGCTTGCATGTACAAATTATAAGTTGTTTTTTGGTCTTTGGCCTTAGATAGTTTTCCGCTCTTAAGAACATTTGGCGGTGATGGTGCATCTTTCAGAATGTAATTAAATTCGGTACCCATCACGTTAATGTCTAGCATACGCAATGCCCAATAATAAGCGCTAGCTTGTGTATCTCGTTCTAGCTTAGCTTCGGATGAGTAAGCAAAATTGCTAGTTGTTTTATGGTCTATGATGATGTAGGAGTCAAACCGATCATCGTATACCAGTAAGTCGATTATACCTTTGTATAAGACAACTTCACCTTTATACATTAGAACGTGGCAATCCATTACATTATTATATTCTGTGCTAAATCCTGGCCTTAGAATTTTGCTTTGCTTTTCTGTTACCGGTATTGGTACCTCAAAGTCAATTTCAGTTTTGACCGGCCTAATATGCTCATCAGCTTCAGATGCCCATTCAACATAGTTATCTATGATGCTAGGTCCAATTTTAATATAGTCATCTATTTCTCTGAAGATGTCGCCATCAATACCAACACTGATTAGGTTTATCCTAAACGTAGTTAAGTAACTAACGAAAGCAGCTTTAGCTCTATTGATTTTAGCTATTGTCATACCCTTATCCCATGTTTCAGGATCATAGAGAATTTCCATAGCTTCATGCATGGCCGTGCCAAATTCATAATTCTTAATGGCACCGATGTTTGAATAGTTGAGCCTATTCTGACTTGAATAATCCCACAACAGCCTGCACGTTCTAAAAGTGCTTCTATCAGTGGTACCAATGGCCATCAAACTTGATTTGGTATCAGATTGCATTAGGTTTTCTTTCAAGGTCTAAGAATGTTTTAATATCGTTTCCACTAGTATATCAAAATGATTCTCACTTTGCAACTTCTAGATTTTATTTAGTCCAGATGTGCTCTTGCTAGACCAGTAATGCGTATTTGCAAGGTAACTCTTGGCTACTGGTCTTGTGACAATCTCCATTGCTTGCTTACCCTCAACTTGTGCCGGATGATACCAACGTGATTGTGGGTTAGTTAGACCAGAGCTAAAATCTAGGTCTTCAATAATGGATCGTATTTGGTTATCTTTTGTAATGACTCTAATAACAGCAATTACTAAAGCTACAATTGAAAACATCAAACTGTAAGCTATTGCTACTTCTGCCATTTGTTGCCCCTATCTATATATTATTTTATGCTAACTCACCACTAAGCATTTGTGCTACCCACTGCTTAGTGTATTCTATCTTGCCTAACCTAACCTCATCTATTGTATCGACTGTTACTAAGTCCCATACATTAATGATATTTTTTTGACCATAACGTTTAATTCTACCGATAGCTTGGTCATTCAGCGTTGGAGACCATGCACGATCAAAGAAAATAAGGTTGTGGCAGACTTCTTGTAGTTCATCTATACCAACTCCCCCGGCACCTAATGTTGATATAAAAACTCTACAAGTTTTATCTGTAAGGAATCGTTCTAAATTAGCATCTTTAGTTCTCTGGTTCTCACGTCCGGTATAATACACATGACCAATTTTTGCTTTTTGAAGTGGTCCACTTAGCATATCAATAGTTTTTGAGAATTGCGAGAAGACCAAAAACTTTTCGTCGCTATCTCCTATTAGTTGCATAGATGCATCAACTTTTGAAGATGGTGTCTTTAATCCATATGTATCTTGTTCTTCATCATAATAGACTGTACCCGCTGCAAATTGCTGCAATCGTTGTAACTGAGCAATCACTACAGATGCGGCTAAAGGTTCTGTTTCGGCAGGCTCGGTATCAATATATGATCCGGCACCAATTTTTTCTATTACGTCATCTACTGTATCAAATTGAAATGCTTGATGACTTTCAACCCATGCCAGAAAATCGTTGTTCATGTCATCGTATTGTTTACGTTGCTTTTTATTTAACTCAACTTCAATCCGTGTGACATTAACAGGAGGAATATCTAAGCCACATTCCTCAAGTAAAACTCGATCATAAAAAGGTTCTATTTCCGGGTACCCAACATCAAACCAATCGCTAGATGGTCCATGAGTAATTACGTAATTAGCTTGTCTTACTCTACCATTAACTGTAATCCATGGTCTCTCACTATCAGTCATTGTATTAATGAACCTAGTGTAAGAACTATATTGGGATGGGTAAAGATAATTTAGCAGCGACCACAAATCTTGTGGCTTAGTTGTTATTGGTGAGCCGGACATCAAAGTACGATATTTACCTTTGATCTTCTTTATGGCTACTGCTTGCTTGGCTTTTCTATTTTTTATTCTATGACATTCATCCACAATTATATGTGTGAAATTCTTAAACAGTCTATCATCCATCATAGCAACTGCTTTGTAATTAATCACATAAACATGATGGCTGTCATCGAAAAGATTATCTCTGTCGCTATTGATGATGCGCTTAACTGATAAATCTGTTTCTTCCTCAAACCGCTTAACCCAATTTCTATGTGTTGGTAGTGGCGCAATAACAAGAGTCAAATGGTTTGGGTTAAAATTATGCCTTAGCCTTAAATCTCTTTCTATTGCAAACAGGGTTTTACCCGTGCCCATATCCCAACAGCATAAAATATTACGCTTACTCGAAAATTTGGCTAGCGCATTCCGTTGATGTGTCCATAGATCAGTCTTTACCAGTTGAGGCATTATTAACCTTTATTGTTCTGTGCTTCTTTATACCAATTCCTCAATGATTCATGAGATACGCTTATACCAGTAATATCTTTGACTTGAATTACGCAATCCATCCAGGAAATACCTTTGTTTCTAAGCTCATCAAGAAAAGGTATAAGTCCGAAACCTCTTTCCTCTATTAACTTACCATCAAGCATACTTCTAAGTCGATGTGTGTCTTGTCTCATTTAACCTTCAAATGTTTGATTTTACTGTGAAATAAAAAAGCCGTCTAATCATATTTAGTTAGAAGTGACTTAGGACTTAGTTAAGACAAGATCAATTGTTTTATCTCATTAACTATATGGATTCATTATAGTTAATGTTGCAGGTAGTCCTAAATCACTTCTAACTAACTAAGTGGGACACAGATATGGATATTAAACATGATATTTATAGCCTTTATATCTGCATCCCACTTAGCGATCAGCAAACCGGTAGCCGTGTGACGGGATTGGTGTTACCGGTTCCTTCACCCTAGCGCCGTCACCAGAGCATTGCAAATGTTTGTTATTAGCAAGCCACATAGCGTCTCTACCAGCTTCTACACCCGCTCGATGGCCGGACACTACCCAAGGCTGGCGATGGGGCTAACAGGTGCCTTAGCGGCTTGCTCTAATGCGTTTCAGGCTTAAGCCCTAATCAACATTGTTAGACAAGAATTGGCTGTTTCTGCTTGCCTCAAGCAACACCAATAAATAAGCAAAAAGCCCCCTGATAAACTTGACTAAGTGAAGGACGTGTTTACTTCACTAAGTAAGTTTAACCAGGGGGCTAAGTAGCAAATGGGTAAAGCTAGACGTTACCTACCTTAGCACCGCTAGCCGTACCACACAACCTACCACACAAGATTTATGTGGTGCCTGTTGGTTATTTGATATTGGTTTTCGCTTGCACAATAACATTACCACCGCAACCACTAAACATTGCATATACAAGTGGCGACTTTTCATCATTTACAACATCTGCATCGTCTTGCTCTAGAATCTCTAGAACAGTTCCAAAGCTTTCATCATCTACATCAATAATAATTGTTGGTACGGCGCTATCAACATTTTCAATTGCTGAAACTACCTGGTCAAAATTTACACTCATTTTATTCTACGTTTCTGTCGTATTCACGACCTAGAGCTTCTTCTAACTTAATTCTACCCTCTGAATATGCACTTTGTGGTTTTTTTGGAAACTCTTTGTCTCTACCACGTTCACCACTTGCACGTTGAACTACTTCACCGTTTAAATCAGATTGAACAACAAATCTCCAACCTTTATTTAAACATAAAACATTTTGACATTCATAAACTGCTACGTCCATTGGGCCGCCCGTACTAGGTGATACAAGTCTTACAGACGTAATAAGGAATGTTACTTTGTCGCACACTACACATCTAGCAGCTTCGTCAAGTCTCATTCTCCACCGGTTTCATCTAGATAGTTGACTAGAGAGAATGATTCAGACTCTACTAATTCATCATCGGACGCTATTTCATCTTGTGAATTTATAGGTGGACGTTCTTTAGGCCCAACTTTAACAAGTTCATCTATAATATCCTCAAACGGATCAGCCATAGAAACTAAGTCATGATCGACATCATCACTAGCATCAATAGGCTTAACTGGTGCTGTAGCTCGCTGGTATTGATTTACCTGAGCACATAGATTTTCAATTTCATTTTCCAGTGCTCTTACACGAGATGTCAAACCTATTACTGCTTCTTCTAGATGAGCGGCTTTACTTAGAGAAGAACTTGATTGCCCACCTGCCCCACGTCCTCTATTAGCATTGTAGATAGCAGGTGTAGGTGGTCTTACTAACAAAAGTGTTGCTGGAATCCTACCTATTGCCGGTTCTAAAACTTCCATACAACCCATATTAATTAGTTTATTTCTTATGGCTGTATGTAATCCCGGATTAATTCCAAGCTGACTAATTGCTTTACCAAAAGCCTGTTTAAAGATTGGCCTACGCAATTCATCTAGCTCATGCTCTTGTTCCAATATTGCATAAACTGCTTGGCAGTTCTTGAATATCTTTAAGTTTGCAATGTCTGGCATTTACCCAATACCACTTTCTTAAGCTGATTTGCGAATTTCGTTGGCTAGTGCATGAGCGGCCTTAGTAAGAGATCGCAAACGAGATTCGGTTTGCTGAACCTTGCGCTGTACTCGTTCTGCTTTCCTTGATGCTAGCTTCTCATCTAGACTAAGAATCCACCTAAGACCATCCTTGATAGACACTAGCTTGCGGCCATCAGTGTGAACAATGGATGGGAAGTCTGACTTATCATTTGAAATTGCGTTATAAATTGTTTGTGAAGTGATCGTATGATTAAAGGGTTCGTGTGACTCATCATCACTATCAGCATAGTAATTGACCCTAACCACAAAGTCTGCGATGGTTTCCGCACCTTCTGGGACAGGATGCTTAATTACCGGACCCGGCTTGCGACCACGACGCCGTGGGGCTGGCTCTGACTCATTGCCATCATCATCATCAACGTCAATATCTTCGTCATCGGCATCTTCATCATCAAAGTCGGCATCATCGACTTCCTCAAAGTCTTCGACTTCTTCCTCATAATCTTCAGCATCATCCTCAAAATCGTATGTTTCTACATCGCTCATAGCTTTATCCTCTTGTTGTTACTAGTGCTAGATACTCTACCGTATCAGTTTGTGGATCTGGAACCAACCTGGCACCAGAATTTTTAGTTGTTAATTTAGAACCGCCTTAGCAATAGGATCACTAAGCTCACCACTGCCAAGGATCGTTGGGTTTATCAACCTTACATGATACATTATTACATGGTACTGAGATGAAAAATTTAAATGTATCTCTCTTAGCATACCTAAAGTGGTCAAATACTCATTAACAATCTTAAGTGTTAAGTCTAGGTCTAAATCACAAATCCCTAACTTAAACTGGCGTATATGCCGCATTAAAGATTCAATATAACTAAAAAACCCATCAAGATGAATAACAACTTCTTCTGTAAAAGGTTCTAGATTGTAGCCTTCAAATAGTTCAGCTATTGATGGGTGCTCTAACTTTACATCTATTTGTGTAAACATTGCAGCACGTTTTAGAACATTAAATGTATCTGCTAGATCTTGGCACGAATTCAAGCATAAATTTAACATCATTTTAGCTTGCCATTCTCCAAGATCAGTTGTTGGTAGTTTAATTTTCGCTCCTTAGTGTCGGTATGATTGTAATCTAGCTCAGTACAACTAGAAATGCAACTTACAAAATAGAAAATCCATAATACGTTGGCAAATTAAAGATTCCGTCAAAAATTTGTTGACAGCTAGTCGATCTTGTGATAGTATGGTTTAAGTTTTAAGGGAAAGGCTTAAAGATGCTAGATAAAATTTCTAGATTCATTATGGCTGTAGTTAGGGTCCATGTGTTCGTATTGGTTACAATACTTTACATCATTTACCGTTTGCTACATTTAATGTTCGGTCATCGTGTAGAGAAACCTATAGATAGCACACAAGATAATGTGTATGAATTTAAACCAAAGGCAGTTTCTACGGATAATATCGATAGGCTTGATGACTTAGATAAATATGAGAGAGCAATATTCAGGTTATTTGACCAAGCTGTTAAACAAGACCACACAATGGCCTACAATATGGTTGGCGATATGCATCAAGCATATATCGATGGTAATGTTGATGAGGCTGTAGATATTGGGATGCAACTGAAAGATATTTTGTTTCCTCAAGATGTGACGGCCTAATGGTCTATCGACAGTCCACACAAACATGGGTCAATTCAGTAACATTATACGCTATAAATGCATTGGATCTACAATTGTATGATATAGCTGTAGACTACATCAAACTTTTAAGTTGGTATAAGCGGACGTATAACCTGATGCCACACAACCAATTAGTTAAATCTCTATTTGATTGTATGGCCGATCATAAAGACGAACTAACAAAAATCAATAAGCAAAAGGGTAAATTATGGCAGACATGACTAATATTTGGATGATGCGGATTCTTACAGATGGCCTTGATGTGAACACAGAGCACATTTTTAGTGTCGGTCTATGTAATATGGCCAACATTAAAATGGGATTGCTGGCTACTCGTGGCCAAGACTATGCAATTGAACATACTCCATTTGACGATGGTTTTAGTCTAACTAGATGTCACTACAACTTAAACAATGCTCAACTAAAAGAGGAAGTAGCCAGATACATACATCAAATTATAGTTAGTAAGCCTAACCCTATAATCTTACTAGATGAGACGTTAATATCTGGACTTAGAAGCTTTGCTATTAAAGATTATAAATGGTGGGACTATACCAGACCTAGTAAATCTGCTAATCCCGAGTATTGGTGGCGCTTATCACATGAAATAACGGTAATTTCTCCAACACTTCTTGCTAAGGCTATCTGCCTAGTTTCAGGAATCGCTAACGCTGATCTAAATAGATTTGTCCCCGCCCATAGACAATTTGTCCCCACCCATGGCTGTACAACGGCTTTAAGCGCCGTGCAAGAGGATGCTCTTAGTTTTATGGAGCTTCTTAACGTGCATTGTATAAGCCTTAGCACGTTAGCATCACTTACACATGACTAATAGACACCCATTAGCAAACTGTTCTGAATGTCCATGGAACGTACCACAAGCTGGCTATGCACCAGTTGCCGGGCCAGAAGATGCACCTATTCTACTCATTGGAGAATCACCTGGTAGGGGTGAAAAAGGAGTACCCTTTAAAGGTCCGGTTGGCTATGTGGTTAACCTTGTTTTAGGCAGAAATAAAATAGCCGCTAATAAGGTGAGAATGACTAATGTTGTGGCTTGTCATCCGCCGCATGAATTCGGTGAAGAATCAGATGCGCCACCGGCAGAAGTCATTGCATGTTGTAAGCCTAGATTGGAAGAAGAATTAAAAGGCCGTACTGCTATTGTTGGTATGGGCAATATAGCTAATAAAGCTATCCAAGATAAGACTGAAGGCATTACTAAGGCTAGGAAACGAGCACCAAGCAAGCTACCACAAGACCATAGGCTCGCCGGTACAATTTATGTGGCGACTGTAAATCCTGGTGCATGTATAAGAACGCCAGACTATTTTAAGTCATTCAATGACGACATAATCAAGCTCAAACGTGCTTTAACACCAAATAACATCTATACCAGGTGGGAACCTACAAGATACGCCGTAGCTGATGATGAGGTAACAGCCAATAAGGTTCTTGAATCTATTTACCGTAATGCAGAGATGCTATCGCTGGATATTGAGTGTGGGGTCGATAAGGACGTCAACCTTGCACATCCTGATGAGCTTCTATGTATTGGTATAAGCTATGAAGAAAACAAATCTTTTGTTATTGGTGAGCAAGCACTTAAATTTCAGTCTGTACGTGACTGGCTATCAAGGATTCTTAATAAGCTTAAGATCATATGCCACAATGGTAAATATGATCTACAAGTATTGATGCGTTTTGGTGGGTTTAAGTTTAGGCCAAGACTTTACGCCGATACTATGATTGCCAATTATTGCATGGACGAAAGGCCGGGGCACCATGATCTGGAAAGTGTGGCATCCCAAAATTTAGGTACCCCTAGCTGGAAAGCAGAATTAGAGAAGTACCTAGATAAAGGTGATTCATATGCTGTTATTCCTAGAGATGTCTTATATCGGTATAACGCCTATGATGCTGCTGAAACCTTCAAGTTGTGGAGATTCCTAGAGAAAAAGCTTACGCCTAAGTTACGTGCTTTGCATGATAGGTTAATGTTGGTTTCTGATGCTTTAACATATGTAGAGCTAGATGGTATTCTTGTGGATGATGTCAAATTAGCCGAACTAGCTGAAGAATATGAAGCAATACTAGCTGATTTAGAAGAAGGTTTAAGCCGTTGGGTTGATAATCCAAATAGCGTTAAGCAAGTTGTAGAAGCGCTAGACGCTCTTGATTTGGATAATGAAACCACCGCTAAAAGGCATCTGAATATGTTACTTAGAGATGTCGAAGAAGGTACAGAAGCTTGGTATTTTCTGACTCTTATATTGCATCAAAGACTACATCAAAAGGTCTACGGAACCTATATTAAAGGCAATCAAAAACGATTAATAAACAGACATTTGCATCCTTCATTCTTTATACATGGCACCGTATCAGGCAGGTTAGCTTGCCGTAATCCGAATCTACAGAACCAACCTAGACAAGGTGTTAAGGATATATTTATTCCCAAGCCTGGCCACATATTTGTTCAATGCGACTACTCACAAGTTGAGCTAAGAGTTATAGCTTGTGAAGCTCAAGACAAGTATTTACAACTGGTTTTTAGAGACCCTAATAGAGACATACACGGCGAAGTGTCAAACACTCTATTCGGTGAAGGTAAATGGGATAGCGAAGGTCGAGTTAGGGCTAAGAGCTACGTATTCGGGTCTATATATGGTCTTAGTCCCTACAGTATTAGTCTAGATTTTGGTATACCTGAGCTTAAAGCCAGACGTGAACAGAACGCATTCTTTAGGATGATTCCAGACACAATGAAATGGCGACGTAAAGTTGTATCTGATTTGATGGCTAATGGCCAGATACCAGAGACGTTTTTCGGTCGTCAACGTAGATTGCGACTTATTACTAAAGAAACTGAAAAGAAATTAGCTAAAGAAGTGTTAGCATTTTATCCGCAAAGCACAGCTAACGATATATGTATGGATGCAATGAACAATATATCTAAAGCTTTTGAAGATACAAGCGCACGTCTTAGGGTTCCAGTCCATGATTCTATAACTGTTGAATGTCCGATTGAAGATGCTAAGGAGGTAGGCCAAATAATGAGACGTATAATGGAACAAACTGCAACAAACACATACTCTGATTATGTTCCATTTGAAGCTAAAGCTGAATATGGATTTACACTAGGTCAACTTGGAGAAGTTAAAGAAGACTCATTGCCAAGTTAAATAAAGCTAAAATAACTGAATAATTTTAAAGGCTCTACAAAGACATTTTTGTAGGGTCTTTTTAATGCGCTTTTTTAAAGGCTTTTTTAAAGGGAATTTTAAAGACAATTTCAAAGGGAATTTCAAAGATAATTTAAAAGAGCTTTAAAAAATGTGAAATTTTTGCAATGAATTACGCCACAATGGACTATATTTACCACCAAAAATGTGAAATTTATGGGGTTTTTTACGCCACAATCCCAACCATGAGTTAGAATGTTGGTAACTGCTTGCACCTTTATTTGATGTATAGAAGTGAAAAAGTATTGGTTTTATTTGATGAATTGAAAAAATGTTTTTGACATCAAATCAGATCTGTGCTAAGATGTCAATATGACTTATGTACTAAGTGAAGTATTTAGTAATAGCGAACAACAAATAGCAGTTATATTTATAGATGATAATAATCAGTCACACTTAACACCTATTTGTGAATACATAAAGGGTAATACAGAAATAGTTACCGACTATAAAGATAGAGCCGGTTGGGTATGCAAATGTATTAAGATAGATTTACCAACTATTTATAGTGCTGGCATAAATACAGATCCACCTAATACAAATAAATCCACACAATCAGCCACAACTAATAAAGATAAACCAGAATGGCCTAGCGATTTACCACCTAAATCTCTATTAGAACAAGACATAGATAAATGGCTATTAGCTACCGATAGGAAACTAGAACCTAGTGATATTGTCGCTATACCCAAATTGAAAGTAATTGCTCGTAAATGGGCTATGGATAAAGCTAATCAAACTAATAGCTTTATTATTTCAATTGCTAACGCATCGGCACGGTATGCAATTACCCCTGGTCAAGCCAAAGGTATCTTAAACTATTGGCGCGCATCACTAAACCTAAATAGAGATAGCGATATACCATCACCAGATACAACGCCAATAGGTGACGAAGGTTTAGATCTATCTGCCTTGCATGAGGGTAGCTATGGTGTACCAGGCACGGATAGCAGGCTTAAGATTAGAATAAATAAGCCGACTAGGGGTAAATGGTCTGGATATGTGTTCGTGCAAGATTGTGCTACGTATGGGAGTCAACGTAGGTACGGAATTCAGCGACCTAACGCTCTATATACTGGCGATATACAGAATGAACTCCAACTAATCCTAGATAACCCATCACTAGCGCTTAAGAAATATGCACAACTAACAGGTAATTGTGGCATATGTAGGCGACCGTTGGAAGATGCCGAATCACTAGACCGTGGTATAGGTCCTATTTGTGCAAGTAGATTAGATGGCCTATAGCTAAATAGATATTACAAGTAGCAAATATTATAAATCTTTGATATACTCATAGTAAGAATATATAAATATCACCTAGTGAAGGGGTAAGAGATAGATGATATTCAGACGATATAACAATGACTATCGGGCAACTAGACTCAAACTAGATAGGAGTGCATTACCTAGCGATGTCTTTCAGTATCCTACGGAACTCACTAAGGGAATAGCCTGGTTAGTATATTTGGAAGATCGCACTAATGGTTATTTCATATCTAGGTGTGGCGGAAATGAGGCATTTACGTATGCAATGCTTCATTTATGCGAGCGCAAGACTATAGCCGAGTTAGCCACACCTAGGGAACTAACAAAGTTGGCGGATATGGACCCTGCCAGTAAGCAATACAATTATTTAATGGAAGATATAGCTAGCAATAAAGGCTATGCACGCTCTATAGGCGATACATATTTCTTTACTCGGCCATTACATATTATACAATTGTATGGTAACCCTGACTATTACTTAGGGAAACCAACACAAATGGAAATTGGCGACAAGATTATAGACCTAGCCCAGTTTGATCACTATAAGGTAACTGGCCTAAACGCTTATAGTACTAAGAGGTTTAAGGCAATTGTTACCGATGACGTTAGGCACGCTATGGGCATCAACCTTTGGCGTGGAACGGTATGGGGTGTACGTCCTAATGGGACACGAAAGACACTTAGAAAGGTTTGGAACTAATGGAACATCTTCCAATAGAAATTGGCACGGTTATAGAGGGTACCTATACGTCACCTAGCCTCATTAGAGCGTTTGCCGATGAGTTAGAACGTATAGATACTGCTAAGAAATATTCGATACTAGTAAATGATGCCACAACGTTCTTAAATCCGCTTAAGGCTAATTCTGTGAGTGACATAGCCCTAGAACAAGCATTACTTGTCTATGAACTTATGGACGCTCTAAACTGCTACACACCTAAGGGTATTACCTTTGGTGCCAATGGTGGCGAAGGTAACAACTATGGATGGTGGACTACCAACAATGACTAAGCAACCGGATATAGAAATTGGCACGGTCATAGATCGCACCTATTCACCACTTGCCCTAACTATGGCGTTCGTTGATGAGTTACAACGTATAGATACTGATAATGAGTATTCAATGTTAAGGATTGATGCTAGAGCCATCATAGGGTCACTCAGGGGTGACAATGTAAGTGATGAGACTATAGAACAAGCATCTTATATTATTAGTGAACTATTCGATGCCTTAAATGCTTGTGGGCCTCAAGATATGTACTTTGGCGCTAATGATAGTGATGGTTGCGATTATGGATGGTGGGCTACCGACAATGACTAAGCGTAAAGATATTATGACTGCCTATGAGCGTGCCGAACTCGTGGCTATGGCTATAAATGCTTACACAATAGCGCTAGAGCACGATTTGAAAGTTAGAACCAAAGGATCTTATCGTGCTCTAGGTGTATCGGCTAGGAAACTAGAGCGAACGCTAATTATCGGTACAGGTAGCGCAACTAATGAGCGCATACGTTACTATGATATAAAGGGTAGGTGATTGTAATGGGTAAAGAGACAATGATAGATGGAACAAATTATAAAGGGCCGATTATGGGTAGTGGCTCTCTAGAGCTTAGCGATGAAGATGCTATGAGAATAGCTTATCGTGTTATGACTTCATCTGACTTTATAAGCGTATGTGCCAATATGGCGTTCTCTCGTAAAGTCGGGATGATTGTAATTAATACCAATGATGGTGGTGTGTCGGAACTTTACGAACTAAATAAAGATATGCCAGATCCAACCAATCTATGGTCTGTCGTGGTTAATGGTGACAGATCGCCAGCATATGAAGATATGCACCCATCGTCACACCTAAACGTTTGGAGCCGAAACTAATGAGTATGCTAACCGTGCAAATTAATGGTGATAGTGATTCCACAACTAATAGTCAGGTTGAACTCGCAAGATTGCTTAAACTGATAGCCGAAAGAATTGAGTTAGGCTACTATCATTATGATGGGTCGGACAATGTTCTAATGGATATCAACGGAAATCGTGTTGGCAACTTTGTTTGTGGTGCAACAAATGAATAACGATAAACTAACGCTTTACGTACACACTGACTTAAGCGACGATGAATTCGCTGATATGTTAAATCAGGTTGCCTCAACTATTCGCAAATCCGATTATCTACCTGGTAGAACGTCAAGTATCCTAAATTCAGCCAATGAGCGTATTGGTGGATTCCGAGTAAGTAGGTATTAAATGATTAAGAACCGACCACCTAAGCGACGGCCACAATATGAGTTTAAGGTAAGCATCTATCTAGGCTCTAATGACATAGCCACTAATGCCGATTTGGTAGGTGCTCTAGATGCGATCAAACAGCAATTGGAGTTAGGGCAATATTACAACGATCGACGTAACCCAATTATCGGCACCAGATCCGGTAAAGAAATTGGAGCGTGGACTATCCCGGCGCCTTAGCTTGACCCACAACCAAATAGCAATACCGAACGGCCATCTAACTAATTACGTTAGGTGGTCGTTTGCGTTCTAGCCCTAGAGCGATCGTGAGGCTATGCGACCGACTGACCTAGGTGATGGCCATTAGATCGGCTTAGACGGTCCCAGATTGGCTATATGACCGTCTAGGGCTTAATTTGTGGCAGTGGTGAACGCCTAGGATACTCTGAGCCAGTCATAGCGCCAATCTGAGGCCCGTTGAGCGACCTAGCCACACAATCTACCGTCTAAGGTCTTGGAAGTTCTCAGATTGGCAGTATGGCCGAGTACGGTGCGATCGGTTCGGAACCCAGAACGCAAAGATGACCCTAACCGAACGGTTAAGGCCATCTAATCTAATTGGGTTAGGTTGTGGTTTCGGCTAGTCGCCTAGTAAAGCGTTGTAAGTTTGTGCAGTTCCAATCTCATCGGCTTTACATACCCAACATTCCCAATAACCTACATGCTTTGTAATTGCGATCGGCTCATACGTTTCTAAATATCCGTATCGGCTAAGCCGTTGTACTAGTTCGTCCTCTTTCTCTTTATCGGTGCAACCTTCCAAATCTATGTTTAGTTGTTGGCGTACCCGATCCGTTACCCCATAATAAGCGGCGTCATGTATTTGAGCGGCGGCGCAAGTTTCACAAAGGGTAACTTGTGTTCGTGTTTCGTTCGGCATTGTTTATATCTCTTTCTTGTTAGTAGGCAGTTCTGATATCGTCGGCCATCGTGGACCTTCTAGTTTCGATCCACAAGCATCACAACTTGCCCAACTGAATTTAATTTCAGTAGGAGCATACTCACTCAATACATC
>Ga0316192_10000131_pt1 | contig 50531 bp, 46 predicted proteins | sample MerIslwburrow_MG_FD_204931 | JGI IMG/M metagenome (GOLD analysis project Ga0316192, IMG submission 204931) | Coastal sediment microbial communities from Maine, United States - Merrow Island worm burrow | ecosystem: Environmental > Aquatic > Marine > Coastal > Sediment | place: USA: Maine...
ACTCAATCTTCCCGGACGACCCCGGGGGGTCCGCCGCCCAACTTGGGCCCCTCGACCCCTGTGAAGTGGAGGTGGTCGATGGGCTGACCACAACCAAATCGGCGCCTTCGGCCCCGACATGAGCCCCAACCCCGGATTTGCCCGGAAAGGGCAGGGGGCTCGCTGGTAGAGTGGGCCGCCCATGACCAGCTCAGACCCGGTGCTGTTGGTGTTGCACGGCCTCAGGCTCCGAGGCTTTGCCGCCACGTCGGCCGTGGCCGAGCTCTTTGGCGAACCACCGGGTGAGGTACAGAAGTGGCTGGTTGACCTGGCCGAACGTGGCTTTGTGGTGCAGCGCGACGGCCCTCGCTGTGGGTGGGCCCTCACCGTTATTGGCCAAGCGGAGCATGAACGCCTCCTGGCCGAAGAGCTCGACGGGTCGGGCCAGCGGGAGTTGGTGGCCGACTGTCACCAGACCTTCCAGCCCCTCAATCAGCGACTGCTCACCCTTTGCACCCGCTGGCAGGTCCGCAGCGACGGCGAGGCCCAGGTGCTCAACGACCACCTCGACCTTGCCTACGACCAGGCGATCCTGGCCGAGCTGGCCGCCGTCGACTTCGACGCCCGGCCGATCACCTCAAAACTGGGCTCGGCGCTGGAACGCTTCGCCATCCACGCCGCTCGCCTCGATCATGCCCTGGCCAAGGTGTTGGCCGGCGATCACGACTGGTTCACCCGCCCCCTGATCGATTCCTACCACACCGTCTGGTTCGAACTCCACGAAGATCTCCTGCTCACACTCGGCCTCGATCGAACCTGTGAAACACCCTGAAGTAGCCTGAATCAGCCGTAGTCAAACGGCCTTCACTGTCACACCCGTCTGCCATAGTTGCCTTGACCGGCAGCGGCGCGGGGAGCGGGAGATGTCAGCAGGCGACGAATCAGATGGTGACGAGCGGTGGGGTAGGGGAGAGCGCCGTAGGGCCGAGCGGTCGTCTGGCGGCGAAGGCCCTGATGGTGGTCCGGCTGTCGGCCAACCTCATGATGGATTGGCGAAGCACACCTTCGGCCAGCCGGTGGCCTTGGCCGGCGAGCTCCGCAGTGTGCTGCCTGCCGATGTGGTGGCCTGCTTGGACTTTGATCGGCTGACTATCCAGCCCGGTTCGTTCATCGATCACGAACTCAAGGCCAGTCATACTGACATTCTGGCCAAGATCCCGACTGGGGGCGGGTCCGGGGTGTTTGTTTACACCGTGTTCGAGCATCAGAGCACCCCCGATCCGCGAATGACGCATCGCATGTATCGCTACATCGGCCGTGTTTGGGATGCCATTGAAGCCGCCGAGGGTCCGCACATCAAGGGGGTGCCGATTGTGGTCCCACTTGTTCTCCACCACGGGGCCCAGGGCTGGACTGCTGCCAACAGCCTGCATGAGTTCACCCTCGGGCTCGATCGCTGGCCGTCCCTGGAGCCCTATGTCCCCAACCTGGGCCTGCTGGTCGATGATCTGGCCCGTTTCAGCGACGACGAGTTGCTGGCCCGACCCTTGGCCCCGGTGGCCAAGCTTACGATCCTGGCCCTTCGCCACGGCCGCCAGCCCGACGCCCTCGTCACGGCGATGATCCGCGTTGGCGACGAGTTCAAGGCCCTGGCCAGAAACGACGCCGCAGCGCTGCTGAGGTACAATGTGAACGCCCTGGGTGCAGCTTCGTTTCGGGAATTCATTGACCAACTCAACGACCATTACCCCAGCTTGGAGGACGACATGAGTACCTACGCCGACGAAGCCATGGAGATGTTCCGTCAAGAGTTCGGCCCGCAGTTCCGCCAGGAAGGCGTAGAGGAAGGGCTCGAACGGGGTCTCGAGCAAGGCGACCTCCGGACGCTGCGCTCGACGTTGGCCAAGTTGATGGCGGCCCGCTTCGGATCGCTTGACCCGGCCCGAGCGGCCGAGATCGACGAGGCCGACGAAGAACACCTCAACCTGTGGTTCGAGCGGGCCCTCACCGCCGAACAACCCGACGACGTGTTCGCCTGACCTGCCGGCGGGCCCGTCGTTCGAAGTCGCGGCGCGTGGTGAATGCGCTGGCGTAGTCTGTTGGCGGCGGCTATCACTTCCCCATCAAGCCCCTGACGGGACAGTGCCTCCGCTCTCGGCCCGCCAACCCGCAAACAAGGCCCTCAAGCAAGGCCCGCACACAAGGACATCTCTCATGGCTCAGTTCGGACCCGTGTTGACCGCCATGGTCACGCCATTCACCCCCGACGGTGATCTCGATCTCGACGGGGCCCAGGGCCTGGCCCGTTGGTTGGTCGACAACGGCAACGATGGTGTGGTCGTCTCCGGCACCACCGGTGAATCGGCCACCCTCACCCACGACGAGCAGGCTGACGTCATCGCCGCCGTCCGTGAAGCGCTGCCCAACCACGTTGTGGTCGCAGGCACCGGGTCCAACGACACTCGTTCGGCCGTGCTCAACACCGAGCGGGCCACCGCCGTTGGGGTCGACGGCATCCTCATCGTCACCCCCTATTACAACCGGCCCTCCCAGGCCGGGATCGAAGCCCACTTCCGCACCGTGGCCGCCGCCACCGACCGACCCGTCATCCTGTATGACATCCCCGCCCGCACCGGGCGCAAGATCGAGACCGAAACCCTGCTCCGCCTGGCCGAGGTCGACAACATCGTCGCCATCAAGGACGCTGCCGGTGATCCGTCGGAAACCGCTTCCCTGCTGGCCCGGGCCGAAGGCGCCTACGAGGTCTACTCCGGCGATGACTCCCTCACCCTTCCCCTGCTGGCCGTCGGTGCCGTTGGCGTGATCGGAGTCGCCACCCATTGGGTGGCCAACGAGATGAGCGAGATGATCGCCGCCTACCACAAGGGCCTGGTGGCCGAAGCCACCGCCCTCAACGCCACCATGATCCCCTCCTACAACTACGAGGCCTACCCCGACGCACCCAACCCCGTTCCCAGCAAGGTCATGATGAACCTGTTGGGTCAGCCGGTGGGGGAGACCCGACCACCCATGGGCCCCATCCCCGCCGACCTGGCCGACCGCGCCCGAGCGGTACTGGCCGATCTTGGCCGCCCAACCCCCTGAACGGTCCCCCGGCCCTTGGTCGTTCGCCCGGCCCTTGACCGCCCAACCCCCTGACCAGCCACCCGACCGGCGTAACCGGCGTTCCGGTCGGTGAACGCCCCACCGCGATTGGCCACGAATCACCAGGTCGGAGTGCTAGTCCACGAGAATTGCTCAGCGTGGTCGCAGCGCGGTGCCGGTAGGTTGAACTCATCGTGACTAAATTTTCCCAGCAAAAGGGCAAGTGATCTGATGGCCCAACCAGTACGAATCGTGTTTCTTGGCGGACTGGGGGAGATCGGACGTAACTGCGCCGCGATCGAAGTCGGTGGCCGCATCATGCTCATCGATTGCGGAATCATGTTCCCCGATGACGACATGGCAGGCGTTGATCTTGTCCTCCCCGATTTCACCTACCTGCGTGAGAACGCCCACCGGGTCGAGGGTGTCGTTGCCACCCACGGCCACGAAGACCACGTCGGTGCCCTCAGCTTCCTGCTGGAGGAGATGCCGCTCAAGATCATCGGCTCACCCCTCACGCTCGGCCTGGCCAAGAACCGGATCGAAGAGAAAGGCCTGGCCAAGAAGGCCACCTTCATCGAGGTCAGCGACGGCGACCGCATCAAGGTCGGCCCCTTCGACCTCGAGTTCTTCCCCGTCACCCACTCCGTGCCCCACGGGTACGCCACCGCCTTCCACACCCCCCAGGGTGTGATCCTCCACTCCGGCGACCTGAAGCTTGATATGACCCCCGTCGATGGTCGCCTCACCGACCTCGCCGGCCTTGGTCACCTGGCCAAGGACGACGGCGTTCGCCTCTTTCTTTGCGATTCGACCAACGCCGAGGAACCGGGGTTCTCCGAATCGGAGAGCTCCATCGGGCAGTCGATCCACGACCTGTTCCAGGCCCGGGCCGAGCAGCGCATCGTCATTGCCTGTTTCGCCAGCCACATCCACCGGGTGCAGCAGATCGCCGACGCCGCCATTGCCAACGGCCGCATCGTCGCCACCTTGGGCCGCTCCATGAACACCAACGTGGCCCTCGCCCGTCGCATGGGGCTACTGAACATTCCCGAAGCCAGCCTGACGGCGATCGAGGACATCGACGAGATCGACGACACCAAGGTCTGCGTCATCTCCACCGGGTCCCAGGGCGAACCCATGTCAGCCCTGGCCCGCATGGCCTCGGGCGACAACCGCTGGCTGGCCATCAAGGAAAACGACTGCGTCATCCTGTCGTCGCACACCATCCCCGGCAACGAGTCGAGCGTCAACCGGGTGGTCGACGGTCTGCTGCGCAAGGGCGCCGAGGTCGTGCACTCCGGCAACGCCAACGTGCACGCCACCGGTCATGCCAAGGCCGGCGAGCTGAAGGTCCTGCACTCCATCGTCCAGCCCGAGTGGTTCATCCCCGTGCACGGCGAGTTCCGGCACATGACCGCCCACGCCCGGATCGGCGCCGAGATGGGGATCAAGGCCAATCAGATCTTCTTGTGCTCCGACGGCGACTCCGTCGTGCTTTCCGACAAGGGCCTGAAGCGGGGCGAGGACGTGCCTGCGGAGTACATCTACGTCGATGGCACGGTCAACGCCGTTGATCACAACGTCCTGCTCGAACGCCGAATCCTGGGCCAGGAAGGCTTCGTCAGCGTCGTCATCCCCATCGCCATCAAGGGCACCAAGGCTGAACTGCTCGACGAGCCTGCGGTAATCAGTCGAGGCTGGGTCGACGACGGCGACGACGGCGAGCTCCTACGCAAACAGGCCCGTCTGGCCGTCCGTCAGGCCGTGGAGCGCTCCCTCAGCGACGGGGTCCGTACCCGTCAGGAACTGGAGAAGGTGGCCCGTCGCGCCATTGGTCGTTTCGTGGCCAAGAAGACGAGATTGCGGCCGATGGTCGTCCCCGTTGTGCTCGGCGCCCACGAGGGGTCGGAGTCCTCAGGTCGCTGACCGATGTCGGGTCCGCTGAGCGCTGCCCGTCGCTGATTGTCACTCTTTGTCACTGAAGTCCTGGGTTGCTCTACCCAGGGCTTCACACTTTGACGCAGAAGCGTAGACGCCTTGGTGTGGCAGGACTATTCAGTTCCTAACGTCACATCTTCAGAAGGACTCCCGCCCAGCATGCTCGCCGCACCGCATCTACTCCTTCCCCGCCATGTCTCGCTCCGGTGACCTGGCGCTGGATGGTGGTTCGCCCGCCCTCGCTGCTGCCGGCGAGGTTTCCTGGTTCGCGGCCGATCATTCAGACACCGATGTCCGGCGCAAGGTTCGATCCTCCGCCTCGGGGGAGCGTCAGCAACATTTTGTTTTCGATCTCGAACGGCACTGGCAGGAAGTAACCGGCCGGATCCACGGGGTTGCCTGCCGATCGGGCAGTGTCGCCCTGCGGGTAGCTTTCGCCAGCCTCGATCTAAAGGCTGGCGATGAGGTTATTTGTCCGGCTGACGCCATTGATCTCGCCGCGGTATTGCGCCGCAGTGATGTGGTCGCCGTTCCGGTCGATCTCGACCTCCGCACCCTGCACATTGATCCGGCCGCGGTTGAAGCGGCCATCACCCACCGGACCCAGGCCATCGTCGCCGTCGACCGCTACGGAACCGCGGCCAACTACCGATCGCTGACATCGGTGGCCCGCCACCACGGTCTCGCCCTGGTGGAAGACTGCTCACAATCACTCGGCGCCTTCTACGACCACCGCCCGGTCGGAGCCCACGGCGACCTCAGCATCTGCGCCCTGACCGGCGATGCGGCCAGCGCTGCTCTCGGCACCGGAGGGCTGTTGGCCACCGACGACGACGAACTGGCCCTCAACGCTCGCCGAATCGTGCTCGTGAGCAACGAAGCCCGGCCCCAGAAGTCGACGATCGACGGCGACTCCCTGACCGGATTCACCTGCCGGTTGTCGGAGTTGTCGGCCGCAGTTGGTCGGGAGCAACTGCGGCGCAACGATGACGTGCTGGCGGCCCGATGCGACAATGGCTCCCACCTGCGGAACCGGCTGTCGTCGATCCCCGGTATCTGGGTGCCCGACGTTGAGCGGGGTGCCTCCCACGTCTACGCCTCGTTTCCCGTGCTGGTGCTCCCCGATGAACTGGGTCTGCCCGAGGCGGCGGGCACCGCGCTTCGCGACACCGTCAACGATTGCATGGCGGCCGAAGGGGTGAGGCTCGATCGTTGGCCCGACCAGCCAGGCCATCACTTGGGGCAATGGCCCACCCGCCAACCGGGAGGGGCCTACCCGGTGGCCGAAGCCCTCATCGCCGACGGTCTACTCCTCGGGCGCGACGGGGCGTTGTTCGCCCCACCGAACACCACCGACCAGATGGATCAGATCGCCGACTGCTTCGCCAAGGTTCTGGTGGACAACGCCAGCCGACTTCGCCAGATCGCCCTTGAGCGATTCCACACCCACGTGATGGTCTGAGCGATACGAACACCGCTGTCGTGGCGGGTGTGGGGCGTGGCGTGACGCCCGGTCTCACCGTTGCCGCGATCGTCTCGCGGTTTTGACCCCCGGGGCCCGTCGGTGGCGGCTAACATGACCAGAACTGTGGCACGAACAACTCGGAGCACAAGTAGTTCCGGTAGAGGGGCTACGGGCAGGCGAACCTCGCGGGGGAGGAACACCAAGAAGGGTCGCGCCCAGAATCGGCGCGACATTCAGGGTCTGGTCCTCGTTGCCCTCGGCCTGATTCTCGGCCTCGGTCTCTACTACACCGAAGCCACCGGCCTCGTCGGTCGAGCGATGGCCGACCTGCTTGGTGCCGTGGTCGGCCGGGCCCGCTACCTCGTCCCGCCCGCCCTGTTGCTCCTCGGGTTCAAGTTCCTACGGACCCGCAAGCGGCGCCGACGCTCGACCCGCACCATGGGGGAGTACGTGGCCATCGCCTGTTTGGTGGCCGCCACCTTCTCCGCCCTCGACCTGACCGGGGGTCGCCCCGATTGGCAGTCCTCGACCGCTGACCTGAGCCGGGCCGGGGGTTGGGCCGGTGTCTGGATCGGTGGCTCGTTCGACGAGCTGTTCGGGTTGTGGGCCGAGGTCATCCTCACCTTCACCCTGATCGCGGTGGCGGCGGTGCTGCTGACCCCGATGTCGATCGGCCCGCTGGTCGATGCCATGGCCGATCGCGGCTCGGTCGTGTTCGACTGGGCCCGGGACCTCTTCCACGATCGCCTCGACCGCCGGGCCGAGCGGCGGGAACGCGCCGGGGACCGCACCGACGACAGTGCCGATGAACGGCCGAGGCGAAGACGGCCGGTGTTCGGCTCCGACGCCCCCGAGGATGACCCCGGCGAACCCGAGGATCTCACCAGCGAGACCTACATCGATCTTCGCCAGAGCGACGTCAAGGCCAACGGAGACAGCCACCGCGACGACGGCCATAACGACGACCATGGGCATGACGATGACGATCCGGGGCTGACGGTCGAGGCCAACAACCCCGTCGACGACGAGCGGCCCGATATCTGGGCCGAACACGACGCCAATGACTTCAACGCCGATGTGTCCCAGCTCAGTTGGGACGACCTCGCCCCCGAACCGGTCATCGAGGTCGGCGCCCCCTCGGTGGTCGACGGTCTGGTCATGGCCGCCACCGATCCATCCGCTGGCACCTGGACCCTGCCGACGATGGACCTGTTGGGCCGAACCGAGAGCCAGGACGTCGATCGGGCCTCGGTCGAGGCCACGGGGCGCAGGCTCGAACATGCCCTGGCCGAGCACGGTGTCGAGACCCGCCTGATTGGTGTGGTTGTCGGGCCAACGGTGTCCCGCTTCGAGTTGGAGCTCGGCCCGGGGGTGAAGGTGGCCCGGGTGACGGCGCTGCACAAGGACATCGCCTACGCCATGGCCACTCCCGACGTTCGCATCCTGGCTCCCATCCCCGGCAAACAGGCCATCGGGGTTGAGGTGCCGAACGTGCGTCGGCAGATGATCACCGTCGGCGACCTGCTGGTCTCGGAGGAGGCAACGGCGGCCACCCACGCCCTTGACGCCACCCTGGGCCGCGACATCACCGGCCGCACGGTCATGGTCAACCTGGCCAAGATGCCCCACCTGTTGGTTGCGGGCCAGACCGGCTCGGGTAAGTCGAGCTTCCTCAACTCCATGTTGACCTCGATTCTGATGAAGACGACCCCCGATCAGGTGCGCTTGATCCTGGTCGATCCCAAGCGGGTCGAGCTGACCCAGTACGAACGCCTGCCCCATCTGCTGACCGAGGTGGTGGTCGACCCCAAGAAGGCGGCAAACGCCCTGGCCTGGGCCGTGCAGGAAATGGAGCGCCGCTACGACCTGCTGAGCGAGGTCGGCGTGCGCGACCTCGACGGCTACAACCGCGGGGTGGAGGAGGGGCGGCTGCGTCCCGAGGGCCCCACCGCCGATGGCAGCGACGAGTACCAGAAGCTGTCGTACATCCTCATCGTTCTCGACGAGTTGGCCGACCTGATGATGGTGGCCGCCCGCGACGTGGAGGAGTCGATCTGCCGGATCGCCCAGAAGGCCCGCGCCGTTGGTATCCACCTCGTCATCGCCACCCAGCGTCCCTCGACCAACGTCATCACCGGCCTGATCAAGGCCAACGTCCCGGCCCGCCTGGCCTTCGCCGTTTCCAGCCTCACCGATAGCCGGGTCATCCTCGATCAGGCAGGAGCCGAACGCCTCGTTGGCAAAGGCGATGGGCTCCTCAACGACGGCACCACCAGCACCCCGAACCGTTTCCAGGGAGCCTGGGTCACCGAGGAAGAGGTTACGGCCGTCGTTGAGCACTGGATCGGTCAGGCTCCCGAGGTCGTCTACGACAGCCGGGTGCTCGGTGAGGAGGCATCGGAAGGAACCGCCTTCATCCCCGGCGGATCCAGCGGCGATGATGACGACGACGACCTGATGCTCCAGGCCATGGAGCTGATCGTTCGATCCCAGCTCGGATCGACGTCGATGTTGCAGCGCAAGCTCCGGGTCGGTTTTGCCCGCGCCGGTCGTCTCATGGACCTACTGGAGGAGCGAGGCGTTGTCGGGCCCTCCCTTGGCTCCAAGCCCCGCGAGGTGCTGATGACGAGCCAGGAGCTCGACGACGGCGAGTGGCCGACACCGGCGGCCAAAGCGGGGTCCCGGCCGGGCAGCCCACCCCTGGGCAAAGGCCCAGCGGCACCCGGTTCTGGGCCTTCAACCGGGAACGGCACACGGGGCGCACCCGGGAGTTCGGGCGGGAACCGAGCCCGACCAGGGCCGGGCGGCATCGGGCTGAGCGGTCCGGGGCCGAGCCGTCCGGGGACTTCTGGATCGGGCGATACTGGATCGGGTCAGGACCCAGGCGGTGGCCAGCCCGTTGTCGATGAACCAAGGCCACGACGCAAGACGCTGGCCGACCTGCAATTGCCCGATCCCAACCCCCTCGGTCGCCCCACGGGTCGACTGGGCCCGCAGCCGGGAGCAACCCCGGCAGCGGGGCCCGGCGCCGGGGATGAGGGAACCGGCCACACCCCCAAGGGGCCAAAGCACCGGCTACCGCCGATCGTTGAGCCCGATCTCGAACCCGACCCCGAGTTGGGGCTCGACAAACGCAAAGCACAACGCGAGGCCGAGCAGGCATCGTCCCGTCCCACCCTGCGGGTCGTGGAGGATGCGGTCATCGACGACACCGAGCTCGACCTGGACGCCGACTTCGATCCCGCCCTCGCCCCACCCCCGGGCTACTCCCCCCGAGATTGAGCAACCTGGGTGCGCCGGGCGGGGCCCGGGCGCCTGGAGTTCGGTCTGCGGCCAAACGTCCCGGGCGGTTTGAGGTCCTGGTGGGTGGGGTTTGGCCTGCGGCCAAACGTCCCGCTGGTTTGCGGCCTTGGGTAAGGTTTGGCTCCATGGAGCGGGGATCGGGCCCTTGTAGGGTTCGGCTGTGGAATTCCTGAGTGAACCAACACTGGTCGTCGCCCTGTTGGAGATCGCCTTTGGGGTGGCGTTGCTGGGGTGGGCCGCCGACACCTTTGTCGAGGGGGCGGCGGCGGTGGCCTGCGCCGCCCGGGTTTCACCCATTCTGGTTGGGGCCGTCATCATCGGGTTCGGCACCAGCGCCCCCGAGCTGCTGGTTTCGGGCATCGCCGCCTTCAACGGCGACCTCAACCTTGGAGTTGGCAACATCGTCGGCTCGAACGTGGCCAACATCACCCTCGTACTGGGTTTGGCCGCCATGATCGTGCCCCTCACGGTGTCGCGTCCGGTGCTGATCCGCGAGGCCCCGGTCTCGTTGCTGTCAGTGCTGGTGTTCGCCTACCTGGCCACGGGTGGCCTTGAGCGGTGGGAGGGAATCGTTCTGCTCGTCGTCCTCGCCGCCTCCTTGGCCTGGCTGATCGGGGGCGGTATGGGTAACTCGCGGCCGTTGGCCGAAGACGCCGCCCAGCAACAACCGACCGGGAGTGTGCTGCGCCACTCCTACCAGACCGTCGTTGGACTCGCCGGCACCGTGGCCGGGGCCCAACTGCTGGTGTGGGGGGCGACCGCCCTGGCCGAGACCGTCGGCCTGACCGGAGGATTCATCGGCTTCACCCTGGTGGCGCTGGGCACCTCCCTGCCCGAACTGGTCACGGCGGTGGTAGCGGCCCGCAAGGGGGCAACGGAGCTCCTGCTTGGCAATCTGCTCGGCTCCAACCTGTTCAACAGCCTTGCCGTCGGCGGTGTCATCGCCTGGATCGCCCCCGGCGCCATCGATGATCGGGCCCTGCGCACCATTGGTATGACCGTCATGGTTCTGGTTGCGGTTGGCGCCTGGGTGGCCATGGTCACCCTCAGGCGGGTGCACCGCTTCGAAGGGGTGATCCTCATGGCCTCCTGGCTGGTTGCGGTGATTCTCATGGCCCGCACCTCATTCGAGGATGCCTTCACCGGCTGGCTCCCGGGGTAGCGGACCGGTATGGTCTGAGCGCTTGGCCATCGGGGGACGGAGACCGACAATGGAGATCATCGAGTGGGCATCGGGCCTGCGCTTCCCGGAGGGACCGATCTGGTTCCCCGACAACTCAGTGGTCCTGGTCGAGATCGCCCGGGGCACCCTCACCAGGGTCAGCGCCGACGGCGACGTCGATGTGGTGGCCAACTGCGGGGGTGGGCCGAACGGCGCTGCGGTCGGGCCCGACGGCAAGATCTACGTCTGCAACAACGGCGGCTTCACCTGGAATGAGGTCAACGGCATGATGGTCCCGGGGGAGCAGCCCCCCGACTATGTCGGCGGCTCCATCCAGCGGGTCGACATCAGCACCGGCGAGGTCGAAACGTTGTACGACAACTGCAACGGCATCCGCCTCAAGGGCCCAAACGACCTGGTCTTTGACCCCACCGGTGGGTTCTGGTTCACCGATCACGGCAAAGTACGGGCCCGCGACCGCGACCGGGGTGGCCTCTACTACGCCCGGGCCGACGGTTCGGAGATCCGTGAGGTGGTGTTCCCCCTCGACGCCCCCAACGGGGTCGGCCTCTCGCCCGAGTGCGACATGCTGTATGTCTCCGAGACCCACCAGGGGCGACTGCTGCAGTGGCCCCTGGTGGGCCCGGGCGAGATCGCAGGCTACTTCGGCCCCCAACACCGGGGATCGGTGCTGGTCGACCCCGAAGGGGGCCCGATGTTCGACTCCTTGGCCGTCGACACTTACGGCAACGTCTGTGTGGCCACCATCCGCAACGGCGGGATCACCGTGGTCGCCCCCGACGGTATGCACTACCACCGCCCCTTCCCCGATCCGCTGACCACCAACATCTGCTTCGGCGGGCCCGACCTCAGCACCGCCTTCGTGACCCTGTCGGGTACCGGACGGCTGGTGTCGAGCCCTTGGGACTCCCCAGGGTTGGCGCTCGCATTCTGAGCCTGATCGGTAGCCTGGTCGACGATGCCTGATCAGTTCTGGGTCGAGACCCTCGGTTGCCCCAAGAACCAGGTCGACTCCGACAAGTTGACCGGAACCCTGTTGGCCGACGGTATGGCGCCCGCGGCCGGTATCGACGACGCCGACCTCGTGGTCGTCAACACCTGCGCCTTCATCGAGGAGGCCCGCCAGGAATCGGTCGACACCATCCTCGAACTCGACCAGGGCCGCAAGGCCGGCTCACGCCTGGTGGTCACCGGCTGCATGGCCGAACGCTACGGCGACGAACTGGCCGACGCCCTGCCCGAGGTGTCGGCCGTAGCCCCATTCGGGGTGCCCGTCACCCTGGGTCCAACCAGGGCCCGGTCCCGCTTCGATCTACTGGAACTGCCCCGACCCCCGGCCACCGCCCCCTGGGCCTACGTCAAGGTGGCCGAAGGCTGCGACCGGAACTGTGGTTTCTGTGCCATCCCCTCGTTCCGGGGCAAACAGCGATCCCGGGCCCGGGCCTCGATCGTGGCCGAAGTTGAAGCCCTGGAAGTCCAGGAGGTCGTGCTGGTGGCCCAGGATCTGGCCGCCTACGGGCGCGACCAGGGCCACGGCAGCCGTCAGATCATCCCCCTGGTGAACGAGGTGGCCGAGCGGGTGGCCCGGGTGCGCCTGCTGTACCTCTACCCCAGCGATCTGAGCGACGAACTCATCGACACCATCTGCGCCACCGGGGTGCCCTACTTCGATCTCTCGTTGCAACATGTCTCGCCCCCGTTGCTGCGGGCCATGCGGCGCTGGGGCTCGGGCGACACCTTCGTCGAGCGGATCGAGGCGATACGGCGCCGCGAGCCCGATGCCACCTTCCGCTCCAACTTCATCGTCGGCTATCCCGGGGAGACCGAGGCCGACCACGACGCCCTGCTGGGGTTCATCGACCGGGTCCAACTCGACTGGTGCGGCTTCTTTGCCTACTCCGAGGAGCAAGGCACCCACGGGGCCACCCTCGGCTCGAAGGTGCCCGCCGGGCTGCGCAGCGATCGGCTGGCCGAGCTGAGCGAACAGCAGGACGCCATCACCGCCGCCAAGCGCGACCTGCTCATCGGTGAACGGCTGCGGGTCCTGGTCGACCGTGAAGGTGAGGCCCGCTCCGAACGCGAAGCCCCCGAGATCGATGGCATCATCGCCGTTCCGGCCGATCTCACCGTCGGTGCCTTCCACGATGTCAAGGTCGTCTCCGCCCTCGGCCCCGATCTCGAAGCGGAACTCGTCACCTCATGAGCACCACCGGAGAAATCACCCTGCTCGGCACCTCGCCGTGGTCCCGGGCGGCAAACTCGATCACCGTGTTCCGTTTCGTCATGGCCCCGGTTCTGGCCCTGATGGTGCTTGAGCGGAATCCCTGGTGGCTGACGTTCTGGCTGGGTTGGTTCCTCGGCGCCACCGACGTGCTCGACGGCAAACTGGCCCGCAAGGCCACCCCGACCCGGCTCGGAGCGTTCCTCGACCCCCTGGCCGACAAGGTGGTGGTGCTGGCCCTCGGCGCCGCCTTCGTCGCTCTCGGTCGATTCCACTATCTGCCGATTGCCATCATCGCCGTTCGGGAAGTGGCCATAATGGCCTACCGCTCCTACTGGACCCGGCGGGGCCTGGCCATCCCGGCCCGGCGCTCGGCCAAGTACAAGACGTTTGTGCAGGGGGTGGCCCTCGCCGCCGCCATGTGCCCGCCGTTGGAGCCCCACCCCTGGGTGGCCGACACTTTGCTGTGGTTGGCCGTGGCGTTCACCCTGTTCAGTGGCATGCAGTACGTCATCGACGGCCGGGGTGCGCTGCGCACCACGGGTCAACGGTGACCTGGTCAACGGTGGGCCCTGGTCGGCGTCGATAGGCACTGCATGGCAGTCGATACTGCATGGCAGTCGATACGAGATGAGAGCGGGCACGGTATGAGGGTGACGGTATGAGAGTCGAAGTGGTAGCCATCGGAACCGAGTTGTTGCTCGGCCAGATCGTCGACACCAACTCGTCGTGGATAGGTGAGCACCTGGCCCTGTCCGGGCTCGATTCCCACTTCCAAACCAAGGTCGGTGACAACCCGGCCCGCATCGTCGAGGTTCTGGAACTGGCGTTGTCCCGGAGCGACGCCGTGATCTGCTGTGGGGGCCTGGGACCCACCCAGGACGACCTGACCCGCAACGTCATCGCCGAACTCATGGACGCCGAACTGGTCTACGACGAGGCCATTGGGGAACGCATCACCGAGATGTTCCGCTCCCGGGGTCGGGTCATGGCCCAGAACAACCTCAACCAGGCCATGGTGCCCGTCGGTGCCACCCCCATCGCCCAACAGCCCGGCACCGCTCCCGGGTTGGTCTGCCCCGTCGGCGACAAGGTCATCTACGCTGTGCCCGGGGTGCCCTATGAGATGAAGATCATGGTCAACGAGACCATCATCCCCGAGCTGATCGAACGCTCAGGCCAGCGGGCCGTGATCCGTAGTCGGGTGTTGCGAACCTGGGGGGCGGCCGAATCGGGTCTGGCCGAGATGCTGGCCGACCGCATCACCGAACTCGACGCCGTAGGCAACCCAACCCTCGCCTTCCTCGCCAGCGGGGTGGAGGGCATCAAGGTCCGCATCACGGCCAAGGCGGCCGACGAGGATGCCGCCACCGTCATGCTCGACGCCGAGGAGCAGGTGCTGCGCGCCATTCTGGGCGATCTGGTGTTTGGGCTCGACGAAGCCAACATGGAAGCCGTCGTCCTCAACGAGTTGGCTGAGCGCGGCCTCACGCTGGCCGTTGCCGAATCGATCACCGGGGGCTACGTCGCCGGGCGGCTGGCCTCCGCCCCTGCCGCCGATGCGGTGTTCCGGGGCGGGGTCGTGGTGCATGACGATGAGGCCCGGGCCTCCCTGCTCGGCCCGACCGCGGGCTCGGGCGTGTCGGAGGCAGCGGCGCTGGCCATGGCCGACCGTGTGCGTCAGGTGCTCGGGGCCGATGTTGGCCTGGCCGCCGTTGGTGTGCCCGGACCCGACGAGATCGACGGTCACCCCGTTGGCACCGTGTTCCTGGCCGCCATGCTGCCCGATCAACAGTTGGCGGCCACCGTCCGCCTGCCCGGCGACCGGGAGCGCATACGCCAGTTCACCGCCATCTCCCTGCTCGACCTGGTGCGACGTTCGCTTTGAGCCGCCGGTCCTGCATCGCAGCAGATCAGGATCCCCGTCGACGATGAGCGGAGATGCGGGTAGAACTAGAGCGTGAGCGAAACTACTGATCCTTTTACCGCCCCGTTCGGCTCGCTGTTTGCCGACAACATGACGGTTGCCACCCTCGACACCGGTGGCTACCAGTACGGGGGATCAGCGGTACCGCTGGAGAACTTCTCCCTCCACCCCGGTAGCCATGTGCTGCACTACGCCAGCGCCTGCTTCGAAGGACTCAAGGCCCACCGTCAGGCCGACGGTTCCCTGGCCATCTTCCGCCTCGAGGACCACGTGTCCCGTATGTTGCAGAGCGTCGAACGGCTGCGGATGCCCGCCCCACCGGCGGAGATGCTGCGATCGATGATCATCGACGCCGTCGAGGCCAACGCTGCCTCCACCCCCGCCGCTCCCGGGTCGCTCTACATCCGCCCCACCTTGATTGGCACCCTGCTCAACATCGGGGCCGCCGCCGCCCCCAGCGACAGCGGCCTGCTGTACGTCATCAACTCCCCGGTCGGCGACTACTTCGCTGGGGGTGTGCGACCCCTGTCGATCTACATCGAGACGACCATCCCCCGCACCACGCCCCAGTTCGGCATGGTCAAGAGTGGGGCCAACTACGTCATGGCGCTTGGCCCCACCCTCGACGCCAAGCGCGACCACGGGGCCGATCAGGTCCTGTTCGCCACCGGCAACGATGTCACCGAAACCGGAGCCTCCAACTTCTTCCTGGTCGATGACACCCGGGTGATCACCCGCCACCTGGACGAATCGTTCCTCCACGGGGTGACCAGGGCCTCGGTCATCAGCATCGCCGCCGACCTGGGCTACGAGGTGGAGGAGCGCTCGGTGCCTCTCGATGAGCTGCGGGCCTGGACCGCCACCGGGGAGGCCTTCCTGTCGGGCACGGCGGCCGTGGTGGCGCCGGTGGGTACTATCACCTTCGCCGACGAGCAGCTCACGGTGCTCGACGGCCAACCGGGGCCGAACACCCTGCGCCTGCGTGACGCCCTGACCGACATCCAACTGGGCACCGCCCCCGACACCCACGGGTGGATGACAGCGGTCAAGGGCTGAACCCTCGGTGCTTGGGATCTCGGCCCGGCCCCACCATCGGGGAACTTGAGGCATCGTCTCGTGCTTCGAACCCCCGGGGGGGCTAGTTTGCCGGGCATGAGGTTCAGCTTTTGGATTCACGCCGGTCATCCCTGGTCGGAGATTGTTCGCAGCGGCCGTCGGGCCGAGGACACCGGCTGGGACGGTCTCTGGTTCGCCGACCACCTGATGCCGTTGCAGGGTGATCTTGACGCCCCCCTACACGAGGTGTGGTCGGCGTTGGCCGGGTTGGCGGCGGTGACCGAGCGGGTGCGTCTCGGGCCCCTGGTCTGCGGCAACACCTACCGCAACCCGGCATTGCTGGCCAAGCAGGCCGTCACCGTTGATCACATCTCCAATGGGCGGGTCGTGCTCGGCATCGGCGCCGGCTGGCAGGAGAACGAACACACTGCCTACGGGTTCGACTTCGGAACGTTCAGCGACCGCTTTGAACGCCTTGAGGAAGCCCTGCAGATCCTGCGGTCCCTGAGGAGCGAGGAGCGCACGGCGTTCGACGGCGCCCGCTACCAGTTGGTCGACGCCCCGTTCTCCCCCAAGCCGGTTGGTGGGCTGCCGATCATGATCGGTGGGGGAGGAGAGCGTAAGACCCTACGCATGGTGGCCCAGTACGCCGATGAGTGGAACGTTTGGGCCGATCCCACCATCATGGCCCAGAAGTCGGCCGTGCTCGACCGCCACTGTGTCGACCAGGGCCGCGACCCGGCCGAGATCCAACGCTCGGCCGTTGCCCTGCTGTTCCTGTGCGACAGCGAGCAGCGGGCCACGGAACTGCGCGAGCGCGGTATCGAGCGGCCCAGCCTGATCGGCACCCCGAGCCAACTGGTCGAACAGGTCGCCGCCTTCGCCGAAATGGGGGTCGACGAGTTGATCGTGCCCGACTTCAACCTCGGTGGCGGTTCCGCCCAGGATGACATCGCCGATCAGTTCCTGGCCGAGGTGGCCGCCCAGTTCCGCTGAGCCGTGGTTGCTGCGCCTCGCTACGTGGTGGTGCTTTACCCGAGCGTGGCCGTGGTCCGCTGAATCGTGGCCGTGGTGGCGCTGCGTCGGGTGGTGGCCGTGCTGCTGTTCTGAGTTGTGGTGGTGCGCTGGGTGGTGCTGCGCCGGGTTGTGCCGGTGCCGCCGTTGCGGATGGTCGTGGTGGTGTCATCGGCGGGGACGATGAAGTCGAAGATGTCGGTGTCGATGGCTGGTGGGTCGGAGGGATCGCGTTCGGTCGTGCTGGTGGTACCGACCGGGGCGGTGCCGATGTTCGGCCTGGCCTCGCGGTAGATCGACAGCTGCTCCTGGCAGTGCTGGCCAAAAACATAATCCTGGAACTCGAGTTGTTGGGGATCCAGCCGATCCCAGACCTCAACCAGCACCTGGGCGTCGAAACCGCACAGGAGGTCGGCCAATTCGATCCGTTCGGCCACCTCGGCCGAGGTCAGAGGATGGCCCGCCAGCTTGGCCATGAGCTGTTCGGTCGTGAGTTCCGAGTCGCCCGACCCGCAGCCGCTGAGCAGCACGAACGCCGCCCCGACCAAGGCGCTCAGGATGGAGATTCGGTGGCCGGACACAGCCAACACGCTAGTGGATCCGGGCCCACGAGCAGAGTCGAGTGACACGCTGAACAAATGTTCGACCAAAGCCGTGTGCGAACGGATGTTCGTAACTACAGTAGCTCCGCAGTGAGTCGAAATGTGGCGATCGGGCCCGGCACTTCCCCAGAGTGTCACAGGCGGTTGCTACGGTCGCTCCTGAGTACATCGATCGGGGAAACGTCCTCCCCCCCACCTGAACATCTGAATCCAATCTGCACGTCCCGGGTCAACCCGGACGTCCCGCCACAGGGGAGAATTTCAATGGAAAAGCACAAGGCACTCGATATCGCACTGGGCAACATCGAAAAGCAGTTCGGCAAGGGCTCGGTCATGAAGATGGGCGACCGGTCCGACATGACCATCGAGACCGTCCCCACCGGGGCTCTCGCCCTCGATCTGGCCCTCGGTGTCGGTGGCCTGCCGCGAGGTCGCGTGGTCGAGATCTACGGCCCTGAGTCCTCGGGTAAGTCGACGCTGGCCATGCATATCGTGTCCGAGGCCCAACGCAATGGCGGCATCTGCGCCTACATCGATGCCGAGCACGCCATGGACCCGTCCTACGCCGCCAACATCGGGGTCGACGTCAGCGAGTTGCTGATCTCCCAGCCCGACACTGGTGAGCAGGCCCTTGAGATTGCCGACATGCTGGTTCGGTCGGGCTCGATCGATGTGATCGTGATCGACTCGGTGGCCGCCCTCACCCCTCGGGCTGAGATCGAGGGGGATATGGGCGACACCCACGTTGGCCTCCAGGCCCGGCTGATGTCGCAGGCGCTGCGTAAGATCACCGGCAACCTGAGTCGGACCGACACCATCTGTGTCTTCATCAACCAGTTGCGGGAGAAGATCGGGGTGATGTTCGGCTCGCCTGAAACCACCCCCGGTGGGCGGGCTCTCAAGTTCTACAGTTCGGTTCGCCTCGATATTCGTCGCATCGAAGCGATCAAGGACGGTGCCGAGGTGGTCGGCAACCGAACCAGGGTGAAGGTCGTCAAGAACAAGGTGGCCCCGCCGTTCCGCCAGGCCGAGTTCGACATCATGTACGGCCAGGGGATCAGCCGTGAGGGGTCCCTGCTCGATATCGCCGTTGAGCACGAGATCGTCAAGAAGTCGGGGGCCTGGTACACCTACGAGGGCGAACAGATCGGCCAGGGTCGGGTCAACGTCAAGAAGTTCCTGGTCGAAAATCCCGATCTGGTCATGGAGATCCAGGACCGGGTGCTGCGGGCGGTTGGCCTGATCGTCGAGGAACCAGTGGCTGAGGAACCCAAGGCCAAGGCCAAGGTCAAAGCCAAGTTGTCGAAGTCCTCCAAGTCTGATCCCGACGATCAGCCCATCACCCTCGACTGAACCGCCGTGCTCATCGGCGAGTACCGTTGATTCAGCCCCCATGTCTCGGGAACACCGTGGCGTGGGGGAGATCCACTCTTCTTCCGTCCATGGCGAAAGGCCACGACTTGAGCCTGAATGATCTCCGACTGGGTTTGACCTTTGATGATGTTCTGCTTGTGCCCCGGCGGTCGGGTATCCGATCCCGACGGGACATCTCGCTGAAGACCCAGTTGACCAGAAGTGTTGCCATCGACATTCCCGTTGTCGCCGCCAACATGGACACTGTCTGTGAAGTCGACATGGCCATGGCCATGAGTCGCCTGGGGGGCGTGGGAATCATCCATCGCTTCCTCAACGTCGACGTGCAGGCCGCCATGGTTCGCCAAGCCAAGGCCACCGTCGAGAACGCCGTGGTCGGCGCCGCCGTTGGCACCGACCACGATTCGCTTACCCGGAGTGCCGCTCTGCTGGACGCGGGAGCCGACGCCCTCGTGCTTGACATTGCCCACGGTCACGCCGAACATGCCATCGAGACCCTGTTGGAGATCAAAGCCAAGTTTCCCGAGGCCCAGGTGGTGGCAGGCAACGTCGCCACCAGGGCCGGGGCCGAGGACCTGATCCAGGCTGGCGCCGATGCCATCAAGGTTGGGGTCGGCCCCGGAGGGGTCTGCACCACCCGGCTGGTGGCCGGGGTTGGCGTCCCCCAGCTGACCGCCATTGCCGACTGTGCCGGGCTGACCGACGCGTTCGGGGTGCCGGTTCCTGTCATCGCCGACGGTGGGATCCGTACCTCCGGTGACATCGCCAAGGCCTTGGCTGCCGGAGCCAGCACGGTGATGCTTGGCAGCCTGTTCGCCGGCACCAAGGAGAGCCCGGGCGACGTTGAACAGTCGAGTCGAGGCCTGGTGAAGCGGGTGCGGGGTATGGCCTCGTTTGAGGCCATCGAGGCCCGGGCCGCCCGTTCGGGCGAGGACATTGACGACGAGTACTTCGAGCAGCGGGCCCCCGAGGGGGTCGAGGGCACGGTTCCCTACCGGGGTGAGGTGGCCAAGGTGGTGGCCCATCTGCTGGCCGGACTGCGATCGGGTATGAGCTACAGCGACGCCAGAACGATTGGCGAGCTGTGGGCCAACGCCCAGTTTGTCCAGGTGACCAACAACGGTGTGCGTGAGAACCAACCCCACGCCACCATCAATCCGTAGGGTCTACTTTCCTCTTCGGCGCCCGTCGCCATTAGGGTTTCCGCCTATGTCCGACCTCGCCGAGCACCCGCAACTGTCCGACGATGGCGCCACGGTCTCCCCGGGGCTCCAGGACGGTGGAACCCACCTCGGCCAGTCGATTCGCCGGGTCGAGGACGATCACCTGCTGACCGGGCGCTCGACGTTCGTGTGCAATCTCGACCTTGAGGGCGCCCTTGTCGCCCACTACGTCACGTCGATCCACGCCCACGCCGAAATCCTCGCCATCGATACCACGGAAGCCCAGGGGCAACCGGGTGTGGTCGAGGTGGTGACGGCGGCCGACATCGACCTCGGTCCGTTGCCGGGCATGCCCGAAGGGGTCGAGCGCCTGATCCTGGCCACCGACCGGGTGCGGTTTGTGGGAGAACCCATTGCCGTGGTGGTTGCGACCTCGGCCGAAGCGGCGGCCGACGCCGCCGAAGCGATCGAGGTGTCGTACCGGCCGTTGAGCGTCGTGGTCGATCCTCAACGAGCGAGGGAGACGAACCCGGAGCCGGACTCCATCCTGTTTCCCGCGCTGGGCACCAATGTGACCACCGTGGCCAGCGGCCCCGGTGATTGTCCCCCCATCGACTTCTCGCCGTTCGAGGTGGTCGTCACCGAGGAGTTGGTGAACCAGCGGGTGGCCCCCTGCCCTCTGGAAACCAGAGTTGCCGCCTCGATGTGGACCGACGACGATCGTCTCGTGCACTACGCCGCCTGCCAGGGGGTGCACCCCATCCAAAAGGCGCTGGCCGCCTACTACGGCTTGGAGGAGTCCCGGGTGCGGGTCATCAGCTCCGACGTCGGTGGCAGTTTTGGGGCGAAGGCCCGGCTCTACCCCGAGGACCTGCTACTGCCCGAACTGGCCCGGCGCACCGGTCGAGCGGTTCGTTGGATTCCCGATCGCAGCAACGACATGGCTGGTCTCGGCCACTCCCGGGCCCAGCGGCAGCGGGTGACCGTTGCCGGTGACGCCGACGGCACCCTGCGCGCCCTGTCGGTTCATCTCACCGCCGATCTCGGGGCCTACCCGGTCACCGGCGGCGGCCTGGCCCGCAACACCGGCATGATCCTGCCCGGTCCGTACAAGATCGACCAGATCCGCTGGGACCTCGACGCCGTGGTCACCAACACCACACCCCTGGCCGCCTACCGCGGTGCGGGCCGACCCGAGGCGGGGGCCCTGCTCGATCGTGCGGTCGATCTGTTCGCCGCCGAGGTCGGACTCGACCCCCTGGAGGTGAGGCGCAAGAACCTCCGCCCGACTGATGAACTGCCCTGGACCAACCCCACCGGCCTGACCTACGACTCCGGTGATTATCACCAGGCACTGGAGTTGTTGGTTGCCGAGTTGGGCTACGACGACATCAAGGCCGATCAGGCCAACCGGTACCGTAACGGCGAAGGCCCACTGCTCGGGGTCGGTTTGTCGGTCTTCATCGATCGAACGGCAGGGGTTCCCAATTCCGAGTACGGGTCGCTCGAGCTACGGGCCGACGGGTCGCTGCGGGTGCTGACCGGCTCGTCGCCCTACGGCCAGGGGCACTACACGACCTGGGCCATGTTGGTCTCGGAGCGGACCGGGGTTGCGGTGGAGGACATCGAGGTCTTCCACGGTGACAGCGACATCGTGCCTCGTGGCGGCATCACCGGCGGCTCACGCTCGGCCCAACGGGCGGGCTCGGCGATTGCCCTGGCCACCGATGAGTTGGTCACCCTGGCCAAGAACCGGGCGGCGGAGTTGCTGGAGGCGGCGGCAACCGACGTTGTGCTCGACGCGACCACGGCCCGCTTCCACGTGGCAGGCGCTCCCGGGGCCACCTCGGTGGGCTGGGTTGAGGTGGCCAACGACCTCAGCGTCCGGCCGGACGGGAGTGCCACGTTGGCCCGGACCCCACGGGGAGACAAGATCGAGGACCTCGTGCTGAAGTGCGAGTCGGACTTCCTGGGTGACGGCCCCTCGGTGCCCTACGGGGCCTATGGAGCGGTGGTCGAGATCGACCCCGAAACGGGTCGGGTCGAGCTGCAGCGACTGGTCACCGTCGACGACGCCGGGGTGGTCATCAATCCCATGATCGTGTTCGGCCAGGTCCACGGGGCCTTGGCCCAGGGGGTGGGTCAAGCCCTGTACGAGGAGTTCGTCTACGACAACGACGGCAACCCCCTGACCTCAAACTTCCTCGACTACGGCTTCCCGTCGGCGGTTGAGATGCTGTTTTTCGAGTGCCACCTGACCCAGACCCCCTCACCGAACAACCCGCTGGGAAGCAAGGGCATCGCCGAGTCGGGCTGCATCGGAACGGTGCCTGCCATCCAGAACGCCGTGGTTGATGCCCTGGCCCATCTCGGGGTGCGCCACATCGATCTGCCCCTGACCCCCGAGCGGGTGTGGACTGCCATCGACGGTAGAGGTCGATAGCGGTGGCCATTGATCTCAGCGACGACGTTGTCTACGACCGGGCCGCGGTCCAGCGGCGGACTCTCAGTGTGCTGTTCGTCAGCGCCATCTTTGGTCGGGCCGGCATGTCGATCGTGTTCGCCGTGGCCTCGCTACTGATCAAACGCATCCTCGAAGACGACACGTGGGCCGGAGCGTCGACCGCCGCGGTCACCGTCGGCACCGCCTTCAGCGCCTCGATTCTCAGCAACTACATGAACCGCCGCGGCCGGCGCCCCGGTCTGGCCGTCGGCTACCTGGTAGCGACCGTCGGGGGCGTCGTCGCCCTGTTCGGTGGTCAACACCTGTTCCTGTTCGGCTACCTCGTCGGGATCGCCCTGGTCGGGGTGGGCCAGGGGGCGACCACGCTGGCCCGCTATGCCGCCGCCGACCTGGCCAAGCCCGATGATCGGGGCAAGGCGATCAGTTGGGTCGTGTTCGCCTCGACCGTCGGTGCGGTGGGAGGCCCGGCCCTGGCCGGGCCGGCGGGTGACATTGCCGTCTCGTTTGGTCTCGACAAACTGGTCGGTGCCTTTCTCTTCTCCACCGTCTTCTTCGCCTTCGCAGGCCTGGCTCTGTGGATCGGGCTCCGGCCCGACCCCCTGGTCGTTGCCGGCGGGCTGCGGAAGGCCGGCTCCACCCACAAGCGAGGCTTCGTCGCCGGGATCAAGGCCATCGTCGCCAACTCGACGGCGCAGCTGGCCCTGGTGGGTTTGATCGCTTCGCAGGCCGTGATGGTGATGGTGATGGCCATGACCCCACTGCACATGGACGCCCACGGCCATGACCTGGGGGTGATCGGGTTCATTATCTCGACCCACACCGCGGGCATGTTCGCCTTCGCCCCCCTCGCAGGCTGGGCCGCCGACCGCTTTGGCCGAATTCCGACCCTGGCCGTTGGGGCGTCGTTCCTGTTGGTGGCCACCATCTTGACCGCCCTGGCCGGTGAGGCCCCGGTGCTGTTGATGTTCCCCGGGCTGTTCATGCTGGGGCTGGGTTGGAGCTTCGGCGTGATTGCGTCCTCCGCTCTACTCTCGGAGTCGGTGGCCCCCGAACATCTCCTGTCGGCTCAAGGGGCGGGCGACCTCCTCACCAGTTTCGTCAGCGGGTTCGCCGCTCTGGCCTCCGGCTTCGTGTTCAGTCTGGCCGGCTTTCACATCCTCTCGATGATCGGCATCGCCGCATCGGGGCTGGTCATGGTCTACAGCAGCTACCGCTACCGAATGGACTCCATCCCCCGCCTGGCATGAGTGCGGTTCCACCCAGGTGGAGAAAGGCAGTCCCTTGAGTAAGCAGCGACAGCAATGGCGTAGTCTTGCTATTGTGAACAGAGGAACAACGGAGGCAGGGAACATGGGTAAAGCACGGATGACGCTCGGGGTTGTCGCAGTAGGCGGACTGCTTCTGACGGCGTGTGGTGATGACGACGGAGCAGCTGGCGGCGATGGGTTGGCGGTGACCCTGGCCGAGTGGTCGGTGTCCGCTCCGGACTCCGCTAGCGGCGGTTCGGTGCTGGTCACGGCCGAGAACGCCGGTCTGGAAGTCCACGAGCTGGTGATCGTACGGGCCGACTCGGTCGACGGGTGGGAGCAGGACGGCGACGGCAAGGTACTCGAAGACCAGTTCGCCGACGGTGACTTCATCGGCGAGATCGAGGAGTTCAACGGTGGGACAACCGAGTCGGGAACCTTTGAACTCGACGCTGGAACCTACGTACTGTTCTGCAATATTGTTGAAGAGGAGCCCGACGGGAGCGTCGAGAGCCACTTCAACGAGGGCATGGTGACAACCATCGAGATCAGCTAGCCCGACACTTCAGGCCCGATCGGGTACCGGTACAACCAGTAGTTCCTCGGCCGCCACCACATCGTGGTGGACCTTGGCCGCTTCCTGGGCGAAGCACTGGTTATCCGGGTACCGGGCGGAGAAGTGGCTCAGAACCAGGCGTCGGGCTCCGGCGTCGGCTGCCAGTTCGGCGGCCTGGAGGGCGGTGAGATGGCGAAACCTCTCCGCCAGGTCCCGATCGCGGTCGAGAAACGTCGACTCGCAGACCAGCAGATCGACGCTGGCCGCCAGTTCGGCCGCCTCGGGACACAGTCCGGTGTCCATCACGAAGGCGAACGATTGGCCCTTTCTGGGCATCGACACCTCGCTCAACCCGACGGTCCCCGTTGGAGCCTCGAAGCGGCCCTCGGCCAGTAACCGGCCGACATCGGGTCCGCTGATGCCCAGGTGGGCGAGGCGGGCCTTGTCCAGCCGCAGGCCATTGTCTTCGTCGAGACGAAAGCCCAGGGTCGGTATCTGGTGGTTCAGGCTCCTGACCGTGAGCGTGGTGGTGGGGTTGAGTCTGACGAAGGCACCAGGGTCCAGGGGACGACCGACGGCGGCGCTGGTGTCGTAGAACACACTGGCGTGGTGCAGTCGCTCGAAGTACTCCTGTCCCTGGACGGGGTAGAACACCGGCAGCGGTGGTGGGTCGCCGACTCGGGATCCGGAGGCCGCCCGGTTGTCCAGAGCCCGGCGTTGAATGACTCCCGGAAGGCCCAGGCAGTGGTCGCCATGGAAATGGCTCACGCACACCGCGGTCAGTCGAGCCGTCGCCACCCCGGCCAGGATGGCCTGGCGTTGTGTCCCCTCTCCCGGGTCAAACAACAACAGTTGATCGTCCCAACGAAGGGCATAACTGTTGTGGTGGCGGTGCCGGGTCGGCGCCTGGCTGGCCGTACCGAGGATGATGAAGTGACGCCCGCTCATCACCCCAGTTGATCACATGACCCCGGTGCAGCACAGGGTCGGCTTCACCGGGCAGACTGGAGCCGATCAACGGCTCACCCCTTCCGGGTCGGCCAGGCGTGCGCAGAACGAGGTTGATTGTTGATGGCCACCAAGGGACAAGAAAATCTTGCTGACGGCTTGGTGCTGTTCGGCATCACCGGCGATTTGGCCCGCAAGAAGTTGTTCGCCTCGTTGTACGGCCTGGAGGCCGACGGCGTGCTCACCGGGCCGGTGATCGGGGTCGCCCGCTCAGCCTGGACCGCCGACGATGTTCGGGATGCGATCAACAAGGCCCTGCTCGATCAGGGGATTGACGTCGACCCCATTGTTTGGCAACGCCTGTCCGATCGCCTCGACTTCGTCTCCGGCGCCTATCAGGAGCCGGCCACCTACGCCGCCCTGGCCAACAAACTGGCCGACGTCGTTTGCCCGGTCAGCTACCTGGCCATCCCTCCCTTCCTGTTCGCCTCGGTGGTCGCAGGGCTGGGCTCGGCCGGGATCAACCGGGGACGGGTCGTGCTGGAAAAGCCCTTCGGCCGAGACCTGCCAACGTCGCAGGAGCTCGATGCCGCGGTGCAGGCCCACTACCCCGAAGAGCGGATCTACCGGATCGATCACTTCCTGGGCAAGGAGGCCGTGCTCAACATCCTGGTGTTCCGCTTCGCCAACTCGGTGCTGGAACCGTTGTGGAACCGCCACTACATCGAGCGGGTCACCGTCACCCTGGCCGAGGACTTCGGGGTCGAGGGGCGAGGCACGTTCTACGATGAGGTCGGCGCCCTCCGAGACATCGTGCAGAACCATCTGCTGCAGGTCGTTGCCCTTCTGGCCATGGAACCCCCGGTCTCCGACGACGCAGATGCCATGGCCGACGAGGTTGTCAAGGTGCTGCGCTCGACCACCTCCATCGACCCCACAACAACCAGGCGGGGGCAGTACGAGGGCTACCGCGACGAGGTCGGGGTGGCGGCCGACTCCGATACCGAGACGTTCGTCTCGACCCAGGTCGAGATCAACTCGTGGCGTTGGGCCGGCGTGCCCTGGATCATCAAGGCCGGCAAGGGCCTCGACCGCGCCTGCACCCAGGCCGTCGTCGAGTTCAGCCCGGCCCCCCGCCCGTTGTTCTGCGACACCGAGTGCGCCCCTGCTCCCAACCATCTGCGTTTTGAGCTCAAGCCGAACGACACCATCGAGTTGGCCATGCAGGTGAAGGAACCGGGCCACCGGCTGGTTAGCCATCCCGTCTCGTTGCTCGTCGACAGCATGGAGGTCGGCCATGTCGAGCCCTACCACCGCCTCCTGGGCGACGCCATCGAGGGCGACCGCCGCTTCTTTGCCCGTAGCGACCAGGTGGAAGAGGCCTGGCGCGTCGTCCAGCCCCTGATCGACAACCCGCCTCCGGTAGTGACCTACCCGGTGGGCTGCCACGATCCCGGGGAGCAGATCTGTTGACCACCTTGACGGCGGGGGTCGACCTGGGGGGAACCAACGCCCGCGCCGCCCTGGTGGCCTCGGATGGGACCATCCAGCGGCGGGCACAGTGTCACACACCGGCCAATGACCCCCGGCCTGACGCCCTGGTGCGGTTGGTGGCGGACGTGGTGGCCGACGGCGACCTGCGCAGCGTGGTCGTCGGCGTACCCGGGGTTGTCGATCACGACACCGAAGCCGTGGTCGAAGCCCCCAACCTGCCGCCGGGATGGCGCCCGTACCTGACCGGGGCGTGGTTCTCCCAGCAGCTGGGCATACCGGTGAGCCTGGCCAACGACGCCGATCTGGCCGCCGTCGGCGAATCGGAATTCGGGGCCGGACGCAACCATCGCGACGTCGTCTACGTCACCATCTCCACCGGGATCGGTGCCGGGGTGGTGGTTGCCGGATCGCTGGTGCGGGGTCGTCGCTCGGGAGGCGAGATCGGTCACACGGTGATTGACGTCACCGCCGCCAGGCTCGGTGCCCCCAGCACCGTTGAGGACCTCGGTTCGGGTCCCGCCATCGCCCGGGCGGCTGCGGCCGCCGGATTGTTCGAACGTGATGCCGCCCTGGCCGATCTGGTCAGGTCCGGCCATCAGCAGGCCCAGACGTTGTGGAATGAGGCCATGGAGGCGGTTGGTGTTGGGATTGTCAACCTGGTCTGGATCGTCGCCCCCCAAATCGTCGTGATTGGAGGCGGAGTAGGCCGCAACCACGATCTGGTGGAGCCGGTGATCAGCCGCGTTCTAGCCGAGCACGGACCACCTCTCGCTGAGCCGATCGTGGTCGCATCCACCCTCCTGGGCGACGATGCCGCCCTGACCGGGGCCGCCGCCTGGTTCCGGGCCATCGGCCGATCGCTCGAAACCTCGACCTCGACCTCGACCTCGACCTCGACCTCGACCTCGACCTCGACCTCGACCTCGACCTCGACCTCGACCTCGACCTCGACCTCGGGGGTGTCATGAACAACCATGGTGGCAACGATGCACGGATAGCGGAGCACGGTGATCGGCATGGGTGAGGATCTGCACTGCCTGGAGATCGCTCCCGTTGACCAGTGGCCCGTCTTCGCCGCCGACCATCTGGCCTGGGCCATCGACGAGGCCCTTTCGAGTCGCGATCGGTGCCTGCTCGGCGTTAGCGGAGGCTCCACCCCCGATCCCGTTTTTCGTCTGTTGGCCGCCCGACCCCTCGACTGGGAGCGCGTCGTGATCGTGCAGGTCGACGAGAGGGTGGCCCCCGCGGGGTCCCCGGAGCGCAACTTCACCCTGCAACGCGAGGCCTTTGCCCCGGTGCCCGCTACGTGGCTGCCGTTGCCGGTCGACGATCTGGTGGGTGAGAATGTTCACGGCCCCGATGCGGCCCGGGTCATTGAGGCCGCCGTTGGCCGTTTCAGCGCCGAGTTGGCCGCCTTTGGCGAGGATCCTCCCGTGCTCGACGTCGTCCACCTGGGGTTGGGCGACGACGGCCACACCGCCTCGCTGTTCACCGGTGATCCCGCCCTGGGTGAACTGCGGGCCAGTGTCGCCCTCACCCGCCCGTACCGGGGCGCCCGACGCCTGACCCTGACCCGGCCGGTCCTGGACCGGGCCCGGCTGGTTCTGTGGCTGGTGCGGGGTGAGGACAAGGCCAAGCCCCTCGGACGCCTCCTGGCCGGCGACCTCGACATGCCTGCGGGGTTACTGTGCCCCCGTCGTTCGGTGATCCTGGCCGATGCCGCCGCCGCCCGGCAGGTCTGAGTGGGCGCTTACGGCGAGCCGCCAGCCTGGGCTTGGGGGCCGAGTCGGATGGAGGCAACGACGGGACGGTGATCACTACCGTTTTCATCGCCGAGTTGTACCGCCAGCACCTCGATGCCGTCGCTCACCAGCACGTGGTCGAGGCGGAGGAAGGCAAAGGGGATGGTCCGACCTTTGGGCCAGGTGGCGTCGAACCCGCAGCCCTTGGGGATGTGGGCGTCGGTCCACCCCTTGCTCAGCAGGGAGCGGAACTGGGCATGATCGGAGGTGGCGTTGAAGTCCCCGACCATGACCGCAGGGCCGGCGATGTCAAGTTCCCCGAGGTGGCGAAGATCGTTCGACCAATCGGCGGTTCGCTCGGCCGAGACCGGGGCCGGAAGGTGAACCGCGTTCACCGTCAGCGCTCCGTTGGGGGTGGCGACCGAGGCCTGGTACCGGGCCCGGCCAGGGGCGATGGCCTGTATCGAACCGTCCAGGGGCCAACGACTCCACACCAGCAGACCGGGCGATCCATCGTCGACGTTGTCGACCCGGTGTGACAGACCCGCCAGCGCGTCGGAGCGGGTCAGGGTGTCGCGTAGCGCGGGCCAGACCTCCTGGAGCACGACGATGTCGGCGTCGGATTCGGCCACGGTGGCGGCGATGGCGGCCGGGTTGCCCTGTTGCCAGTAGGTGTTGTGGGTGTAGATGGTGATCTCGTCCTCAGCCTGTTCCGGTCCGCAGCCGAGCAGTGAACCGGCGGAGACGAACGTGGCGAGGTAGATGACGCCGGTGCTCAGGGCGGCGAGGCGGAGGTAGGGACTGCGGATGCGGTAGGCGCTGTAGGACACCGTGGCCAGGGCGGGGATGAGGAGCAGGGGCATCATCCCAACCATGCCGATGACAAAAGGCCCATGCGCCGTGGTCCACCGTAGGTACAGGCCGACCGCGGCCGAGGCGGTGGCGGTCCAGCCGATCGTCAGCCACAGCAGTCGATTCATGGGCCACAGTGTCGCCCGTTGGGCGAGCCTTGCCGCCGCGCCGCAGCAATGATTGCCCCTGTCGGAACCGCGCTCGACGCTGCGGCCGTCGGGATCAGGACCTCTGCCACCGATGACCCGGTGTGGTCATGGCCTCTCGAACACTCGCCAGTAGGGTGAATGGGTGAGTACCGACCGGCGTTATCTGCTGAGAACCTTCGGCTGTCAGATGAATGAGCACGACTCCGAACGCATTGCCGGATTGTTGGAGGCCGACGGCTACAAGGCGACAAACGAGGCCGATGAGGCCGACGTGATTGTGCTCAACACCTGTTGCATCAGGGAGAACGCCGACAACAAGCTGTATGGCGCCCTCGGCAACCTCAAGGCGTTGAAGCAGGCCAAGCCCGACCTGCAGATCGTGGTCGGGGGCTGCCTGGCCCAGAAGGACCGCGGTGAGATCCAGAACCGGGCGGGCCATGTTGATGTGGTGTTCGGCACCCACAATGTCCACCGGGCAACCGAACTGATGGCTGAGGCCCGCCGTGATGGGCCCGTGACCGAGATCTGGGAGGAGGCGGCCCTGGCCGAGGCCGAGGCCTTCCCCTCGGCCCTGCCGGTGAAACGCGAGATCGACTACCGGGCCTGGCTCACCATCCAGATCGGGTGCGACAACAGCTGTGCTTTTTGCATCGTGCCCGCGGTGCGGGGGGCCGAGATCAGCCGCCCGGTCGATGACATCGTGGCCGAGGCCGAACGCCTGGGCGCCGAAGGGGTCACCGAGATCACCCTGTTGGGCCAGAACGTCAATTCCTACGGACGTGATCTGATGTTGACCGCCCGCCAGGAAGGTGAGTCGGTGCGGGTTCGGCCCCTCTTTGCCGACCTGTTGCATCGGGTCGGCTCGGTGGAGGGGGTGCGGCGGGTTCGCTTCACCAGCCCCCACCCCAAGGACATGACCACCGAGGTGTTCGAGGCCATGGCCGCCACTCCCACCGTGGTGCCCCACCTGCACTTCCCGCTCCAGTCGGGCTCCGATCGCATCCTGGCCGCCATGCACCGCGGCTACCGGGCCGAGCGCTACCTGTCCAAGGTGGCCGAGGCCCGCGCCACCGTCGGCGATCTGGCAGTAACCACCGACATCATCGTTGGTTTCCCGGGCGAGACCGAGGCCGATTTTGAAGCGACCCTGGCCGTGGCGGCCGAGGTCGGCTTCGACGGGGCCTACACCTTTGTGTTCTCCCCCCGTCCCGGCACCGAGGCGGCCGAACTGGTCGATGAGTTCTGTGATCCGGCGGAGGTTCAGGACCGCTACGCCCGGCTCCGGACCGTGGTGGAACGCTCGGCCCTGGCCCGCTACCGGGACCGGATTGGTCGGGTGGAGGAGGTCGTGATCGAGGGGCCGTCGAAGAAGGACGCCACCCTGCTCACCGGCCGCACCGCCCACAACAAACTGGTGCACTTCGCCTCCGAGCCGCTCAAGCCGGGCACGTTTGCCACCGTGAAGGTGACTGGGGCAGCCCACCAGTACCTCACCGGTGAGCTCGTGGCCGTCACCGCACGGGCCCGCCATCGCACCCGTTTGGCCGTCGCTGCCGGGTAGGCACGAAGGACCGTTTGGCGGTGTCAGTTGTGAATCGGGCGACGAAGTGACTTAGGGTTCGGGATTCAGTCAAGTTCCGTGGAGCCAACTTGCAGACCGTTCCCCATCGCTGGTATCTCGTTCCCAACCCACTGTTGGATTCTGCCAGTTGGCTGAGCGTGGCTGAGGCCATGGACGATCTGCAGCAGGTGGCCTTGATCGCGGAGACGATGATGACCACCACCGCGGACGTCGACCACCTGGCCCCGTGGATCGAGCAGGTGACCGCACCCCCCGTTCCCAACGATGATCTGCCCGTGGTGGTCGTTGGCCACTCCGCCGCCTGCCCCCGCATGCCCTACGCCACCGACCGCCTCCTGGCCGCAGGCTGGAACGTGACGACGATGATCTGTGTCGACGGTCGTTTCCCCGATGGTCGGGCCTTCACCGATTCCGGAACCCACTTCGCCGAGATGCTCGACAGCATCGTCCGGCCCGATGACTACCTGCCTCCCTGGCCCCGTTGGTGGGGCTCGCTGGTCGAGGGCCTGGTGGTCGATCCCGTCGCCAGGGACCTGGTGTTCAACGCCGCGCCACCGATCCCGCGTGCCTGGTTCGATCAGACCTGTCCGGTGCCCGAGCTGCCGCCTGAGGTAGGTAAGGCCTTTCTGTCGTTCGGTCCCGGTTACCAGGAGTCCTGTGATCGGGCTCATCGGGAGGGTTGGATGACGTACTCGCTGACCGGCGATCATCTCCACCAGGTAGTTGCCCCCAGCGCGGTGGCCGCCACGTTGTTGGCCATGGTTTCCTGCATCGAAGCCGGCGGCAGCCAGTCCGGTTGAGGGCACGAGTGTCGATCGTCGGGGGAGCCTAGGATTGTTGCCTTGTCGACTTCTGCTCCCGCTCCGCTCGTCATCGTCGGTTCGACCGCCGTTGGCAAGTCGGCGTTGGCCGTGGTTCTGGCCCAGCGCATGGCCGAGCACCAGATCGCTGCCGAGATCGTTTCGGCCGATGCCATGGCCGTCTACCGGGGTATGGACATCGGTACTGCCAAACCGGGCCCAGCCGAGCGGGGAGGCATCGTCCACCACCTGATCGACGTGGCCGATCCGTCCGAGGAGTACACCGTCGCCCGCTTCCAGCATGAGGTGGGCGAGGTGCTGGCCGACCTCGACCAGCGGGGGGTGGTGCCCATCCTGGTTGGCGGAACCGGGCTGTACGTGCGGTCTATCGTCGACAACCTGACCGTTCCCGGTCGCTGGCCCGAGGTGCGGACCGAGCTTGAAAAAGAGCCCTCAAGCGAGATTCTGTGGGCCAAACTCCATGAGCTCGACCCGGTGGGCGCAGCCAAGATGCTGCCGGGCAACCGTTCGCGGGTGCTGCGGGCGTTGGAGGTGACGCTCGGTTCGGGTCGCCCGTTCTCCAGTCACGGACCGGGCCTCGACCACTACCCGCCGAGCCCCTACCGACAGGTCGGCGTGCGGCTCGACCGGGCTGAGCTCGATCGCCGGATCGAGGCCCGCTACGAGCAACAGATGGCCGCCGGGTTCCTGGCCGAGGTCGAAGCGTTGTCGCACCGCACGCTGTCGAGAACCGCACGCCAGGCCCTCGGTTACCGGGAGCTCCTGGCCCACCTCGAAGGGACGATGACCAGGCACGAGGCGTTGGAGCAGGCGATGAAACGTACCAGACGCTTCGCCCGCCGTCAGGAGCGCTGGTTTCGTCGGGATCCCCGCATAGCCTGGTTTGACGGTCTGGGCAGTGAGCTGGGTCAACAGGTCGAGCAATGGTGGTGGAAATCCAGTGACGCGGTCGGGGGTTAGCTGCAACACTGGCGGTAGATGAGGACGCGGTTCGACACTTGACTTCAATCATGCTGACCAAGCACCACGGATTGGGCAATGACTTCTTGATCGCGGTGAACCCCCCTCTGCCACTGGGGTCCGAGCATGCCCGCCAGTGGTGTGATCGACGCCGTGGTATCGGGGCCGACGGCCTCATCCTGGCCGTGCCGACGGAGCCCGGGGGGTCGAACGAGCCAACGGAGTCGTCGTGGACGATGACGTTGTGGAATGCCGACGGCAGCCGGGCCGAACTGTCGGGCAATGGTCTGCGGTGCCTGGGTCAGGCCCTGGTACTCAACCATGACGATGGTCGCCGGACCGCAACGTTCGACGTGAGCACCGACGCCGGACCCCGCTTGGTCGAGGTCGAAGCCGACCGCCAGAGCGACACCGATTCGGTGACGGTCGACATGGGTCGCCCCCGGTCGGGACCACCACCGTGGTCGCGATGGTCCAGTGTCGGTCTCGCCGCCAACGCCGAGCAGGGTGTCGACATGGGCAATCCTCACCTGGTGGTCCTGGTCGACGACCTCGCCACCGTTGACCTGGCCGAGGTGGGTCCGGTCATCGAGGCTGACTACGCCGAAGGCCTGAATGTGGAGTTCGTTACCGTCGAGTCGCCGTCGGAGGTGTCGTTACGGGTCTGGGAGCGCGGGGCCGGGATCACCGAGGCCTGCGGATCAGGAGCCTGCGCCACGGTGTGGGCGGCCCGCCAATGGGGGATCGTCGGCGACGATGTGACGGTCAACATGCCGGGTGGCCAGGCCCAGGTCCGCATGGCCGACGGCCACCTGTTGCTCCGAGGTCCCACCACCTTCGTGGCCGTAGTCGACGTCGAACACTTTTGATGACACCATCCGACCACAACAACCCAGCGGACGACGGAGGAATCTTCAACGTCGATCCGGACGCCGACCAGTTCGACGATGTCGGTTGGACCAACGACGCCGGCAACGTCGCCGAGGAGGAGAGTCACCGCGGCGCCTTCGGCGATTTTGGCGGTGCCATCGACAACGGACTGCTCGACCGGGCCTTTCGGGAACGGATCGTGCTCGTCGGGGTAACCGGGCCAGGGCAGAGCGCCCTCGATACCGAGGCGTCGCTGGATGAATTGGCCCAGCTGGTTGACACCGCTGGGGCCGACGCCATGGACCGCATCGTGCAGCAGCGCGACCGCCCCGACCCGGCAACGTTCGTGGGCCGGGGCAAGGTGGACGAGATCCTCGAGGCCTCGCTCGCCATCGACTCCGACACCGTGGTTTTTGACGACGAACTGTCCCCGGCCCAGCAGTTCAATCTGGAAAAGATCCTGGAACGCAGCGCCCTCGACCGCACGGCGGTGATTCTCGACATCTTCGCCCAGCACGCCACCTCGGCCGAGGGCAAAGCCCAGGTCGAGTTGGCTCAGCTGCGCTACCGGCTGCCCCGGCTCCGGGGCCGCAAGAACTTCAGCCAGCAGGCGGGCGGCATCGGCAGCAGAGGCCCGGGTGAGACCCAGCTTGAGGTGGACCGTCGACGGGTGCTGCGCCGGGTCCACAAACTGGAACGGGACCTGGTCCGCATCACCGACCGTCGGGCCAATCAACGCAAGGCCCAGCGCCGCTCCCCGTTCAAGAGCGTGTCGATTGTCGGCTACACCAACGCCGGGAAGTCCTCGCTGCTGCGTCGCCTCACCGGAGCCGACGTGCTGGTTGAGGACCGCCTGTTCGCCACCGTCGACCCCACCACCCGGCGCCTGCAACTACCGGGCGGGGAGCAGATCCTGCTCACCGACACGGTGGGATTTGTCAAGAAGTTGCCGCATCAGTTGGTTGAGGCCTTCAAATCGACGTTGGAGGTGGCGGCCTCGGCCGATCTGCTCGTCCACGTGGTTGATGCCTCCTCACCCAATCCGGAGGCCCACATGGTCGCCGTGGCCGAGGTGTTGAGCGAGCTCGGGGGTTCGGAAGTACCCCAGGTCGTGGTGTTCAACAAGATCGACCTGAACCCCGACGGTGACCGGTTGTTGGCCGCCCATCCCGGCTCGGTTGCCGCATCGGCCCTCACCGGGGAGGGCATCGACGATGTCCTACGGGCCATTGGCCAGGAACTTCGGGCCCGAACTCGGGTTTATCGGCTGTACATTCCCTGGGACCGGGGCGACACCCTGGCCGCCGCCCACCGCGAGGGCGAGGTGTTGGACGAGACCTCAGAGGAGGACGGCATGCGACTCACCGTCAGGCTGGAGGACCCCTCCGCCCGTCGACTCTCGGCCTTCATCGACGAGGCCGGCACCGCGGAAATCAATGACCTGGAGGTCAAGTAGTGGGCTTTATCCCGCCCCCGTATCCCTACGACCGCCTCGACGATCTCAAGGCCAAGGCCGAGGAACTTGAGGGTGGTGTCGTTGATCTGTCCATCGGCACTCCGTGTGATCCACCCCCCAACGACGTGGTCGAGATGCTCGGCCACTCCAACGCCGAACGGGGTTACCCACCGTCGATCGGTAGTCCGGCCTTTCGGGCCGCCGCCGCCCAGTGGCTCAACACCCTGACCGGAACCGATCTGAACGAGGCTGACATCCGGGCCACGATTGGTTCCAAGGAATTTGTGGCCGGACTGCCCCACTGGCTGCGCCTGCGAACCCCGGACCGCGACACCGTTCTCTACCCTGCCATCAGCTATCCGAGCTATGAGATGGGGGCCACCCTGGCCGGGTGCCGGGCCGTTCCCGTTCCGGTCGACGCCAACTGGCGGATCGACCTGCGCGCCATTGACCCCGCCGATGCCACACGCGCCCTATGCCTGTGGGTCAACACGCCGGGCAACCCCGCAGGCGGGATCGACGATCTCGAAGCGGCCGCCCGCTGGGGTCACGACCACGGGGTCCTGGTCGTCTCCGACGAGTGCTATGCCGCCTTCACCTGGGACGGTCCACCCCAGTCGATCCTGCAGCACGGCCGCCATGGACTGTTGGCGGTGCACTCACTGTCGAAACGGTCGAATCTGGCCGGAGCCCGCACCGGGTTCTACGCCGGCGACCCGGACCTCGTCCACTACCTCGGCGAGCTGCGCAAACACGCGGGATTCATGCAGCCGGGGCCAACCCAAGCGGCGGCCGTTGTTGCCTTTGGCGATGAGGCCCACGTGGAGGTTCAGCGGGCCCGTTACCGCCAGCGCCTCGAACTGATGCAGCGGGTGGTCGCCCTGTTCGGCGCCGAGGCGCCCCTTCCCGGCGGTGGTTTCTACCTGTGGGTCCCGGCACCCGATGGTGACGCCTGGGCCTTTGCCACCCGCCTGGCCACCGAGGCCGGTGTGCTGGTCAGCCCGGGGGAGTTCTACGGTGCCCAGGGTGCAGGCCACGTGCGTATCGCCGTGGTCCAGCCCGATGAGCAGGTACTGCTGGCGGCCCGCCGGGTGGGCGTGGTCTTGGAGTAGGCGTGCCCGGGAGCGGGCAAGCCTCGGAGTGGGCAAGCCTCGGAGTCGGCGTGCCCTGGGTTGCTCCGGCCCCTCAGCCGGAGCTGGTGGTCGCGGGTTGGGCCGGAGGGCGGGTAGGGGTTCGGCGCCACACCCACCAGACGCCGACCGCGCCGAGGGCGGCGACGCTGAGGCGGATGCCGAGGTTGTCGATGAAAACCCCGGCGCTGAGCCCGGAGGCGACGACGATGCTGGTCACGGCGAAGACCTTGGCCCGCCGGGGCATGCCCAGCCCGGCACGGTAGTCGCTGACCATGGGCCCGATGCGGGGCAGGTGGAGCACCCATTGCTCAAGGCGGGGGTTCGACTTGGAGAAGAACCAGGCGGCGATAATGAAGAAGACCGTGGTCGGCAGGCCGGGGACAACGATCCCGATGCCGCCAATGCCGACACTCAAAAGGCCGGCGGCCGTCCACAAGAAGCGCATGATCAGGTCAACAACTGGGCGACGTCGAGGTAGAGGAGCACCAGTAGGAGCACGATGACACTGCCGTGCAGGACCGTCACGTGAATCTTCCAACGGTGATCGGCCCGCCAGAAACGACGGATACTGAAGATGTTGGCGGCCAGGGCCACGAGGCCGACCACGAGGCCGACCACCGGTCCAACGCCAGGGGCAAGCCCGATCCACGGGGTGACGAAGGGGAGGATCAGATAGGTCAGCACGCAGCGGATGCCGCTGATCATGATCGAACGGCTGAAGCCCTGTTCTGCACCGGCCGTTTGCGGCTGCTGGTTGGTATCGGTGAGCGCCACCCGAGTCACGGTAGCGTCACAAGCTGCCTGCTGGGTGGTCCAGCCGCTACCGTTTCGCCGGTGAACCGCTCTGACAATGCTTCCCACCCGGTCCCGGGCGCCGCCGCCAGCGATCCCGATGGCAGCCCGATCGACCTACTGGCCCTGACCGCCGATCTCGTCGACCACCCGTCGGTGTCGTTCGAGGAGACGGCCTTCGTCGATTGGTTGGAGCAGTGGTTCACGGCGCTGGGTCATTTGCAGGTAACCAGGGTCGGCGACAATCTTGTTGCCCGCACCAATCTGGGTCGCCCGCAACGTCTCATCCTGGCCGGCCATTCCGACACCGTTCCCGTCAACGGCAATGGTGTGGCCCGGGTGGAGAACGACGTGTTGTGGGGTGTTGGTTCCGCCGACATGAAGGGCGGCCTGGCGGTGATGTTGGAGTTGGCCCGTAGCGTCAGCGAACCCGCGGTTGATGTGAGCTACGTGATCTATGCCCGCGAGGAGGTGGCCCGGGAACACAGCGGGCTGACCGAACTCGTCCGCCTGCGCCCCGATCTGGTGGCCGGGGACTGCGCCATTCTGGGTGAACCGACATCGGGCGATGTCGAAGCCGGTTGTCAGGGGGCGATGCGGCTTGAGCTGACCCTGGCCGGAGCGAGGGCCCACACCGCCCGTCCCTGGATGGGGAGGAACGCGGTGCACCGCCTGGCCCCGATCCTGACCCTGCTTGATCAGTACCAGGAGCGGTCGCCGCTGCTGGACAACTGTCAGTACCGCGAATCGTTGCAGGCCGTTGGCGTGACTGCCGGTATCGCAGGCAACGTCGTTCCCGACGCCGCCCAACTGCGGATTCATTTCCGTTACGCCCCCGACCGCAGCGCAGTCGAGGCCGAGGCCCACATCCGTGATCTTCTTGCCCCACACCTCGACGCCGGTGATGAACTGGCGGTCGTCGACTCGGCTCCGGCCTGTGCCCCCTCGCTGACCCATCCGCTGTTGCAGCGCTTGGTGGCTGACAACAAACTGGGGGTGCGGGCCAAGCTGGGGTGGACCGATGTGGCCCAGTTCGCCGAACTCGGCATCCCGGCCACCAACTTCGGTCCCGGTGATCCAACGGTGGCCCACAGTGCCGACGAGCGTCTTGACCGGGCTGATCTGCAGCGGTGTCACGGGGCGCTGGCCGGGCTGATCACGCGGCCGTAGCCGAAGCCGTAGCCGCCGCCAGGCCCGTGGCCGTAACCCTGGCTGAGACCCTGGCCGTGGCTCCGGTGGTGCGGTCTGGGCGGGGGCTTGAACCGGGCGCTTGACCCCGGCCCGGCCGACCCTGTGTGGCGCTGGTCACGCCGGTGGAAGTAAAGTGGACAAAATCCGTTGTGTGGCCTGGCCTCTCCGCCGAGTGGTCGTAGCCGCCGCCATCGAGGAAGTGCTTCCACCATGCGTAAGAACATTTCACCCTCCGCCCTTGCCCGCGACGATCGCTTCAACCGGATCGGGACTGAACGGCGTCTGGCCGACCGCCGGGACAACTCCGTCGGCCATGTCGACCCTGACGCCGAAGATGTCGCCGAACGGGCCCGGCGTCGTATGCACGGCATCTTCGTCGGTGAGGTTCAGGCCCTGGAGGGGTCGGGGCGCACCGCGTTCGACTTTGGCACCAACGAGGTGCCGTATGAGTTGAAGTTGGACATGGCCCGCCAGTGCTGGGACGAAGCCCGCCATTGCGAGATCTCAGTGAAGCTGGCCGAACACATGGGGGGCGAGCTTGGGGAGTACGCCGAGGCCACCACCTTGTTCGAGGCCGCATGCCACGACGATCCGGTGTTTCGGCTGGCCGGGGTGAACCGGGCCCTGGAAGGCCTCGCCATCGATGTCTTCACTCAGATGCGCGAGTTCGCCCAGATCATGAACGATCCGGTACTCGAGTACTGCGAGGACTACATGCTGGCCGACGAGGTCACGCACGTGAAGATGGGTTCGCGTTGGCTGCGGGAGGTCACCGAGAACGATCCTGACCGCCGCACCCGGGCCCTGGAATTTCAGCGAGTGGTCGATGGACTGTTCAACTTCCGGGGTCAACGCGGCGAAGAGGACGACTCACCTATTCGTTTGGCTCGTCAGTTCCGCAAACTGGCAGGTTTCACCGACGACGAGGTTGACGACATCGCCGAGATGGCGGCCGTTAGCCGAGCCGAGCGGGATGCGGACCTTGAGCAACATTCCTCCGAGGTGATGGCGGCCGCAGCAGGAGCCTGAGCCGACCAGGGTCGACGCCACAAGATCGCACCCCAGTGGGTGATCTGGGGGACCAGGGGTTGGTCATTGACCGGCCAGCCAGAAGGAGGCCTCGGGGTTCTGCCCCGGGCCTCCTTTCTGTCTGCGCCTCGTCATATCCGGGGGGTGGAGTCCTGGGCGTGGGGTCCTGTCCCCGGCCGTCGGGCACCGCACCCACCCGGGTGCCACGCTCAGCCGCGTACCCAGGTGCCCGCCCAGGTGCAGTTGTCGGGTTCAGTGATCGGGCGCCGCGCTCAGAGGCTGCGCATGATGGTGACCACTCGGCCGTAGATGCGCACGTCGTCGGGGTCGAGCACAATCGGCTCCATTGAGGTATTGGCCGGCTTGAGTACCGTCTTGTCGTCCTCCACGAAGTAGCTCTTGACCGTGGCCTCCTCGCCCGGAAGGCCGGCAACGACGACATCGCCTTGTTGGGCCGTTGGCTGGACCCGGGCCACCACGAAGTCGCCATCGAGGATGCCGAGATCGATCATGGACTCGCCCCTGACCCGCAACATGAACAGATCGCCCTCACCCGTCAGGTCGGCTGGCACCGGGAAGGTCTCCTCGATGTGTTCCTCAGCCAAGACATCGGTTCCCGCCGCCACCTGACCAACCAGGGGTACATGGCGAACCGGGCGCCGCTCGACGTCGACGGCGCCACTCATGGCATCCCAGGACACCTTGATGGCCCGCGGCTTGCTTGGATCGCGCTGCAGATAACCAAATCGCTGCAGCGTGGCCAGGTGGGCGTGAACACTTGATGGTGAGGTGAGCCCCACTTCGGCCCCGATCTCGCGTACCGAGGGCGGAAAACCCCGCTCCCGCATCTGGGTCTCGATGAACTCGAGGATCGAACGCTGCCGATCAGTCAGCTTGTGTTCCCCCATGAATGTCTCCCTTGGTGATGTCCTTGAGCGGACCGGTGTCGAACACCTGTTTGCTGATGTCCACTATGGCACGTATCAACGTACAGGTGTTCGATGCCAACGCCATGGTTGTCCGGGGGTCCGTGGTGGGTCGGCGGAAAGGGGTTCAGGGGGAAACCTGGTGGCAATTGATCATTGACTCGAACATGTGTTCGATATAGATTCAGAACAAATGTTCGTGTCGGTCAACTCTAACGGCTTCACTGTCACACCCCCGGAGGAGAATCAGATCATGGTTGCTCATATCCAGCGTTCTCCGTCGGTGGGGATCCGTCCCCGCGCCGTTGTCAGTCGAATGATCCTCAACCGGTCTACGTTCGAGACCGGTCCAAGAGCTACCGCCACAGCCAGGCATCATGCCGGCCGCACACCGCTGCGGCTCGTGGAATCTCCGCCCCACGGGTCCTCGGCAGTTGGTGTTCCTGTGGCGGGAATTGCGGTGGCTGTGGCGGTGGTGTTCATCCTCCTGGCCGTACTCCGCTTGACCCAGGGCGGCCCTCCGGCCGGCAACTGGGCCGAGCTCACAATCGATTCCCGGGTGTCGGCTCCGGCGTTGGCCGGCCCCGGGGATCTCACTCGGATCGCCCGCCAGGGTGATACCTTCTGGGCCATCGCCATCGAGTTGGCCCCCGAGCGTGATCCCCGCCCGATCGTCGATCTGCTGGTCTCGGTCAACGGTGGTGAGGTCATTGAGGTCGGACAACGTCTGGTGATTCCGGCCGAATTGGTGGGTGGCACACGACCGTAACCACTCGATGGGTGGCGCTCCCGCTAGCTTTTGTTTGGTGCGCTGTCCAGCTTGTGGTGTCGACGATACGAAGGTCGTCGACTCGCGGGCTGTCGACGGTGGTGCCGTCACCCGCAGGCGCCGTTCGTGTGAGCGGTGTCGCCATCGCTTCACCACCTTCGAGCGGGTAGAGATCGTGCCGGTGCGCGTGGCCAAGCGCTCCGGCGGGCGCGAGGCGTTCGACGGCCAGAAGATCCTCAAGGGTCTGGCCATGGCGGCCAAGGGGCGCCCGGTCGACATGGCCGCCTTCGACACCCTGGTTGAGGAGGTCGAGAATCGGGCCCGCCTCGAGGGACCCAACGTGAGTTCGGAATGGGTTGGTCTGGCGGTACTCGAACGACTGGCCGCCATCGACCAGGTTGCCTGTCTTCGTTTCGCCAGCGTCTACAAGGGCTTCGATGACATCGGTGACTTTGAGCGGGAGGTCCGTCTCATCAAACGGGACGCGACCTGATCCAGCGGCAGAACAGCAGATCGTCCTGGTGCCAGACCCGCTTCAGTTCCATGTCGGTTCCGGCTGGGATGACGTCGGCGCCGACCGCGGGGCGCTTGGACGTTCCTCCCGCCACCAGGGGGGCCAGGGTTAGGTTCCACTCGTCGATGAGGCCATCGGCGATGAACTGGCCGTTGAGCGACGGCCCGCCTTCGGACAGCACGATGTTGGCTCCCCGGTCGGCGAGCACCCTGATCGCCGTTGACAGGTCGACCAGTTCGTCCCCGGCGATCTCGATATCGGCCACCTCGGCCAGCGCCGCTTTGCGTTCGGAGGGGGCGGAGGCCACCGTGATCACCAGCGGCCGGTAGGACGGGTCGGAGAACAGGGGCAGGGAGGGGTCGAGTGACAACCCTGCGGTGACGACGGCGATAAGGGGCCGCTCGGTGTGTTCGGGGGTGGCGCCGCTCGGCGTGCCGCGTTCGTGGCGGGCCAGAGGTGGTCGATAGCGCTCCTGGCGGACGGTGGAGGCCCCGACGATGATGGCGTCGGCCACGCCCCGCAGGGCGCTGAACATGGCCTTGTCGGCCGGGCCTCCCAGCGGACCTGAGAGGCCGCTGATGGCGGTTGCGCCGTCGGCTGAGGCGATCATGTTGGTCATGATCCAGGGGCGACCTGGGGCTGCTGGGCGTTGCTCGGCGGCGACGGCCTCGGCCAGCTCGAACTGGTCGTCGGCGGAGGGGGGGAAGAGGGCGATCATCGGCGCGCCGATGGTATCGCAGTCGATTCATGGTTGGCCTTCGGCCATGGATCGCCGTTGATCGCGCTCCACCCGTAATCCCAATACCGCCCGTGGCCTTCTTTCCACGCTCGGTGGGAATCCGGGGTAGGGGGGCGAGAATCCCCAGCCAATACACAGCAATTCACAGGTTCATCCCCTTTTGATCCACAATCTCCTGTCCCTACAGTGGGCCGCCTGAGCCCTTGTGGGGCAACGACGTGACGGAGGCTGACACAGATCATCAGTATGACAGGGCAGACCGAGAGGCTGTCCTTGGGGGAGAAGCGATCTCGCGGCGGCTTGTATGTGCCGTCACCCGCCGGATTCGAACCTCGACCTGATGAAAACTGAGTTGGTCTTCGTCACAGAAATCTCGATGTTTCTCAGAGACGTCGTTGACATCTGTGTAATTACAATGTTGTAATGACCATCCACATCTTGTGCGTCACTCAGACTGAGCGGGCGTTTGGCACAAGATCTAGTAGTTACTGAGAAGCAAAAACAAGGCGCGATGACGTCGAGCCGGGGCCCCTGATTCGACGGGGAGCCGGGGGAGGGGTCGTCAGGGCCGAAGCGCTCGGATCTGTTCCGGGCCTGACTGTCACAGAGCAGGGTCATGATGTACCTCAACGGCTGCGATCTGAAGCTGACGGAGTGCACCACGGTCGGCACGTCGATGAGCAGTCATTGTGGAACCAACGCGGTTGGCGGATTTGCGTCGGCGACCTACCACTGACCACGAACGAAGCAACACGGGAGAACGAATGTCCTTGGCACCCGATCAGACTGGTATCGGCCTCCGTCGTTACTACACCGCCGCCGGAGTTGACCCGTACGAGACCGTCGAGTGGGTGAAGCGGGAAGCCCGGATCTCGAACTGGAAGACGGGCGAGGTCGCCTTCGAACAGATCGACGTCGAAGTACCGTCGACCTGGTCGATCAACGCAACCAACATCCTGGCCCAGAAGTACTTTCGGGGCACGCTTGGCACCCCGGAGCGGGAATCGTCGCTCAAGGACGTGGCCAACCGGGTCGTCAGCACCATCACCCGGTGGGGTATCGAGGGCGGCTACTTCGATACCGGTGAAGCCGAGGTCTTCGGCGACGAGCTGAAGTACCTCATCGTCCACCAGATGGGGGCGTTCAACTCCCCGGTGTGGTTCAACATCGGCGTCGAGGGTGTTCCCCAGCAGGCATCGGCCTGTTTCATCCTCGCCGTCGAGGACAAGATGGAGGCCATCCTCAACTGGTACGTCGAGGAAGGAGTCATCTTCAAGGGTGGTTCGGGGGCCGGAATCAACCTCTCGAGCATCCGTTCCAGCTCGGAGCTCCTGCGCGGTGGGGGAACGGCCTCGGGCCCGGTCAGCTTCATGCGGGGCGCCGACGCCTCGGCCGGAACGATCAAGTCGGGGGGCAAGACCCGCCGGGCGGCCAAGATGGTGATGCTCGACGTCGACCATCCCGATGTCGAGGAGTTCATCTGGTGCAAGGCCACCGAGGAACGTAAGGCCCGCGTGCTGCGCGAAGCTGGCTTCGACATGGATCTCGACGGCTCCGACAGTCACTCGATCCAGTACCAGAACGCCAACAACTCGATCCGGGTCACCGATGAGTTCATGGAGGCCGTTGTCAGCGACGGTGACTGGGACCTGCGGGCCCGGACCGACGGCTCGACCATCAAGACCGTGCGGGCCCGCAATCTCATGCGCCAGTTCTCCGAGGCGACCTGGGATTGTGCCGATCCCGGCATGCAGTACGACTCCACCATCAACCGCTGGCACACTTCGCCAAACAGCGGCAAAATCAACGGCTCGAATCCGTGCAGCGAGTACATGCACCTCGACAACTCGGCCTGCAACCTGGCCAGTTTGAACCTGCTGTCGTTCCTCAACGACGACGACACCTTCGACGTCGACGGGTTCAAGTCGGCCGTCGAGTTCTTCTTCATCGCCCAGGAGATCCTGGTCGGCCGGGCCGACTACCCGACCGAACGCATCGGGATCAACTCCCGCAAGTTCCGCCAGCTCGGGCTGGGCTACGCCAACATCGGTGCTCTACTGATGAACCTCGGCCTGCCCTATGACTCCGAAGAGGGTCGGGCGCTGGCTGCCACCATCACCTCGCTGATGACGGGCCATGCCTACTACGTCTCGGCCCGCACGGCCGGACGACTGGGTCCCCACGAGGGCTATGAGGAGAACCGTGAGCCGATGCTCAGGGTTCTCAATCAGCACCGCACCGCTACCGAACAGATCGACGATTCCCTGGTGCCCGCCGAGCTGACCTCGGCCGCCAGGATGTCGTGGATCGACGCCACCGGCCTGGCCGCCCAGACCGGCACCCGCAATGCCCAGGCAACAGTGCTGGCCCCCACCGGCACCATTGGACTGCTAATGGACTGTGACACCACCGGCATCGAACCCGACCTCGGTCTGTGCAAGATGAAGAAGCTGGTCGGCGGGGGGACGATGACGATCGTCAACCAGTCCGTGCCCCGGGCCCTGCGTCGTCTCGGCTACTCCGACGTTCAGGTCGAGGCCATCACCAACTACGTCGATGTCAACAAGTCGATCCTCGACGCTCCCGGCCTGGATCCCGCCCACCGTCCGGTGTTCGCCTGCTCCATGGGCGACAACGCCATCCACTACACCGGCCACGTGAAGATGATGGCGGCGGTGCAACCCTTCATCTCTGGCGCCATCTCCAAGACGGTCAACATGCCCGAGGACGTGACCGTCGAAGATATTGAGCAACTGCACATCGACGCCTGGCGGATGGGGGTCAAGGCCATTGCCATCTACCGCGACAACTGCAAGGTGGCCCAACCGTTGTCGATGGCAACCAAGGACGATCACCGGGCCGATGCCGCGGCACCCGCCCCCGAGCCGGTTGTCGAAACCAAGGTCGTCTACAAGCCGATCCGGGAGCGACTGCCCCGCGACCGCAGCTCGCGCACCTTCGAGTTCCGGGTGGCTGACTGCAAGGGTTTTGTCACCGTTGGTGAGTACGACGACGGTCGTCCGGGCGAGGTGTTCCTCCGGGTGTCAAAGCAGGGCTCGACGTTGGCGGGCATCATGGATGCCCTCGCCATCTCCTTGAGCCACGGCCTGCAGTACGGGGTGCCGCTTCGCAACTTCGTCGAGACCTTCACCGGTATGCGCTTCGAGCCTGCAGGCATGACCGATGATCCCGACATCCGCATCGCCAGTTCGATCATCGACTACCTGTTCCGCAAGCTGGCCGTGGCTTACCTCAGCTACGATGAGCGGGCCAGCCTTGGTATCTTCACCACCAACGAGCGTTCGCAGCCGACCCTCCCCGGCGTCGACGAGGCAACGTCGGTTACCGGTAGCGATCTGATTGCCGACCCACCATCGGTGGAGTCAGCGGCCGATCTGGTGCCCACGATCGAACTGACATCGGCCCCGACCTCGGATCCCCACGCTCCGATCTGCATGCAGTGTGGAATTTCCATGCAGCGGGCAGGTAGCTGTCACGCCTGCCCCAGCTGCGGGAACACCAGCGGCTGTTCCTGAGCCCGGGCCCGGACACCGGGCCACGGAGACCTGGGTAGACGCCGGGGCGCTGGTCGCCCTGGCGTTTGCGCGCTGAACTGGGGCGGGGGCGGTGATGTCCGGTACCGTGCAACGGTCATTTCGTCGGAGGAAGAACCCATGGAACACGAACTGGTCGATGTCGTCGGTGTCGGAAACGCCATTGTCGATGTGATCACCCACGCAACCGACGAATTCGTCAACCAACAGGGCCTGGCCAAAGGCTCGATGACGTTGATCGACGACGACCGGGCCCGCGATCTCTACGCCACGATGGGCCCCGGTATCGAGGCTTCGGGTGGTTCGGCCGCCAACACCGTGGCCGGTGTCGCCTCGTTTGGAGGTTCGGCCTCCTACATCGGCAAGATACGCGACGACCTCCTCGGCGAGGTCTTTGCCCACGACATGAGGGCCAGCGGGGTCGAGTTCAGCGTACTTCCGGCCGCCGACGGCCCGGACACCGCCCGTTGTTTGATCCTGGTGACCGATGACGCCCAGCGGACCATGAGCACCTATCTGGGGATCTCCTCACTGCTTGAGCCGTCCGACATCAATCCCGAAACGGTGCGGCGAGGGCAGATCCTGTTCTGCGAGGGCTACCTGTGGGACGTCGACAGTGCCAAGGCCGCCATCCGCCACAGCATGGACATCGCGGCCCAAGCCGGGCGCAAGGTGGCCTTCACCGCCTCGGATTCCTTCTGCGTCGAACGCCACCACCAGGAATTCCTCGATCTGGTGGCGGGGCCCATCGATATCCTGTTTGCCAACCAGGCCGAGTTGACCAGTCTCTACCAGTGCGATTTCGACGCCGCCGTCGACGAGGTTCGGGCCAAGGTCGACCTGGGTTGTCTGACCATGGGCTCGGATGGATCGTTGCTCGTCACCGCCGATGAGGTCTTCCAGGTCAAGGCCGAACTCCTGGCCCCGGTCGTCGACACCACCGGGGCTGGCGACCAGTACGCCGCTGGCGTGCTTTTCGGCCTGGCGCGGGGCATGGCCCTGGCCGACGCCGGGCGTCTCGGCTCCCTGGCCGCGGCCGAAGTGATCTCCCACGTCGGGCCCCGCCCCCAGCAGCCCCTGATCGAGCTGCTGGAGTTGGTGGACTGAGCCCCCCGCTCACCCCACTCGCACTCTCACCCCACCTTCACCCCGCGACGCGGGGCTCCGGCGTTCCGAACAGGTTCCCCTGGCCCCAGTCGACCTCCAACGAACGAAGCACCCGGGCCTGTTCCTCGGTCTCGACCTGGTCGGCCACGACCCAGGCGCCGGTCCGATGGGCCAGGTCGACCACCGAGCGGACGACGGCCGTGGCCTCGGAATCGGGGAGGGAGGCAACCAGATTCGCGGCCAGCTTCAACACGTCGGGTTTGAAACTGGTTGCGACTTGAAGGCTGGACTGGCTATCACCAACCTTGTCGATGGCCAGCCTGACACCTGAGCTTCGCAACTTGGTGAGTTGGGCGGCGGCCAGATCGAGATCGACGTAGTGGTTGCACTCCGCGGTCTCGAACACCAGTTGATCGGGTTCGAGCCCGATGTCCTCGGCGTGGCGGATCGTTCGCCGCGCCGCGGAGAGGTCGAAGGTGCCTCCAGGGGCCATGATGTTCAGGAACAACAGCCCCGCGCCCAACCACGGACCGATGCCACGTATGGCGAGTTCTCGGCCGACCTGGTCGAGTTCGGGGAGCCAACCCCCCTTGGTGGCTCGGGCGACAAGCTCATCGGAATCGATCACGGTGTCGCCCATCCTGGCCCCGAGTACGGCCTCAAAACCCACGATGGAGCGGTTCGTGAGGCGCACGATCGGCTGGTACCTCGTCTCGTAGTCGAGCGGTTCGCTGGCCAGCTCCTCCTGCTGGAGACGTTCGCCGACGACGTCGAGGGTTGGTGCCATCAAGGCACGGTGAATGAGATCCTGAGGTGAACTGTCGGGTTCGGCGAATGCCACTCGAATTGAGCGACGATGCCGCTCATCGCTCAGGTCCTTGAGCATCTGCACCAGCACGGCTTGTCCGTTGGCCACCTCCACCCAGAGAACATCAGCCCGGAGATCTATGGCGTCGGCTACCGACGCCAAGGCCCGGTCCAGACGGGCAAGAATCTCCGGCTGATTCGACGCGAGCAAGATCAACGTCGGCTCAGCGCGCGGCAGGCTGAACGTCTGAGTGGTCAAAGTCACACTGGCAACAGTACCTCTGATCAGCTGGTCGGGCTTGTTCATGTTCATTTGAGTGCCCCCAGCGCTGGTTGGCGGGTTGGGTGGGATCCGGCTGTGGGGTGTCCTCAGGGCTCATCCGGGGCTTGGAACGAGAAGGGAAGATCACCCAAGCGAACCAGGGCCGAGGCGATCCACCCACCCATGGCCCCGAAGTGTTCATCGAGGGCGGAGCCGTCTTCCAGCGTCTTTTCGTCGAGTTCGTAGGAACCGGTGTAGGTGATCTCGACGGCGTGGGAGACGATGCCGAGATCGGTGTCGTAGACCGTTTCCAGCGTTGGCCCCAGGCCACTCAGTTCCTCGTCACCAATGGATGGTGTCGTCTGGGGCAGTCCATTCATGATGGTGGCGGGGTCGGGGGCCTGGCCGAGGCGCTGCACCCGGAACACCACCTCGATCTCGATCCGGGGTCCCTCGGTGAACTCCTCATCGAGATACCAGGTTCGATATGCCGTTTGGGCCCAGGTCGGCCACAGCAGGGTGAGGTCGGCCTGGACGCGGGGTGGGGAACCTTCGCCGGGCAGGCCGTAGCTTGTCTCCCAGGTCACGTCGCCCAGGAGCACGTCGGCCTGGAAACGTTCCTCGAAGGCCTGCCGTTCGAGCATGGCCGATTCGAGGGTGTCCCGAAGGGCACCGATGGCGTCGGTGAAAACGTGGTCGAGCATCAGGAAACCACTTCGCAGCGGGTCATTCTCGGCACAGGTGGTGCGACAGGACAGGCACAGGCAGGATCCTTCTCGGTGAGCGGCCCGAGTTGCGCGGGATGTTCAGCCATGACTTGGGCCAGGGGTTGAGCGTAGACCAGCGGGAGCCGAAGGCACCGTCAGGAGCAGGCCGGGGGCCTGTGTTCGGTGGCGCCACTGACCTGCTCGAGGATCTCGGTTATGGAGTGGCCGGGCTGGTGGCGGGGGGCCAGACTGGGCCGGGAAGGGAGCCAAAATGACCGAACTGGGTGATTTCACCGCATTGTCCGCACGGCTTGAGCAGGGGGTGGTGGAGGTTCTGATAGACAATCCCCCGGTCAACGTGATCACCCGCGACCTGTACCGGGACCTGGTCCGCATCCCTGATGTGGTCGAAGCCGAACCGGACGCCCGGGTGGTGGTGGTGCGCAGCGCCAACCCCGACTTCTTCATTGCCCACTTCGACGTTGAGTTGATCATCGCCGCCCCCACCGACGAGGCTCCGGAGCGGTCGCAGGACCTGAACGGTTTCCACACCATGTGTCAGCGCTTTGCCACCATGGCCATCCCTTCGATCTGTGAGATCTCAGGCCGAGTAGGGGGTGGGGGCGGTGAACTGGCGGCCTCGTGCGACATGAGATTCGGAGCCATTGACCGGGCGACGCTGTGTCAGATGGAGGTACCCCTGGGGATCCTGCCCGGCGGCTCGGGAACGCAACGTCTGCCCCGGTTGCTTGGTCGAGGCCGTGCCATGGAGATCGTGCTTGGAGGCGACGACGTCGACGCCGCGACGCTGGCGGCCTGGGGATGGCTGAACCGGGCGCTGCCAGCGGAGGAACTCCGGGCCCACGTCGACAACCTGGCGGCTCGGATTGCATCGTTTCCCCCCGAGGCGGTGTCGCGGGCCAAGGCCTCGGTCCTGGCCGCTGGTCCCGACCCGGTTCCCGGCCTGATCGAGGAGGCTTTCCTGTTTCAGGAGACGCTGCGCACCGATGCGGCCCAACGCCGGATGCGGTCGTTCATGGCCAAGGGCGGTCAAACCGTCGAAGGCGAGCAACGCGTGGGTGCCCTCGGGGCCGAACTGGAGTAGGGGACGGGCGCTTTGGCCCGGACCTGACGGTCGGAGTCCGCCACCGGCTGGGTTGGGCCGACCGTTGCCGGAACGATCAGTAGAAGACGCTTCTGGCCCGGTGTCGGGGCACCGCTTTGTATCGGGCCGCGGAGCCCCGGGACCACAACAACAGGTCGAGGTCCATCGCCCTGTTGCTGCCGGCGGCGTTGTTCAGTTCGGCAACGAGGCGTTCCACCGCCTCGACCCCGGCGGCCCGAATCTCGATCTCGGCCCGCGATCCGGCCGCCAGTGGTTGGCGGGCGTCGATGGTGGCTGCCAGGTCCGGGTCATAGCGCAGCACTTCATCAATCCGCAGGACATGGGGTACCAGGTTGTCGGCGAAGGCCGTCAGCTGGTCCAGGTCGCCGAAGTTGGCCGGGGGGCAGGAACCAAACGCCCGG
>Ga0316192_10000132_pt1 | contig 50482 bp, 43 predicted proteins | sample MerIslwburrow_MG_FD_204931 | JGI IMG/M metagenome (GOLD analysis project Ga0316192, IMG submission 204931) | Coastal sediment microbial communities from Maine, United States - Merrow Island worm burrow | ecosystem: Environmental > Aquatic > Marine > Coastal > Sediment | place: USA: Maine...
GCGCATTAAGGCTGTTTCTCACTTTCGCCAGTTACCAGAAGCCGAGGCTCTCGCTGCTGCCAACAAGCGTATCCGTAATATCCTGCGGAAAACTGATGAGACCTTTCCTGAGCAAGCCGACATAAATCTGCTTGTAGAAGATTCAGAAAAAAGACTGGCTGAGCAGGTTGCAGCACTGGAACCCAAAATTAAACCTCTTCTGTCACAAGGGCTTTATTCAGAAGCCTTGCAGCAGCTTGCCACCTTACGTGAACCGGTAGATCAGTTTTTTGATGATGTAATGGTCATGTGTGATGAGGATAATCTGCGCCAAAATCGCTTGGCTCTTCTCTCATCACTATCTGGACTATTTCTGCATGTTGCCGATCTTTCAAAGCTACAGACAAGCTCAAACTAGGATGTAAGCGCTTACTAACTATAGCTATGAAACTTGTCATACTTGACCGTGATGGTGTTATCAATAAAGACTCAGATGCCTATATCAAGCACCCTGATGAGTGGATTCCTATTGCAGGAAGCTTAGAGGCCATCGCCAAATTAAACCATGCAGGTTACCGGACAGTGGTGGCAACCAACCAGTCTGGCCTTGGGCGTGGCCTATTCGATATTGAACAGCTCAATGCCATACACCAAAAGATGTTTGATGCCCTTTCTCAGCAAGGTGGACATATTGATTCAATATTCTTTTGTCCTCATACGCCTGATGACAACTGCAATTGCCGCAAACCAGAACCTGGCTTATTGTTGGAAATAGCGAGCCGTTTAAATATCGATCTGGCAGAGACTATTTTTATAGGCGATAGCTTAAAAGATATTCAAGCAGCACAGAGTGTAGGGGCAAAACCGGCACTGGTTCTTACAGGTAATGGCAAAACAACCGTCTCTCAACTAAAAGAGGGTGACAACATCCCTACTTATCCAGATCTAGCCACCGCTGCAGACGCACTAATAGCTACTACAAAATGATTCTATTCCGTTCTTCACTCTATTTTATTTGCTTAATTATTATCACAGTCATTATTGCTACTGCGATCATCACTGTTGGATTATTTTTCTCTCACAGACAACGCTCAATACTAGCCAACGCTTGGGGTATGAGTAACCTTTGGCTGCTTTCAAAAATCTGTGGATTAAACTATAAAATCAAAGGGTTAGAAAATATTCCAGATACTGGCTGTATTATTCTTTCAAAGCACCAATCGGCCTGGGAAACAATGGCACTACGAGGGTTGCTGCCCCCCAGTCAGGCATGGGTTTTAAAAAGGGAACTGCTTTGGGTGCCTTTTTTCGGTTGGGCACTTATGGCTCTACAAGCTATAGGTATTAATAGAAAATCTGGCCGGGCTGCTATGAGCCAGGTGGTAACTGAAGGGCAAAAACACCTGGAAAAAGGTCGCCATGTCATAATTTTTCCAGAAGGCACTCGAGTGGCACCTGGTGAGCGCGGACGCTACGGAGCTGGTGGTGCTATTCTGGCGCACCACACTAAATTTCCCGTGATTCCTATAGCTCTTAATTCAGGTGTTTTTTGGCGCAGAAGAGATCTAAAAAAGTACCCTGGTACTGTGCAGGTTGTTGTTGGCCCTCCTATTCAAGTAGAAGGGCTAAAAAGCTCTGCAATCAATAAAAAAGTAGAAGATTGGATTGAATCTACTATGGAGACACTTCCAAAAACACCGGATGAATAATTATCTTATTAATCAATAAGATATCTTAAACATCCAGATTTTCAACCGTTAAAGCATTACTTTCAATAAACTCTCTTCTTGGCTCTACCTGATCGCCCATCAGAGTCGTAAAAATCTCATCTGCAGCAATCACATCTTCAATGGTGACCTGTAATAGTCGGCGGGTATTAGGATCCATTGTGGTCTCCCACAACTGCTCGGGATTCATCTCACCCAGACCTTTATAGCGCTGGATATGTTGCCCACGCTTAGCCTCTTCCATCAACCAATCCAATGCCTGTTTAAAGCTTTCAACTGGCTTGGTGCGTTCACCACGCTGTACGTAAGCATCATCAGCAAGCAGACCATCAAGTTGTTGGCCAAGAGTTCTGAGCTTCTTATAATCACTGCCTGAAAAGAATTCCTCAGAAATAGAGGAGGGATGCTCTATTCCATGAGTGCGCTTAATTATATTAAAGACGGACTTTCCATCCTGATCTGATCTTTCCAATGAATAACGATTAGAGAGGCCCTGATCAGCGTTCAAACGCCCCGTCATCTCGTCTATCCACTCAGTCACTGCTTGCTGATTATTTAGTAGTTCTTGAGTAAGTGTTGGCATATAGATCAGCTTTTCAAGAAAAGCTTGATCATAACGACGTGACAACCTATTTACAGTTGCCATGGTTGCAATAAACATCTGTGCAAGACTTTCAATAGCCTCACTAGTGAGTGGTGGTGCCTCTGAATTTACACACAATGAAGCATTTTCAAGTGCAGTCTGCAAAAGGTATCTATTTAGATCATCATCATCTTTAAGATATTGTTCTTGCTTACCTTTTTTGATTTTATAAAGGGGCGGTTGAGCAATATAAATATGCCCACGTTCTACTAAAACATTCATTTGGCGGTAAAAAAATGTGAGTAGTAAGGTGCGAATATGAGCACCATCTACATCAGCATCAGTCATAATAATGATACGGTGATACCGCAGCTTATCGGGATTAAACTCTTCCCGACCAATCCCACAACCCAGTGCCTTGATTAGGGTTCCAATCTCAGCAGATGAAAGCATCTTATCAAACCGTGCTTTCTCAACATTTAATATCTTACCTTTCAACGGCAAGATAGCCTGGTTACGCCGATCTCTACCCTGTTTTGCAGAACCACCAGCTGAATCACCCTCCACCAGGTAGATTTCTGACTGGCTGGGGTCTTTTTCCTGGCAATCTGCTAATTTCCCAGGCAGCCCTGCAATATCAAGCACACCTTTACGCCGAGTCATATCCCTAGCTTTACGGGCTGCTTCTCTTGCCCGAGCAGCGTCAATCATCTTTCCGATAACAATCTTTGCATCAGCTGGACGCTCAAGCAAAAAGTCATTTAGATTTTCTGAAAGGAGACTCTCCACAATTCCTTTTACTTCAGAAGAAACAAGCTTATCTTTTGTTTGTGAAGAAAATTTGGGGTCAGGCACTTTAACTGAAAGCACTGCGGTAAGACCCTCTCGAGCATCATCACCTGTTGTGTTAACCTTTTGTTTTTTAGCAAGTCCTTGTTGCTCAATATATTGGTTCAACGTACGGGTCAAACCACCACGAAAACCAGCTAAATGGCTTCCGCCATCTCGTTGTGGAATATTATTTGTGAAACAGAAGATGTTTTCCTGATATGACTCGTTCCATTGCATGGCAACTTCAACGGTAGTGCCATCCCGCTCAGCAGAAAAGTAAATAACCCTTTCATGCAGAGGAACTTTATTTTTATTCAAATGCTCAACAAACGAGCGAATACCACCTACATATTCAAATACATCTTGCCTATCTTTACCCTCATCCTTAAGAACAATTCGAACACCACAATTCAAAAAAGAGAGTTCGCGCAGGCGTTTTGCTAAAATATCGTAATGAAATTCAATATTTGTAAATGTCTCTTTACTAGCCTGAAAGGTTATTTTTGTTCCTGTTTCATTAGTATCTGCTATCTCAGCTAAGGGAGCTTGTGGTTCACCCATTGAATAGTGCTGCTGATAAACCTTTCCATTTTTTTTAACAGTTAGTTCTAAACTTTCAGATAAGGCATTAACTACAGAGACACCAACACCATGCAGGCCACCAGAAACTTTATAGGAATTATCATCAAATTTACCACCAGCATGCAGTACCGTCATAATGACCTCTGCGGCTGAACGTTTCTCTTCAGCATGGATATCAACTGGAATACCACGACCATTATCTGATACTGAGACCGATTGATCCTCGTGGACAACAACAGTAATTTCAGAGCAATACCCAGCTAATGCTTCATCAATGGAATTATCTACAACCTCAAATACCATGTGATGCAAACCAGTGCCATCATCGGTATCACCAATGTACATGCCTGGGCGCTTACGTACAGCATCAAGACCTTTTAATACCTTAATACTGGATGAATCATACGTCATGTGGAGCTCCTATTTCGATGGCAGTATTATACACGCTTGCTAGCTATGCCGCTTAGGAAAGGTAATAAAAGGTGTTATATCTAAAATCTAGCTTTCTTGAAAAACCTGTCCATGTTTCACGTGGAACATTCCTAATGAATCTACCGTAGAAAAATACTCTTCACTAATCCCTGTGATAAAAACCTGAATATCCAACATATTTAATTCATTTAAAAATAGAGCTCCCTTTTCTCTATCCAATTCCGCAGGTAAGTCATCAACTAAAAAAAGTGGTTTCATCCTATTTTCATCTGCGGTAATTGTTGCTTGCGCAAGATAGAGTGCAGCAATTATTAATTTTTGCTCCCCTCTTGATACCGTTTTTTCTACGGGCTGGCCTGCAATCTCAATCTTTATATCTGCCCTATGCGGTCCTGTGCCTGTAAATCCTTTGTTAAGATCGTCCTTCTCTCTTCGCTTTAAACTCTCTGCATATGTTTCGTTTTCAGACCAGCCACGTCGATAATCTATTGTGACATCATCTCGGCCAATTAAAGTATGAGTTTTATCTCTAAAGATGGGGGAGAGCTTTTCTAAATATGATCTTCTTGTAGACTCAATCTTGATGCCATTTTCAATCAAAATTGAATCCCAAGCGAAAGCAGTTTGCGGTGATCTTCTTAATGCAGCATTTCGCTGTTTCAATGCTTTATTATAATTATTAGCAAACTTAATCAGGTTATGTTCCACGTGAAACACTCCCCAATCAATAAATCTTCTTCTATACGCAGACCCTCTTTCAAGAATCTCATGTGATTTTGGAGTAAGTATTTGCAGAGGAAGAGTCTGAGCAAGTATAGATAAACGATTTACAGCCTCACTGTTTATCTTAATTTGAGTAGTGCCTTTTAGTTGTTTGCTAATACCGATAGACTCTTTTTTCCCATCTCGGTTATGTAGCTTTCCATAAACAGTGGTCTCTTTTTCACCCGATGTAATTAAAGGGCCGATTTCCATCCCTCGAAAAGAACGACCTCTTCCCAACAGATAGATAGCTTCCAATATGGAGGTTTTACCAGCCCCATTGCCCCCAAAAAGCACATTGATAGAAGCAGTAGGTTTAATTTCAATATCTTGGATATTTCTAAGATTATGAATACGAAGCAAACTCAGAGTCATGCTTCCAGCTAATTATCCAGAAATGAAAATCTAATCACACTTAATATCTTAAAGCCTCATTGGCATTACGACATACCGGCTTTCATTATTACCTGCGGCATAAATAAGGCAGCTACTATTTACATCACCTAATTCGATATGAATTTTTTCTGCAGAAATAACAGATAAGACATCGATTAAATAACCCACATTAAAACCAATCGTAAGATCATCTCCACTGTATTCAACAGCAATTTCCTCTTCTGCCTCCTCCTGCTCTGGGTTGTGAGCAAGGAGTTCTAATGTATTGGTTGATACCTTAAACCTAATCCCACGATATTTTTCATTTGATAAAATTGAAGCACGTTGCAGTGCATGCCGCATCTCTTCTCGGTCTGCTTCAATTTTGTTGTCAGTACTTCGAGGTAGCACGCCCCTATAATCTGGATATTTTCCATCAATAAGTTTTGTTGTGAAACTTACATTTCCAATATCAATTTTTACATGATTACTACTTACCTCTATCTGCACATTTTCTTCTGAATCAGTTAAGATTCTGCCTAATTCCAATACGGCCTTTCTTGGTAAAATAACCTCTATATCCAATGACTTATCAAAGCCGGCTTCACTTAAAGCCAATCGATGACCATCAGTTGCAACAGTACGTATTTTTCCCTCTTTTGCCTCTAATAACATCCCATTCAAATAATACCTAACATCCTGTTGTGCCATTGCAAATTGGGTTTTTTCAATGAGTCTTTTGAGAACATTACTTGGAATGGAAAATTGCTCATTACTCATACTGGCTTCGATAGCAGGGAAATCTTGAGCGGGCAGAGTGCTTAATGTAAATCGACTACGTCCAGAGGTTAGCGTTGCACGTTCATCTTTTAGATCAATTTGTAAATCTGAATCAGCAGGTAATGCTTTGCATATATCGATTAGTTTACGTGCAGGTAGAGTAAATTCTTGCTCTACATCACTTTCAATATTTGTTTTTGTTTTAAGTTCTACTTCTAAATCAGTAGCTGTAATCACTAATTCACTATTTTCGATCTTAATGAGTACATTAGAGAGAATTGGAAGTGTTTGCCTTCTTTCTACTACCCCTCCAACTTGTGCGAGTGGTTTTAGTAAAGCATCTCTACTGAGTTTTATTTTCATGATATTGCTCTCTAATAAATAATAATATTATTGTTTAAATAACATTATTATTATTATTAAGGGACCTGTAATTTGTGAGTATCTTTATTTATATCTTTATTATCAATAAGTTAAATTGATAATTCATTGTGTTCAGTTTATGAATAATCTACCATTTTAACTGTAGAGGAACTGTGGATAACATTTGTAACCTTTTTAGCATTAATTTACCCCCAATTTATTCACATTAGTTTGTGAGGGTTCTTAACAGGTTTCCATAATCCTCAGCAATTCGAGTGTCGCTCTCTTTTAGTTCTGCAACTTTGCGTGTTGCGTACAAAACAGTTGTGTGATCTCTGCCACCAAAAGCATTCCCAATCTCTGGCAAACTATGGCTCGTCAACTCTTTTGCGAGTGACATAGCAATTTGCCGTGGCCTTGCAATGGTTCGGTTGCGTTTACTGGATAGAAGATCGTTAACACGTATTTTAAAATATTCAGCTACTGTTTTTTGAATATTCTCAATAGTGACCTGTTTATCATGAGCAGCCAACATATCCTTTAACGCTTCTTTAGCAAAATCAAGGGATATCGGTTTTCCAGTAAAACGGGCACTTGCAATAATTCTACGCAAAGCACCTTCAAGCTCACGTATATTTGATCGAACTCTTTTTCCAATGAAGAAAGCCACTTCATTTGGTAAATCAACATTAAACAGCTGTTGTGCCTTACGTTTAAGAATGGCGACACGTGTTTCAAGATCGGGCGGTTCGATAGCAACAGTTAAGCCCCAGCCGAACCTTGATTTTAATCGCTCTTCCAGGCCGGAGACCTCTTTTGGAAATCGATCACTTGTTAGAATAATTTGTTGCTGTGATTCAAATAAGGCATTGAATGTATGGAAAAATTCTTCTTGTGAACGCTCTTTTCTAGCAAAAAACTGAACATCATCGATTAGGAGTGCATTAACTGACCGGTAGCGCTTCTTAAAATTATCTATCGTATTGTTTTGTAAAGCTTTTACCATTTCTGCAACAAATGCTTCAGAGTGTAGATAAATGACACGTGAAGAAGGATTATTATTTAAAATAATATTGCCAACTGCATGTAATAAATGGGTTTTTCCTAAACCAACGCCACCATAGATAAAAAGAGGGTTATAAGCAGTGCCAGGGTTTGCACCAATTTGGATGGCGGCAGCTCTTGCAATTTGGTTTGATTTGCCTTCAACAAAAGTGTCTATAGTAAAGTTTTTATTGATATTACTTTCTAAACGAACGCCAGTTTTTTGTGAATCATTTTTTGCTTGTTGGGATGCAGTAGTTTTTTGGACGTGCTGAAGACCATTGATAGCTGTTGTAACCTCTGGCTTTCGTGGTTTGCTACCAATTTCAAGCACGATAGGCAAAGTATTTGCTTCATCAAGATTGGCGATATATGAATTAATCAGGCTTATATAATTATTATTAACCCAATCAAGAACGAACTTATTTGGTGCTAAAAGACGGATGCGATTCGAATCCTCGATAGCATGTAATGGCCTTATCCAGGTATTAAATTGCTGGGGAGGTAATTCCACTTCAAGGTGATTTATACACCTTTGCCAGAGGTTCAATTTATTAGGTGCTCCAAATAAAGAAAGTCAAATTATGCAGTAAGCGGCAAATAGTAAATGTGCTGAGCAATAACAGGGTGTTATTGAAATTTACGATGATCACGAAATTGTGATTGAGTCTACTCTGGTTGGTTAGACTTATCCACAGGGTAATGACTTTGTAGGCAGCTAATTTCAAAAAAGAAAAAGTAGTAAATAATTCTTCATATAGGTTCTTATATCTGTTGACATTTAGCCTATTACATAAGTATTCTATGCGACCTTTTTTAAATGGCTTGTCCGTTCTGGTACGGTTGGGCTGAATACCGGAAGATAGCAATGAAAAGAACTTTTCAACCCAGTACCCTTAAACGTGCTCGTACACATGGTTTTCGTGCTCGCATGGCAACCAAAGGTGGCCGCAAAGTCATTAAGGCACGGCGTGCTAAAGGGCGTGCTCGCCTGACACCGTAGGCTGGATACTCATTTGGCAGCGGAAAATTATGGTTTTCCGCAATCTGCCAGGTTGCTCAAAGCCACTGAATATAGTCGAGTATTTGAGCAACCAAAAAAGTCTGCTGATGACTGCTTTACTATCCTCTGGCGAAACAATAATTTAGATTATCCTCGTTTAGGGTTAGCGATTTCCAAAAAAAACGCTAAGCGTGCTGTAGATCGTAATCGCATAAAACGGCTTGCTCGAGAAAGTTTTCGTCTGGAAACAAGCCACCTCCCGAGCGTAGATATTGTGATATTGAGTCGCCGCCAGATTATAGAGCGCTCTAATCATAAAATTTTGCGATCCCTCAATAAGCATTGGGAAAAAATAATCCGCCATGGATAACATTCGACTTTTACTATTTGGTGCTCTCGGACTGCTTCTACTGATGATTTGGCAGGCCTGGCAGCGGGATTACGGTCCACAACCGGAACCTGCTGTTGTAGAGACAAGTGCTCCATCAGCACAGCCTGTCAATATTGATACATCAGGCACTGTTCCTAATGTACAGACAGCAGCACCTGATGCTGCTGCTTTAACAGCGGTGCCTCAAGCACTGGAAGTTATCACAACGCCAACCATTAAAATCACCACAGACCTGCTTGATCTTGAAGTGGGAACACAGGGTGGTGATGTGCTGAATGTCTATCTGCGTGGTTATCCAATGTCACTGGATACACCAGATATAAAATTTAAGTTATTGAATTCAGGTACAACAAATCGATTTATTGCTCAATCTGGTTTGATTGGTGCAGATAAAGAGACAGCACCTACCCATGAAGCAATCTTTCAAGCCAGCCAACAGGAATATAGGTTAGCTGAAGGTCAAGATACACTGGAAGCAGTGCTTACATGGCAGCACCCATCAGGCATCATAGTTAATAAGCGCTATATTTTTAAACGTGGTAGCTATGAGATAGAGCTGCGACACGAAGTAGAAAATAGCAGTGGTCAAAACTGGTCAGCGCGTGAATATCATCAGCTGCAGCGGAGCAGGCCACCAGAGGGTGAAGGCAACCGGTTCCTTTATACTTACACTGGCTCAGCCGTCTATACACAAGAAGGGAAGTATGAAAAATACTCCTTTGACGATATGGATGATGCGTCTCTAAGTCGGGATACCAGGGGTGGCTGGGTTTCTATGATTCAGCACTACTTTCTCGGCGCCTGGATTCCGCCTGCTGATGAGAAAACACACCTGTACAGTAATAAGTTATCAAATGGCAGATACTTGGTAGGTATGTATTCACCATTGGTAAATGTGGCTGATGGTACTCGCCACGAGTTTACCAGTAAGCTTTTTGTGGGCCCCAAGCTTCAGAATGAGATGGAGGCTACAGCACCAGGTCTTGAGTTGACGGTTGATTATGGTTGGTTGACCGTTTTGGCTAAACCGATCTACTGGTTGTTGCAGCAGATGTACTCCATATTCCATAACTGGGGATGGGCTATCATTTTCCTCACCATTATCATCAAGGCAGTATTTTTCAAATTGTCTGAGGCCAGCTATAAATCAATGGCCAATATGCGCAAATTGGCACCACGGATGAAGGCGCTGAAAGATCGTTATGGCGATGATAAGGCCAAAATGAATCAGGCAACGATGGAGATGTACAAAAAAGAGAAGGTCAATCCACTGAGTGGTTGTCTTCCTATTATGGTACAGATCCCCGTTTTTATTGCTCTCTACTGGGTATTATTGGAGAGTGTAGAGTTGCGCCAAGCCCCCTTTATCTTTTGGTTAAAGGATCTCTCATTACAAGATCCTTACTATGTGTTGCCATTCCTCATGGCGGCCTCAATGTTTGTACAGCAAAAACTTAACCCTGCACCTGTTGATCCAATGCAGGCAAAGATTATGATGAGTCTGCCGTTTGTGTTTGGTATCTTTTTTGCTTTTTTCCCTGCAGGGCTCGTGCTTTACTGGGTTATCAACAACCTGATCTCCATCACTCAGCAGTACATTATCACCAGAAAGATTGAACAAGCTGGCTAGCTTGATTTAATCGGTGTATCCACAAGATACCATCGCCGCCATCGCAACCCCTATGGGGCGTGGCGGCGTTGGTATTATCAGAGTCTCCGGAAAAGAGTGCCAAAAGATAGCCAAAGCTATTCTTGGCAGTGTTCCAGAACCTCGAAAAGCCCTGTTTTCCCCGTTCAAAGATTCCTCTGGCACCGCTCTTGATGAGGGCATTGCCCTCTACTTTCCCAATCCACACTCCTTCACCGGTGAAGATATTCTTGAGCTTCAAGGCCACGGCGGCCCTGTTGTCATGGATATGTTATTGGCACAGGTTTTAAAACAGGGTGCCCGACTGGCTCGGCCGGGTGAGTTTAGTGAACGCGCCTTTCTTAATGGCAAACTGGATCTGGTTCAAGCAGAGGCTATTGCCGACCTCATTGAGGCTGATACGGCAACTGCGGTGCGCTTGGCTAACCGCTCCCTACAGGGTGAGTTCTCCCGTTGTATCCATGATCTGGTGGATAGCATCACTCAGCTCCGAATGTATGTGGAAGCAGCCATTGATTTTCCAGAAGAGGAGATAGACTTCCTTTCTGATGGAAAAGTAAGCACTGACTTACTGTTGATCATTGATCAAATAAGGGATGTACAAAAAAAAGCACAGATTGGTCGACTGCTGCGGGATGGTATGCAACTGGTAATTGCAGGCCAACCCAACGCAGGAAAGTCCAGCCTTCTGAATGCCCTGGTAGGCCGGGATACAGCGATTGTCACTGAGATTCCAGGAACTACACGTGACCTGCTAAGAGAACAGATACAGATTGATGGCATGCCGTTGCATCTGATTGATACAGCTGGCTTGAGAGAGAGTGAAGACCGGGTTGAGCTGGAAGGTATCAAGCGTGCTAAAGAGGAGATAGGCCGGGCAGACCGCATCCTCTGGGTTTTTGATGATCAAATCAACCCAAAATACGATGCTTTGGATCACCATGGGCTGCCGCCTGATATCCCACTAACATGGGTACGCAACAAAATTGATCTTACAAATAGTGAATCAGAAATTCAGGAGACCAGTGACAGGGTAGAAGTTTCAGTCTCAGCCAGTACAGGTGAGGGGATGGATCTGTTGCGAGAGCATCTCAAGCAGAGCATGGGTTATCAGGGTGCAACTGAGGGAGAATTTATAGCTCGGCGCCGTCACCTTAATGCACTATCAAATGCAGAAACCCATCTTCTCCAGGGAGAAACTGTTTTTAATGAGACGGGTAATGGAGAGTTGCTGGCTGAAGATCTACGGCAATCTCAAAATAGCCTGTCAGAGATAACAGGTGAATTTACAGCAGATGATCTTTTAGGAGAGATCTTTTCATCCTTCTGTATTGGTAAATAATATCACGTCCCAAGGCATCCAAAGCCTTCCCTAAATACCCAGTAGCATACTGTTTTACATGATATTCTTATCTATTATGGTCTTGTATGCTCCCGTAGAATCCAACTATACTTGTTCCCAATAGTGTTCCCTATGCACCTTTATCCCTTTCTAATAAAGGGAACAAAATATGTCAAATGGGAACAGTATTTGGCTGATATTAGTAGTTTTGATAGGAACAAATAATTGCTTAAACAGGGTGAAAAGCCAGTAACCATAAGGCTTTCAGCCATGGGAACAGGAGGTTGCTTAAATGGCACTGTCAGATACCAAATTACGAAACCTTAAACCAAAAGATAAGGCTTACTCTGTCTCTGACAGTGGCGGCCTGTTTATTGAGGTTATGCCTGGAGGTAAGCGTAGCTGGCGGTTGCGCTATCGATTAAGTGGTAGGCAGGAAAAGGTGACATTGGGAGAGTATCCAGCTTTCTCGCTTGTTGATGCACGAAAGTGGCGGGAAGAGTGCCGATCTATGGTGGCGAAAGGGAAAAGCCCGATGCAAGCGAAGCGGGAAGCCAAAATTGCTGAGAAAGAGGCCGGCACAGTAGAGGAATTTGCTAGGCGTTGGTTATCAGAGATAGTAGAAAAAACAAACGCGAATCCCCGTAATGTCTGCCGGGTACTGGAAAAGGATGTGATTCCAGCTATCGGAAAAAAGCGGCTGTCTGGAGTGGTGGTTTCAGATGTGCTGGCAATAACAGATAAAATCAAAGCACGAGGAGCAGATCAATCGGCCCTGCTTACGCGTAATGTCATGAAGCGATTGTTTGCCTATGGCATTGCCCGTGAAAAGATGACCTTCAATCCAGCAGCGGCTATAGATGCTCGATTTATTGCACAAGCCAAGAGCCGAGATGTGGCATTAACCCCAGAAGAAGTTGGCAGGCTGCTAAGGGCATTTTATACATCCAGCATGAGGCGGTCACACAAACTGGCGCTGCACCTGCTGATCTTATGTATGGTGCGTAAGTCAGAATTGATTGAGGCCCAGTGGGATGAAATCAACTTTGACACAGCAGAATGGAGCATTCCTGGGGAACGCATGAAAAAGGACAAGCCGCATGTTGTCTACCTATCCAGGCAAGCCTTGGCAATGTTTGAAGAGCTGAAAGCACTATCAAGTAACTCTACCTATGTGCTACCAAGCCGCAATACACTAAGAAAACCAATTTCCAAGACTACACTTAATGCAGCAATTAGGGTGCTGGATGTGGATATTAGGGATTTTGTGATCCATGATTTCCGGCGAACAGCCTCAACACACCTGCATGAAGCGGGGTTTAATTCAGACTGGATTGAGAAGTCTCTTGCTCATGAACAGAGAGGAATACGTGGTGTTTACAATCGAGCAGAATATGCTGACCAGCGAAGAGAAATGCTGCAATGGTGGGCAGATTTTGTAGATTCTCAGATTGAGGAAGGTCGTAAAGTAATTATTGGACGATTTGGTAAAGAATTCCGAGCTACTCAGTAACATGGAGCACATACGTGTATGTGTAGACTTGGCCTAACAGGCAATGTCAGAAGTATTTGAGGAGCGAGGCGTGTGGGATGTGTTTGTGATTAAGTGATCGAATGTGAACTGACCAGTCGGCAAGTTAAAAAGGTAATTATTCCAAATGATTAAAATTGGTAGATGTTACGAATTGGAAGTGGTTAAGAAAGTAGATTTTGGTTTCTATTTAGATGCTGAGAATCTGGATACGGTGTTGCTGCCTCGCAAACAAGCGCCGGATAGCCTGTCAGTGGGCGACTTTATTGATGTGTTTCTTTATCTTGATTCTGAAGACCGCGCTATTGCAACAACAAAAACGCCAAAGGCTAAAGTGGGTGAGTTTGCCTATCTGAATGTCGTGGCTATCAATGAGGTGGGTGCCTTTTTGGATTGGGGTCTGGATAAAGATATTTTGCTCCCTTTTGGTGAGCAGCATAGGCCCTTGGAAGTTGGGCACTCCTATTTGGTTTATATCTATCTAGGTAAGTATGATGGCCGGATTACCGCAACATCTAAGGTTGATAAGATTCTTGATTATGATAAGCCGCATAACTTTAAAGCACAGCAAGTCGTTGATCTGATTATCGCCAATAGTACGGAGCTGGGGTATAAGGCGATTATTAATCACACCCATTGGGGTGTGTTGTATAAAGATGAAGTGCATCAACGTTTAAGCTTCGGTCAGTATAAAAAAGGTTATATTAAATACATTCGACCGGATGGAAGGATTGATTTAAGCCTTCAAGGTGATCAGGAGACGCGTGATAAATATGCCAGGATTATTTTGCTCTATCTAAGAAAACAAAATGGTTTTGCCCCGGTGCATGATAAATCTGACCCTCAACTTATTGCAGACCTGTTTGGAATGAGTAAAGGTGCATTTAAAAAAGCCATTGGTGGTTTATATAAACAAAAAATTATTACCATAGAGAAGGACGGCATTTGCTTAGTTGAAAAGGATTTTGAGAAAAAGTAGTCTGAACTTGTCTATTACTGAACCAATAGGCTCTCTGCAAGAAGGGATTAGTTTACATGTAGCCACTCCCCCACTATTTTTGCGCAACGCATTCCATGGTGCTGACCTGCCTTACTACAATCCGCATAGCTTTAGAAACACGCTTGTTCAACTTGGTGAAACCACCTGCCAAACCCCGGAAGACTTCAAGGCATGGAGTCAGAACCTGGGCCATGAGCAAGTATTAACTACGTTCTATAGCTACGGTACTGTCTCAGATTGGCGGTAGGGGGAAATTGTTCAGGGTTTGGCAGCACAGAAGTGCTCGCCACAATCTACTGTGGAGGCAATTGCAAAGGCGGTTGTTCGTGAATTGGCTGAGCAAAGGTAGAAAGACACCTTAAATTAGGAATTAAAGCCAAATATTCATCTGCAAATGAACTATATGCTATAGTGTAAATCAAAGTGTAAAGTAAAGTACTTTACAAAACATAAGAGACAGAAGGGGTAGAGAAATGGGTAAAAAGTGGAGGAATCCACCGGTATTCTACACATTGACACAGACTAAATTTAACCCTATTACCCAACTGGAAGAATATATTCCTAAGTTGCAGGATAAGTTGCGGCGAAGTGGATACCCTGATTTTAAGCCAGGAAAAAAGATTGAAATAACGGTCAATAAATCGGATGGTACAGAGCCAGACATTCGATCACAGCCAGTGTCTGGGTGGAGCTTCGCAAATGCTGAAAGAACAGAAGGATATATTCTTCACAGTGATGCCCTTATTTACCACTCTACAAAATATGAAGACTTTAAGGATTTCTTACAGAAAGCCCAAAAAGGGTTAGAACTTGTCCATGAGGCAGTCAATTTAGCATATGTTGAGAGAATTGGGCTTAGGTACCTTGATGTAATAGTCCCTCAAGAAGATGACTCTCTAGAAGACTATATCAATCCTTCACTGTTAGGGATGTCAGCAAATATTCAGGATGGTCTCACTCACAGCTTTTCAGAAACTGCTGCACAAATAAATGGTGGTACGCTTATAGCAAGAGCCGTGGTAACGGAGGGTGGACTAGCAATGCCTCCTGATTTATTCCCAATGCAGTTGGCTATGCCTGCAAGGTTAAATAGTATTGTTGGTAGAACAGTGGTTATGGATACTGATTACTTTGTAAAAGGGCGCTCTGATTTTGATTTAGGCAGTGTAGAGACACAGCTAACTGAATCCCATAAAATTATAGGGGAAGTGTTCAAAAAAGCCATTACCAAACATGCTATTAAAGTGTGGGAGTAAGATATGGAGGTCATGACATACAATGTGCTAGCACGTGAGAATTATCATCTGCGTGCGCCAGAAAAAAAATCTAGTCTGAAGATGGTTGTGCCACTAGCAATGAGCTTCATAGCTGGCACAGGTGGCTCTATGACAGCGCAAAGCGCTGAAGCAATGGGGCGCTGGATGCATACACCAGCTATTCATGTTGGACACCCCTCTCAGAAACTCACTGTTCTAGAAGAGGCTGATGCTTTTACCCCAGCTGAACATGTATTGCGGATTCGAGATACTCTTTCTCTCAATATGACAGAGCTTGCTGAAGTTCTGAATGTTTCTCGTCCAACAGCTTATGCATGGCTTGATGGTCAGGAGCCAAATAAGAATGCCATCTTAGAAATACGCTATCTTTCTGAAATTGCTGAAAAATTAAATGGACTCAGTATTGCACGCATGGATAAGTTAGTCAGGCGGCCAATATTTGGCTCTCTATCATTTCTGGATAAGCTAAAAACTAAAACTGATATTGAAGAAGCTTTAATCACTATTGAAAAGCTTTCCATTAAGGAGAGCCAAGCTAGAGGCAAAGTAAAAGGCTCGGGCAAGAACAGGAGAAGCGCGGCTGATACAGCTCGTGAGTATTCTACCCCAACACATGGCCAAGGCTAATATATGCCTTGGACGCGGGGAACAAGTTGGCGTCAGGGTTCAGTTGTTAGTACAGATAATCTTCGTCAGCTTGGGGTTATTGGTGATAAAGATGAGGCAATTGGTGTTGTGGTTTCTCATGATTGTGACATCGCCAATGATGACCTTGATTCAGAGCCGAATGTAGAGTTTATCCTAGGGTGCGCTGTGGATGAGCCAAATGGTCATTATGCTTATGCTAAGAACCCGAGAACTTTACATATTCTGATTGAGCATCAAGGGGGTGGTTGTACGTGTGAGCTTCAGGCTACTGCAAAAAACACTATTAAGAAGGAGGTGCTCCATAAATTTGAACCTTCACCAGAGACTAACCTGGATAGAAAGACCCTTGTTATTCTGCAAAACTGGTTAGCTGCGCGTTATAGACGACAAACTCTGCCCAATTCGCTGGTTGATAGATTGAGGCCGGTTTTTGACTTTCTTCAAAGGCAAGGTAAGAAAAAAGCGCACTCGCTGCTTGGATATTGGCTTGACTACATGCCATTTAATGAAGAGTTACCTCCAGACCAAAATTATGAGCTTTGGATCTATATTGTGTATTCGGTAGATGAGGCTGAAGCCCAAGAGCATGCAGAAGAAATTGCTAATAATTTACGAGACAAATTTCTTGCCCTAATCGACAAAAATAAGGAGGCTGGAAATATTGATCTGAGACATTGTGAGGCATTCTCTGAAACAGAATTTACGCTTTCTGACCTTCGTGGAACCATTGAATATGGCCTTGATCATATAAGCTTAAAGTTAGATCCCCCTGGCCCCACTGCTTCCGGTTAGTCTGACAAGACTAATACATACCTTCCATGGGTAGTTGATTCAGACTCATATCAACAACAGTAATTTGAGCACCAGAGGCAGGCCCTGCCTTTTTCACCCCAAAAGTCGTTATTGTCGACTGAGATGGTGCTTAGACCCTCCTGTCAGATTAGGATCAGAGTTTTACAAATAATGTGTAAGGCTACCGGGCAGTTGTAAAATAACCTAGTCATATGATGTAGCCATGTTATTTTTAGAGGGTGTTTTGGGTGGGCTTTCTGAAAAATGTTCCCATAATTGTGCCCTTTCTGCGGTCACTAATAGATAAAGTTAATATATATCCATTAGTTAGTTCTTATTTCTAGCTTCTGTATTGCTTCCAAAACCCCCTTTATGTAATTGAAAACCAGCTATGAGGGCTTCCTTCCATAAGGCTTCAATTTCTCAAGCAGGATAGGCAGCACCGTCAGATCAGCAGCCAGGGCCGTCAGCATCGCAAAGGCGGTGAGCACGCCAAAATAGATTGTAGGGACAAAATTGGAGAGGGTAAGGATGGAAAACCCAATGGTTATGGTTATGGTGGTGTAATACATTGCCCGACCGATACTGCCGTGAGAACGCTGCACTGCTGCTCGGTAATTCCAATCCTTTGCTACCTCTTTGCCGAATCGATGCATGTAGTGGATGGTATCGTCTACCGCAATGCCAACGCTGATAGCAGCAATGGTAATGGTCATGATATCCAGGGGAATACCCAAGCCGCCCATTAGGCCCAGTACCAGCCCGCCAGCGATCAGGTTTGGGATGATGGCAACCAAGGCCAGCTTGATGGAGCGAAACAGCATGGCAAACATGAACAAGATAGCCAGGAACACCGCACCCAAGGTCAAGATCTGAGATCGGTACAGACTCTGGAGCATGTTATTAAATAGCACCATCATGCCTGTTAGATGCACTTGATCATCTGTCAGCTTCAGTTTCTCGGTGAGATCTCTTCGGATTTTTTCCAGCAACTCCTGTCGTTTGAGTGCAACATCCGATTCATACACTCGAACTGCAAAGCGTAGTTGATTGCCATCTTCGGAAAGATAAGGCTCAATCATGCTTTGCTTAACCTCTTCTGGAAGGCGTTTGTAAAGGACAGATAGAAAGAAGTCATCTATCATTTTGTCATCATTGAGTTTTTTCAGCACATCCATGCTGGTTGCAAGGGAAAGCACCTTGCCGGTTTCATCGATACCTTCCAGGTAGTCATGAATGGCCTCGATGTTTTCCAGTTCAAAGCTATTGAACCAATAACTGGTTGCGGTGATGCCGGTCTCGCCTTCGACTTGGTACTCATCATCCTCTTCCATCTCCTCGGGTTCTTCTTCCACGGTCAGAAAACTAGCTGGTGCATCAATCACTACATCAAGAGGTGTAGTGCCCCCCAATTTTTGATCGATGAGATACATGCCCTGGAATATCTCGGTGGACTCCTTGAAGTAGTCGATGAAGCGGTTGTCCACTGAAAGCCGGGAAATCCCGATGCTGCTCAGGATCATAAGGCCTATCGTTAAACCCAGTATCAGGTTGCCATGGTGTTCAATAAGGCGAGCAAAAAAGCCGGTAATCTTGCTGGTAATATCCTGATGCTTACGCTGTGTACCCGGTGACACCAGCATCAGGGCGGCAGGAAATAGGGTGAAGGTGAGGATGAAAGAAACGGACAGGCCAATCACCATGATCCAGCCAAAATCGATTACCGGTCGGATGTCACTGACTACTAATGAGCCGAAGGCGACCATGGTAGTAATAACGGTATAGAAACAGGGTATCACCTTGCTTCGCACCGTCTCCCGGATAAGAAAATGCTGATCTGCATCAGGATGTTCCATATGCAGCTCGCGGTAGCGAACAATGAGATGGATAGTTAGGGAGAGGGCAAAGATCAGTAGCAGGGCGAGGAAGTTAGAGGAGACCACGGTAATCCGCCATTCAGCCAATCCGAGAAAGCCCATCGTAATGACACTGGCAACTGTTGCGGTGAGCAGCGGCAGAATAACCCAGCGTGGTTGGCGAAAGGCTACAGCCAAGAGCAAGGCCAGAATGGCAATGACACCCAGGCCAAATATGCGCAAATCATGGCGAACAAAATCCATCATATCTGCCACGATCATTGGCACGCCGCCCAAGTGCACTTCAGCATGATCCCGATGCGGGTCAAGAATGCTGCGGATATGAGCAATATCCGCCTCCTCTTGTGCCATAAGTGCTGAGCTGTGGCGCTTGAACTCAATGGATAGACGTTCCAACTCTTGTAACTCCTCCGGTGCCAACTCGGCCTCAAGCTGTTTCTCACGCAAAGTATTCCGTTCGTTGCGCAGATTGATATAAGTTTGATCGCGCCGGAAATTCACCTGCAAAGCTGTTGTGTTGCCATCTGTGCCCACTAGCCGGTTGCGATAAAGCGGGCTTTCACGCAGCTCTTTTGTGGCTAACTCAAAGTTGGTATCAGAATCCTTTAGTGTGCGGATGCCCTGCTGTAGCTCTGATAGATCCATCGGTGGGCTGCTGATGAGAGGCACATCCAAGATGCTGATGACTGACTCCACCCGTTCGATATCAGCCAGGCTGTTGTGGAGTTTTTGCAGGTCATCCAGGGTTTGGGTGTCGAACAATTCCTCATTCGGTGTATAGGTGATGATCAGGTAATCATCTGAGCCGTAGCGTGCGTGAATTGAGCGGTAATAGTGCAGATCCTGGTCATTTTCCAGTACCAGTGAGTCAGCGGAGATATCAAGCTTGAAGTCCTGGATGAACCAGCTAAAAAAACCGGTAACCACTAGAACCAGTAATAGCGTTAAAGTGGGTTTTCCAAGAATGAGTCTGTCATAAAGTGGGAGTGATGTTGTTTTCATTATTCAATAGTTTAGATGGCTTTATATACCTTTTCCCCTTTATGCCCTCAGGAAAGAACAAATACTCTTTCTCAATCAAGCTATGTTCTGAGAATAGCATCACAGGTCAACCTGAATCACTGAATAACTAAGGTGAAAACTGGCGCACCAATCGATTAAAAAATTTCCGTGTTTCAGCTGTACAGGCTTGACCATAACGTAGCCCAATATAGAGCCGGGTAATTTGTGTAATTGAGTCAGCCAGATCCGGCCGCTGTTTTATAACCCGCTGTGCATAATCCTTTGGCCCCTCTGAATGGAATCGGGGTAGATTTTGTTTGGCAAGTTTTTTACAGAAGTGCTGATAGGATTTAAGTATAGGATCTATCCTTTTGCGGCTACTGCGTAAAATTCCAATGGTGATGATGAGAGTAATGAAACTTGCAACGGCAACCATTGCAAACCCAAGGGTTGAGCGTTTTAGAAAATCCAACCCAAAGAGTGAGAGCAGCTCTTTTTGCCGTTGATTGGTGTAACCCAATACCCAGCGGTGCCAGCGTGCATTGATAAAATCCACACCAAATCCTAATTGCCTGATCAGATTTTTAAGCAGGCCTGGATCTAAATTTTGGAACTGAATGGGTGCCCCTTCAGTCAAGTCACTAAGATCAATAGCACGCTCAATGCGCTCTGGTGCAACAGCAGCGGTGGGGTCGATACGTACCCAACCTTGATCCTCCAGCCACACCTCAGTCCATGCATGGGCATCAGATTGACGCACGATAAGATATTCACCATGAGGGTTAATCTCTCCACCCTGATAACCTGCTACAACACGGGTTGGAATACCTGCAATGCGCATTAGCAGAGTAAAACTGGTGGCGTAGTGTTCGCAAAATCCTCGTCTGGTCTCAAACAGAAAATCATCAGCAGGGTTGCTACCAAGTGCAGGTGGAGAGAGGGTGTAGATAAACTCTTGCTGATTAAAATGTCGTAGGGCTGCATTGACAATATCTCTATTTGAGGCAGCGGAGCTTTGCCATTGGCTCACCAGTTCACGCATGCGTGGGGTGATATTGTCTGGCAGGTTAAGCCCTTGTTGGCGTTTTGCATTGCTTAGACCAGAGCTGGAGTAATTGGTATATGAGAGCTGCTTATATTGGAAACGTTTTGTAATGGGTTCTTTGGCTTGGATCTGAAAATCTGGAAGTTGGCGCGTATTTGGAACATTGCCAGCGGGTAGATCAAGTGAAAATAACCACTTTTGATGGTTGGGTTCTAAAGTGACTTCATAATGCACAGGCTCTCCTGTGACACGGTAGCTCTCAGATTTTCCATAAACAGGCTTTCCTGTAGTCCAGCTGTAACCATCGGTATCCCACAGCACCAAACCGCGCCAATAACGTTTTTTAGGTTCTGGGATTTGATCACTGAAATCTACGCGGAAGGCAACAGCATGAGATTGGCTAAGATGACTGACGCTGCCGGGGGAGATGGTGTCAGAAAAACCAGTGATGGCATTTTGGCCATCCAGTCCTAAATTCCATAATGGCCCACTTAACCTGGGGAATAGAAGAAATAGAGCAACCATGATGGGCAGGGCCTGCCCAATCAAAATAAGCGTTTTGCGCAGGGAGAACCAAGGGCTTTTTAAGGGCTGAACATAATTGACCTCAAGCAGCATCATGGTTAGCCCCAGGGTGATGAGCATCATGATAGAGGCCAATAACATGCTTTGGTCATAGAGAAACTGGGTGATGATAATAAAAAAACCGATGAGTACAGTGATATAAACATCACGCCGGTGGCGAAGCTCCATCAGCTTTAATCCTAAAACCACTACCAGCAAACCAACGGCAGTCTCTTTACTTACCGGGCTGGTTTGATGCAGGGCAACGATGGCAAAACCACACAGGCTGAGCAACAGTAGTAGAAAACGGCCAGGCAGTTTTTCTGTCCGGCTGGCTGCGGCTAACCGGAGAAGGGCAAGTGCAAAATAGAAGCCAACCAACCAAAAGCTTAGGTGTTGGAAATGGGGCGCTACCGCAATACTGAGTAGCAGGAGATGTACAAATAGAACCCGGGTTGGAATACTATTGTGGACTACAGCGCTCATTTTGATAGCTCTATCTCAAAACAGGCCAATGCAGCCAGGCATTGATGGCGGTGGGCATCTCCTCGTGCAGGATTGATAATGACTCCCGGCAGCCGCAATCCATATTCATCTTGGGATTCACAGGCCAATAGTACGGCACGGCATAGGCGACTTAACCGCTCTTCGGTACCAAAATTGGGGAGAGCATCCCAATCGATCCAATGTTGATCAGCTCTGTCGCCACCAAAAAGCTTTGTCCTTAGCCCTTGGCCTTTGGCAGCTGCCTTCCAGTCGACATGGCGGGGTGAATCGCCCTGGCGATATTGACGCAGACCAGCAAAATCATCGGTGCCAACACCTCGATCACCCGTAGCACTTGGCGTATAGCTGGGGGGATTCAAATGTTGTGTATTAGGCCCGGGCTCAGGGTAGACAAGGCAGCTCAGATCCAATTCGACATAAGACCAGGCACGCAGCAACCCCAGTGGATAGCTGGTAGAGAGAGTAAATCGACCAGGTTTGAATATACCGCGCTTAGTGGCGGGAAGATGCAGTGATAGCTCTCCGGATTCATTGCTGTTGAGATCAATACCCGACATGGTCTTGCCTGCAACTTCAAGAAGAATGCCGGGCCGGGGTGAGTTGCGTCGGTTTTCCACCTGAACGGGGAAGTAGGCTTCCTGGCTCGCAAAAATAGGTTTAGCCTGCTTAGGTTGTATATGGAGACTCAAAAGATTATGCCAGGTATGAATGATGCCAATGATGCCTAGCCCCACAAGCAAAAAGGTCAGCATAAATCCCAGGTTGTTGGCTGAATTAATAGAGCCTGCCAACATGGCGCACAGGAGTGCGCCGAAGAGAACGCCATAGCGGGTGGGTAGAATATAGATTCTTCTGGCTGTCAGCTCGGCTGAGCCCTCTTTGTCTGGAGTGGCCCGGCGAATGAAGCGTGAAAAATTAAGTGCTAAATCCACTAGGGTATGGGTACAGAATCTAATAGATAGTGACTTACGGCATCACTCTCATCCATGCCTGTATCGGCAGTTGAGTGGAGGCGATGGCCGACAGTGGCAGGAAGTACAGCCTGCAGATCTTCGGGGATCACCTGAAAACGTCCATCCAGCAAGGCCCAGGCGCGGGCACTTCTTAGCAGAGCCAAACCGGCCCGGGGTGAAAGGCCATTATGAAATTTGGGTGAAGAGCGGGTAAATGCCAATAGATCCTGACAGTAATCCAGTAGTGCATCGGAGACGTGCACCCGTGGCACCTGTGCCTGTAGCTCCAATAATCGTTGTGGGGTGATGGTTGGCTTCAATGACTGCAAGAGTTCCCGCCGATCTTCACCTGCCAGCAGTGCACGCTCTGCCTTTTTATCAGGGTAGCCCAGGCGGATGCGCATGAAGAAGCGATCAAGTTGGGACTCTGGAAGGGGAAATGTGCCGATCTGGGTGGCTGGATTCTGTGTGGCGATTACAAAAAATGGATCGGGCAGGGGGCGGGTCTCCCTTTCTACGGTGACCTGGCGCTCTTCCATGGCCTCAAGCAAGGCGCTTTGGGTTTTGGGTGTTGCACGGTTGATCTCGTCTGCCAACACTAACTGGGTGAAAACTGGACCTTGATGAAATTGGAACACCCCCTCATTCTGATTAAAAATAGAGACCCCGATAATATCTGCAGGCAATAGATCACTGGTGAACTGAATACGTTGGTATTGCAACCCCAGTAGTTTGGCGAGCAGATGGGCGAGGGTAGTTTTACCGACACCGGGAAGATCCTCAAGCAGCAGGTGGCCACGAGCCAATAGGCAGGTGAGTGCCAGACGCAGTACCTGCTCTTTGCCAAGGATAATCTCTCCAGCCGTGGAGATAATCTGATCCAGCTCCGCATGAGTGGTGGAGTCAGATTGAAGTGATTTTGTAGCAAGTGATTCGAACATGGAGGTTTGTCCGGTATATTTAAGATTATAGGCATTTGCAGTATTAAATGTTTCGGCAGCCACTACATAAGCTAAAATGGCGTCTTTCGGTAATTTGACCTTTTTTACTTAATATATGTTTCACACTGATTGCTTTGACGTCATCGTAGTGGGTGGTGGCCATGCGGGCACTGAAGCTGCACTAGCAGCTGCACGCATGGGCGCTCGAACGCTACTGCTAACCCACAATATTGAAACCCTGGGGCAGATGAGCTGCAATCCGGCGATTGGTGGCATTGGAAAAGGCCATCTGGTGAAAGAGGTGGATGCACTGGGCGGCGTAATGGCACAGGCCGCAGATCGGGGCGGCATTCAGTTTCGCACCCTCAATGCCAGAAAAGGCCCGGCAGTCAGAGCAACCCGTGCCCAGGCAGATCGGGTTCTGTACAAAGCAGCTGTGCGGTCAGTTTTGGAAAACCAGCCTAATCTGGAGATATTCCAGCAAGCTGTTGATGATCTGATCGTAGAGGGTGAGCAGGTCGCTGGCGTAGTGACTCAGATGGGTCTACGCTTTCGCGCCCCAACTGTTGTATTGACGGTAGGTACCTTCCTGGGTGGCCGCATCCACATTGGCCTCTCCAACTATGAGGGCGGTCGGGCAGGTGACCCACCCTCCAATGCACTGGCCCAACGATTGCGTGAACTACCCTTCAATGTGGAACGGTTGAAAACAGGAACACCGCCACGCATTGATGCTCGCAGTATTGACTTTACCGATCTCCAGGCACAACCGGGTGATGAGCCCATTCCAGTATTCTCTTTTATCGGCAGTCCGGCTGATCACCCCCGGCAGGTCAGTTGTCACATCACCCATACCAATGAGCGCACCCATGAGATTATTCGGGGTGGTCTTTCGCGCTCTCCAATGTATGCGGGTGTGATTGAAGGGGTGGGGCCACGCTATTGCCCGTCGATTGAAGATAAGGTTGTCCGCTTTGCGGAGCGTGATTCGCATCAGATCTTCATTGAGCCGGAAGGGTTGGAGACCCATGAGATCTACCCCAATGGTATCTCAACCAGCCTGCCGTTTGATGTGCAGTATGCGCTGGTGCAGTCCATGAAAGGGTTTGAAAATGCCCGCATCACCCGACCGGGTTATGCTATCGAATATGATTTTTTTGATCCCCGTGATCTACGACCCTCACTTGAGACGCGTCATATTGAAGGACTCTTTTTTGCCGGTCAGATCAATGGCACCACGGGCTATGAAGAGGCAGCAGCACAAGGTTTACTGGCAGGAACAAATGCCGTTCTGAAACAGCGCGATGAAGCACTCTGGTCTCCCCGACGGGATGAAGCCTATCTGGGTGTACTGGTGGATGACCTCATAACCTGTGGCACCAGTGAACCCTACCGAATGTTTACCAGCCGGGCGGAGTACCGTCTGCTGTTGCGTGAAGATAATGCTGATCTGAGATTAACCGAAAAAGGCCGACAGCTGGGGTTGGTGGATGACCACCGTTGGATCATCTTTGAAAAGAAACGAGAGGCTATCGTACAAGAGCAGCAACGATTGCGTGACTGTTGGGTGCACCCCAGCAAGATTCCAGAGGAAGAGGTTCAAACTATTCTGAATGGTGCCCTGTCTCGTGAGGCTAGGGCACTGGATCTGTTGGCTCGACCGCAGATTGCCTATGCAGATCTCATGGGACTGACAGGGGTTGGCCCAGGCGTGGATGATCCCAAGGTGGCAGAGCAGCTGGAGATCCAAGCCAAATATGCAGGCTACATTGAGCGCCAGCGTGAAGAGATAGATCGGCAACACCGGAATGAAGAAGTCTCACTGGGGGATGATCTGGATTATGACCAGGTGCGAGGTCTCTCTTCAGAGGTGCGGGAAAAACTAAAACGGAATCGTCCTGCTACACTGGGTCAGGCATCACGCATGCCAGGTATTACACCGGCTGCGACATCCCTATTGTTGATTTATATAAAACGCAGATCTGAAACTGAAGATCCCCAATAAATGGATCGGGCTCAAAATAGATGCAGGTATCTCTCTAGTGACAGAAATAGAAAATAGTCCAGCCCTTAAGCAGGCGCTGGCAAGCGGTATAGCAGATCTGAATCTACAGATCTCAGAAGAAAAACAGGATGCTTTACTTGCCTATATCACCCTGCTTAATCGTTGGAATAAGGCATATAATCTGACCGCTGTGCGCGATCAGGCTGAGATGATCCCTCGACACCTGCTGGATAGCCTGTCAGTGGGTGCTTACTTACAAGGTTCAAATATCCTTGATGTGGGCACTGGGCCAGGGCTGCCTGGCATACCGTTGGCTATTCTTTATCCAGATATTCAGTTCACGCTATTGGACAGCAATGGTAAAAAAATCCGTTTTGTCCGGCAGGCTGTAATTGAATTGGGTCTGAAGAATGTGCAGGCAGAACAGGCACGGGTTGAGGCCTATAAGCCACCACATCTGTTCGATACTATTGTGACGCGTGCTTTTGCTTCACTATCTGAAATCCTTGATTTGACCTCCCACCTTCTTTCACCCACAGGGCGACTGCTGGCGATGAAAAGCCGCCAAACCCAAGATGAGCTAGTGGCTTCAGATCTGGATGGCAAATCAGTTGAGGTTGTTCCACTTCAAGTCCCGCAGCTTGAGGGTGAGCGTTATGCGGTACTGATAAACAGTGATGTGGGATGATTAATTAATAGGTGTCAGAGGCTTAGAATCTTTTTAAGGAAATTAGACTAAAAGTAGTAGGATCCCCATTCCATATTAAGTGCACTTTGCCCCTTCCCTGATTTGCAGGTGAGATGTATGCTGCACAGTCCTGTTTCCATCCCTGCCAAGCACCTCAAAACAGATTGTTTGGTGGATAATTCTATTGAAGAAGCCATGGCTCGAATTATCACAGTTGCCAATCAGAAGGGCGGTGTCGGTAAGACGACAACGTCGGTAAATCTTGCAGCCGCAATAGCGGGCAAGCATAACCGCGTGTTGTTGGTAGATCTTGATCCTCAGGGTAATGCCACAATGGGTTGCGGGGTAAACAAACATACCCTGAAAAAATCCTGTTGTGATGTGTTGCTTGGAGAGGCTCGTCTGCATGAGGCTGTGATTAAATTGGATAAGATAGGGATGGATATCCTGCCTTCCAATGCAGATCTTACTGCAGCAGAAGTGGGGCTGATGGAATTGCCGCTTAGAGAGAAGCGCCTAAGTCTGGCACTGGAGGGATCACTGGATGATTATGATTACATCTTTATCGACTGCCCCCCTTCACTCAATATGCTGACGATAAATGCTCTGGTGGCATCGGGTGGAGTATTAGTACCGCTCCAGACAGAATATTATGCGCTGGAAGGGTTATCGGCACTTATGAAAACCATCGAGCAACTCAAGCTGAGCCGTAACCCGGATCTGCAGCTTGAGGGAATACTTCGCACGATGCACGATCCGCGTAATAACCTTGCGGTAGAGGTCTCATCTCAACTGCTTACTCATTTTAAGGATAAGGTCTACGACACGATAATACCCCGAAATGTACGGGTAGCCGAAGCACCTAGCTATGGTTTGCCGGTGTTGATGTATGACAAGTCCTCGCGTGGAGCAACCTCATATCTGGCATTGGCCAGTGAAGTTTTGCAACAGCATGCACAGTGCCAGCCTGCTTCTGCCTGATAAACCTTTAACTCAAACTTGTAACTAATTCGATATGGCAGCAAAAAAACGTGGTCTTGGACGAGGCCTGGATGCCCTACTGGGTGGAGCACTTTCTGAAGAGTCATCAGCCACCACAGAAGAGAGTGCTAATTCAGAAAACAGCAATCTTGGCAGTCTGCCAGTAGATCTGATTCAGCGCGGGCGATACCAGCCGCGCCGAGATTTCGATCCCGACAGTCTGCGAGAACTGGCAGACTCAATAGCTGCTCAGGGTGTGGTGCAACCTATTGTAGTTCGTCCAATTGGAGAGGGGCGCTATGAAATTATTGCGGGTGAGCGCCGCTGGCGTGCCTCTCAACAGGCTGGCCTGAGCGAAATTCCAGCAGTGGTTCGTGATGTATCAGATCAGGCTGCCATGGCAATGGGACTGATCGAGAATATCCAACGCGAAGATCTGAATCCGCTGGAAGAAGCTACAGCACTGCATCGCCTTTTGAATGAATTTGAACTGACTCATCAACAGATAGCGCAAGCAGTTGGAAAATCCCGTACCACCGTAACCAATCTGTTGCGCCTACTGGAGCTTAATGAAGATGTTAAAAACCTGGTAGAAGCGAGAAAGATTGAAATGGGTCATGCTCGTGCCTTGCTGGGGTTGCAGGCACAAGCCCAAAGTGACGCAGCCAAAGAGGTTGTTAAAAAAGGGCTATCAGTAAGAGAGACGGAGCGGCTTGTTCGACGCCTTCAGGGTGAAGCCTCTGATGATCCTGCAAAGCAGAAAAAATCAGTTAAGGAAGACCCAAATGTCTCTCGGCTTCAGGACGATCTATCAGAACGTTTGGGTGCCCGGGTAAAGCTTCAGCAGGGAGCAGGTGGAAAAGGAAAATTGGTTATTGCCTACAATAGCCATGATGAGCTGGAAGGGATTTTAGACCACATAAAGTAGTTGATCTATTAATCTCCCATTTATTTAACTGCATCAATTGACCTAGTATTCGAATACGCCTATACTGCGCGCCTTTGAATTCGCCCGGTATTAGTGTGGCGCTGGGGCTTCAGGATGCAAATTACAAATAAAAGCCAAGCCTGGAAGGCTGTTACGGCACAACTTGTAATGACTCTGTTGCTCTCCGCAGTACTAGTGATCGTTGGAATGCATCACGCCTATTCAGCATTAGCAGGTGGTTTGATTGCAGGCAGTGCGAATGCATTTTTTTCATTTTGGGTGTTTAGCCACTACCGAGCTCAACATCCAAACAAGCTGGTTGCCCGGCTCTACGGAGCGGAGATTGCCAAGCTTATCCTGGTCGGGGCGCTATTTGCAGCAGCCGTCCAGTTAATAGATCCGCTCAGTGGCGGCGCCCTGTTTGGCGTTTTTTTGATAGTCCACTTGATGCCTGGATTGATGAGTTTGTTTAACTAATAATGAATAGAGTTTGAGAACGTAAAGAGATGGCTGGCGATACCCTCACTTCAAGCGAATATATCAAGCACCATTTAACCAATCTGACCTTCGGGCAGCATGCAGATGGTTCTTTGGGTTTTGCGCACTCCTCCGCAGAAGCTGCACAGATGGGTTTCTGGGCGATTAACGTAGACACTATGTTTTGGTCCATTCTGTTGGGTGGATTGTTTCTCTTCTATTTTAAAAAAGCTGCTGATACTGCAACTACAGGTGTACCTGGTGGTTTGCAGAACTTTTGCGAATGGATTGTTGAGTTCATTGATGAGAGTGTTCGCGGTTCTTTTACCAGTAAGAATGTCTTAGTCGCACCATTGGCATTGACCATCTTTGTCTGGATCTTCTTGATGAACTTGATGGATCTGGTGCCAGTGGATGTGATCCCTGTTATTACAGGTTGGCTGGGTATCCACTTTATGAAGGTGGTGCCGTCTACAGACCCTAATGCCACATTTGGAATGGCTATTGGTGTATTTGGCCTGATGCTCTTCTACAGCATCAAGGTAAAAGGTATTGGCGGCTTTATGGGTGAACTCACCTTTATGCCATTTACCTCCAAGAACCCGGTGGTTCAGGCGATTTTCATCCCAATCAACTTTTTGCTTGAGTTTGTTAGCTTGATTGCCAAGCCAATCTCACTTGCACTGCGTCTCTTCGGTAACATGTATGCCGGTGAGATGATCTTTATTCTGATTGCCATCATGTACAACGCGGGTGTTGTTCTCGGCCTATTTGGCGGAGTGCTTCAGTTGGGCTGGGCAATCTTTCATATCCTTATCATCACATTGCAGGCGTTTATCTTCATGACGCTGGCCATCGTTTATATGGATATGGCTCACAGCGAGCACTAATTTACTTTTTTATTCACTAACTAACTCACCAAATTTAAGGGGAGAGCAAAATGACAGAAGCAACAGCAATGTTGTATATCGCCGGTGCACTCATGATGGGCCTTGGCGCTCTAGGGGCTGCTGTAGGCATCGGTGTTCTGGGTGGACGTTTTCTGGAAGGCGCTGCACGTCAACCAGAACTCATTCCAATGCTGCGCACCCAGTTCTTCATCGTCATGGGTCTGGTTGACGCCGTACCAATGATCGCTGTTGGTCTGGCAATGTACATACTGTTCGCGGTTGCCGGTTAATTCCTGGTTTATTAACCCATTATCTGCGAAGCGACTTTCAGGCAACTGAAAGCGAGGTAATAACAGAATGAACATTAATCTTACTCTATTCGGTCAGCTCATCTCTTTTGGTGTGTTCGTTTGGTTCACACTGAAGTATGTCTGGACTCCGATTATGGGCGCACTCGATGAGCGTCGTACCGGGATAGCCGATAGTCTGTCTGCCGCTGAAAAGGGCAAACATGACGAAGAGCTTGCCAAGCAGCACGCTAAAGAGATCTTGCTTGAAGCCAAAAATCAGGCTTCTGAGATCAAGGCTCAAGGTGAAAAACGCGCATCTGAAATTGTCGATGAGGCAAAAGACGATGCCCGTGCCGAAGGTGAGCGCCTGTTAACAGCGGCACGTGCCGAGGTTGACCAAGAGGTCAATCGCGCTCGTGAGCAGCTACGTGAACAGGTTGCAATCTTAGCGATCTCTGGTGCAGAGAAGATTCTCCAGCGTGAAATCGATGCAGCGGCCCATAAGGACGTTGTCGACTCTGTCGCCAACCAGATTTAAGGCACCGCTATGGCTGGAGAAAACTCAACGATTGCTCGTCCCTATGCAGAAGCTGTTTTCGGCCGAGCTAGTGAGAGTAACGAGCTAGATCAATGGTCCGATACGCTTGGTTTGCTTGCTGCCGTCGTAGAAGATAAAAAGGTAGCAGCAGCGATCTCGAATCCTAAGGTTGAAAGTGATCAGCGTGTTTCGCTGATGCTTGATATCTGTGGAAAGCATCTGGATGCTGAAGCTCAAAACCTGGTGCGGCTGTTAGTGCGCAATGGTCGACTGAGTGTCCTGCCAGAGATTGCACTGATCTACGAAGGGCTTAAAAACGAGAGTCAAGGAAAGCTTGATGTAGAGATAGTATCTGCATACGAAGTGACCAAAGCCCAAGAAACATCACTAGCTGCTGCCCTAAAAGAACGTTTGGGTCGTGATATCCAGATGACAAGTGAAGTCGATAAAGAGCTGATTGGCGGCGTAATCATACGCGCTGGTGATCTGGTGATCGACGGATCTGTACAAGGTCGACTGCGAAAGCTAGCCACTGAATTAGGAATTTAAGACGAGAAGCCAACATGCAACTCAATCCATCTGAAATCAGCGATCTGATCAAAAGTCAGATCGAGAAATACGAGCCAGAAACCGAAGCCCGCAACGAAGGTACCATCGTCAGTTTGACTGACGGTATTGCCCGCATTCATGGTCTGGCAGACGCAATGTCATACGAAATGCTGGAGTTTCCAGGCAATACATTTGGTCTTGCCTTGAACCTTGAGCGTGACTCTGTTGGCGCTGTTGTTCTGGGTCCTTACACACACCTTTCTGAAGGTGATTCTGTAAAATGTACAGGTCGCGTTTTAGAGGTGCCTGTTGGTGAAGGTCTACTGGGTCGTGTTGTTGACTCATTAGGTCAGCCTATTGATGGCAAAGGCGCAATCGAAGCTGCTGGCACTAAGCCGATTGAAGAGATCGCACCTGGCGTTATTGCACGTAAGTCAGTTGATGAGCCGGTTCAAACAGGTCTTAAAGCTATTGATGCTATGGTACCTGTTGGTCGCGGACAGCGTGAGCTGATCATTGGCGATCGCCAAACGGGTAAGTCAGCGATTGCTATTGATGCCATCATCAACCAAAAAGATACAGGCGTTAAATGTATCTATGTAGCGATTGGTCAGAAAGCCTCTACCATTGCTCAGGTTGTACGCAAGCTAGAAGAGCACGGCGCTCTGGCTCACACCATCATCGTAGCAGCTTCTGCAGCTGATTCAGCTGCCCTGCAGTTTATTGCACCTTACTCTGGTGCCACCATGGGCGAGTACTTCCGTGATCGTGGTGAAGATGCACTGATCATCTATGATGATCTGACCAAACAGGCCTGGGCCTACCGTCAGGTATCATTATTGCTACGTCGTCCACCGGGTCGTGAAGCCTATCCTGGTGATGTATTCTATCTTCACTCACGTCTGCTAGAGCGTGCATCACGCATCAGCGCAGAGCATGTTGAGAAGATCACCAACGGTGAAGTGAAAGGTAAGACCGGTTCTTTGACCGCATTTCCGATCATTGAAACTCAGGGTGGTGATGTATCGGCGTTCATACCGACCAACGTAATCTCCATCACTGATGGCCAGATCTTCCTAGAGGCAGACCTGTTCAACTCAGGTATTCGCCCGGCAATTAACGCGGGTCTTTCGGTATCGCGTGTGGGTGGTGCTGCTCAAACCAAGATCATTAAAAAACTGGGCGGTGGTACTCGCCTCGTACTGGCTCAGTATCGTGAGTTGGCGGCATTTGCTCAGTTCGCATCAGATCTTGATGAAGCAACCCGTAAGCAGTTGGAGCGCGGTGAGCGTGTGACCGAGTTGATGAAACAGGCTCAGTACTCCCCACTCTCAGTTGCCGAGATGGCAGTTTCATTGTTTGCTGCAAACGAAGGCTACCTGGATGACGTTGATGTCAATCAGATTGTTGCTTTTGAAGGATCACTTCATAGCTATATGAAGAGCAACCAGCAGGCACTGAGTGACAAGATCAATGCTGAAGGTAACTACAATGACGAAATCATTAAGTCATTGCATGATGCGATTAAAGATTTCAAAGCCAACCACACCTGGTAGGCTGAGAGATAGACAAGACAGCATTTAGGCATATTCAATAGAGAGCAATCATGGCAGGCGCAAAAGAAATTCGCACCAAGATCGCAAGCATCAAAAATACGCAGAAAATTACTTCTGCTATGGAGATGGTAGCGGCCGCCAAAATGCGTAAGGCTCAGGATCGCAAAGAGGCTACTGCCCCTTATGCGGAGAAGATGAAGAATGTCATCAGTCACCTGTCCCATGCACATCCAGAGTATAAGCACAGCTTCATGATTGAACGTGAAGTTAAGCGAGTAGGTTACATTGTTATTTCATCTGACCGCGGACTTTGCGGTGGCTTGAATAATAACCTGTTTCGTCAGTTGGCCAAAAATATCAAGGTGCAACAAGAGAGTGGCATCGAAGTTGAATTCTGCACCATTGGTAAAAAGGCGTTAGGTTTCTTTCGTCGTTACGGTGGTCGAGTGATGGCAGAAGTAACACAGCTGGGTGATGCGCCACGCATTGAAGACCTGATTGGTGTTGTTAAAGTGATGTTGGATGCCTATGAAAATGGAGAAATAGACCGTATTTATATTGCTTACAACCACTTTGTTAACACCATGACTCAGAACCCAACAGTTGAGCAGTTGGTTCCAATAGCCGGTGAGTCAGAGGAAGAGCTGAAACACCACTGGGATTATATCTATGAGCCTGATTCAAAAAAGGTTCTGGATGGATTGCTGACACGCTATATTGAGTCACTGGCTTACCAAGGCGTCGTTGAAAACGGTGCTTGCGAACAGTCTGCACGAATGGTTGCGATGAAGTCTGCATCAGATAACGCAGGCGAGCTGATTGATGAACTGCAGCTGATCTACAACAAGGCACGCCAGGCGGCGATTACTCAAGAGATCTCTGAGATCGTGAGTGGTGCAGCGGCAGTTTAATTTTCTAAGTTGCTAATCGACTTAAGAAATACAAATTTTTTATAGAGTATAAATTTTCAACCTGACCAGATCAGGAAAGAAAGAGGATTAACTAATGGCCGGTAAAGTGGTAGAAATCATTGGCGCGGTAGTGGACGTAGAGTTCCCTCGCGGTGAAATGCCTAAGGTCTACGATGCGCTGAAAATTGAAGAGGTCGGCCTGACCTTGGAAGTGCAGCAGCAGCTAGGCGACGGTGTGGCTCGTGCTATTGCCATGGGATCTACCGATGGCTTGAAGCGTGGTCTTGAGGTTGATAACACAGGCGCACCTATCCAGGTTCCCGTAGGTCAAGGTACTTTAGGACGCATCATGGACGTATTGGGTAACCCAATCGATGATGCAGGTCCTGTAGAGACTGATAAATACATGCCTATCCACCGTGCGGCTCCAAAATTTGATGAGCAATCAAGTGCACTGGAAGTGCTTGAGACCGGTATTAAGGTTATCGATCTGATCATGCCTATTCAGAAGGGTGGTAAGGTTGGACTGTTTGGTGGCGCTGGTGTAGGCAAAACCGTTACCCTGATGGAGCTTATCCGTAACATCGCGGTTGAGCACTCTGGCTTCTCTGTATTCGCTGGTGTTGGTGAGCGTACTCGTGAGGGTAACGATTTCTACCACGAAATGGCTGAAGGCAACGTACTGGATAAGGTATCACTGGTTTATGGCCAGATGAATGAGCCTCCTGGTAACCGTCTGCGTGTTGCATTGACCGGCTTGACCATGGCTGAGAACTTTCGTGATGAAGGTCGTGACGTACTGTTGTTTGTTGATAACATCTACCGTTACACCTTGGCAGGAACCGAAGTATCAGCACTGCTTGGCCGTATGCCATCAGCTGTGGGCTATCAGCCTACTCTGGCTGAAGAGATGGGTGTACTGCAGGAGCGTATTACCTCAACTAAGACGGGTTCAATCACCTCATTCCAGGCCGTATACGTGCCAGCGGATGATTTGACCGATCCATCTCCAGCTACCACCTTTGCTCATTTGGATGCTACCTTGGTACTGTCCCGTCAGATCGCTGAGCTGGGTATCTACCCTGCTGTGGATCCTTTGGATTCTACTAGCCGTATTCTTGATCCAAACATTGTTGGTAATGATCACTATGACGTAGCTCGTGGCGTGCAGGGTACTCTGCAACGTTATAAAGAGCTGAAAGACATCATCGCCATTTTGGGTATGGACGAGCTATCTGATGAAGATAAGCTGTCTGTAACACGCGCTCGTAAGATCCAGCGTTTTCTCTCTCAGCCTTTCTTCGTAGCTGAGGTATTTACCGGTGCGCCAGGTAAATACGTTTCGCTTAAAGATACATTGGCTGGCTTCAAAGCTATTCTGTCAGGTGAATATGACCACCTACCAGAACAGGCTTTCTACATGGTTGGTGGTATCGATGAAGCAGCAGCCAAGGAAGAGAAGTAAACAACTCTTCTAGCTCTGGAGATATTAGATGGCAATGACAATTCATGTAGACATCGTTAGCGCAGAAGGTGCAATCCATTCAGGATTGGCTGAGATGGTCTATGCACCTGCAGTGATGGGTGAACTTGGTATTGCACCTCGCCACACGCCACTTGTAACTCAACTCAAGCCAGGTGAGATTCGTGTTGATGAGGGTGATGGCAAAGAGATGCAGCATTTCTTTGTCTCAGGCGGAATTCTTGAGATTCAACCACATGTCGTTACCATTCTTGCTGATACAGCAATTCGTGCGCATGATCTGGATGAAGCCGCAGCACTAGAAGCCAAGCGCCGTGCTGAAGATGCACTTGCTGGACAACAAGCTGACTTCGAACATGCTAAAGCACAAGCAGAACTGGCAGAAGCAGCAGCGCAGTTAAGAGCTATTGAAAGGTTGCGTAAAAAGTAGCTTTCGCAATCCCAAGTGGTACAAAATAAAAAACGGCTCTTATAAAAGAGCCGTTTTTTTTGCATCTCAATATTCAGGTATAATCAAATTTCATATTAACAGCGACACGGAAATCAAATGAAACTTGGGGTTGTCATTCTTGCTGCTGGCCAAGGAACACGTATGCGTTCTTCCCTGCCGAAAGTTTTGCACAGGCTGGCTAATCGTCCATTGCTCCGGCATGTGGTTGATACATCTAATGAGCTTGATCCTGCGCAGACCATTATTGTGTATGGACATGGCGGGGAAGCAGTTCAACAGGCTTTTTCCTCCGATAATGGCCTGCTCTGGGTAGAGCAAAGTCAACAGCTTGGCACTGGCCATGCTGTAGATCAGGCTATCCCCGTTCTTGCAGGTGTTGACCGTGTTTTGGTGTTATACGGTGATGTGCCGCTCATTCAAACTTCAACACTCTCTTCGCTTATTCATGCTGCATCAGAGACTGACTTAGCACTGCTCACGGTTAATCTAGAAAATCCTACGGGTTATGGCCGTATTGTGCGTGATGCACAAGGCAGAGTGCAGCGTATTGTTGAGCAGAAAGATGCAACACCTGAGGAGTTGTCAATTACAGAAATTAATACAGGTTTTCTGGTTGCAGATAAAAAGAGACTGACAAACTGGCTGTCACGTCTGGATAATAATAATGCTCAAAATGAGTACTACCTTACTGATATTGTCGAGCTTGCTGTTGCAGATGGCATTGATGTAAAAGCCGCACAACCTGATGATTCAACGGAAGTCATGGGTGTTAATGACCGCTCTCAGTTGGCGCGGCTTGAGCGTTACTATCAGTGCAATCAGGCAGAAGCATTGATGCAAAAAGGTGTGGCACTCCTGGATCCATCACGGTTTGACCTCCGGGGAGAGTTGACTGCTGGTCAGGATGTTCAGATTGATATTAATGTAATCATTGAAGGCCGCGTAGAATTGGGAGATGGTGTACGCATTGGTGCCAACACTGTAATCCGCAATTGCACCATTGCTGATGGTGTCCAAATACTTGAAAATTGTGTGATCGAAGATAGCATCATCGGCACAGAGAGCATTATCGGTCCTTTTTCACGTATACGACCAGGAACTAAGCTTGCGGGCCAAAACAAGGTAGGTAACTTTGTTGAGATTAAAAAATCAGAAATAGATGAAGCTAGCAAAATAAATCACCTGAGCTACATAGGTGATTCAGTTGTCGGAAAGAATGTAAATATTGGTGCTGGCACCATTACCTGCAACTATGATGGGGCCAATAAATTCCAAACCGTTATTGGTGATAATGTCTTTATTGGCTCTGATTCACAATTGGTTGCCCCGGTTAAGATTGGCACAGGTGCTACTATTGGTGCGGGTTCGACAATTACTGCCGATACGCCGCCAGATAAATTATCACTCAGCCGTAGCAAACAGTTCAGTGTTAAGGGCTGGAAGCGTCCTGTAAAAAAAACTAAAACCTAGAGGCAAAGTCGCTATGTGCGGAATTGTTGGTGCAATTGCACAAGAAGATGTAACACCGATCTTATTGGAAGGTTTAAAACGCCTTGAGTATCGGGGGTATGATTCAGCAGGAGTTGCAATCAGGACAGCAGATGGCCGACTGCAACGTGTTCGTTCGGTAGGCAAAGTAGCCGCACTAAAAACTCTACTGGAGAAGAGTACAGTCCAAGGAAATCTTGGCATTGCCCATACTCGGTGGGCAACACATGGTATGCCTGCCGAACGGAATGCTCATCCTCACATGAGTGGAGAGCAGGTTGCCATTGTACATAACGGCATCATAGAAAATCATCGCGAGTTGCGAGACCAGCTTGAGGCCCAAGGCTATATCTTTACATCTGAAACAGATACGGAGGTTATTGCTCACCTGCTTGCCAGTCTCATGGACGTGGAAAACCCTCAGGATTTGGTTCAAATTGTACGTACAGCGATAGGCAAACTGGTTGGTGCCTATGCATTAGCTGTTGTTGATCCCAAAGATTCAGAGCGTTTGGTTGTGGCGCGTGCTGGAAGCCCATTGGTAGTCGGTGTTGCAGAGGATGGTAACTACATTGCCTCTGATGTTTTTGCGCTGCTGCCTGTTACCCAGCGATTTATCTTTCTTGAAGAAGGTGATATTGCTGAAGTACGGTGTGATGGTGTTACCATCTTTGATAGTGCAGGAGATGCTGTAGAGCGGCCGATTCAAAAATCTCACCTGGCAGCATCAACCGCTGATAAAGGCCCGTACCCCCACTATATGCTCAAAGAGATCTATGAGCAGCCCGCAGTTATAGCTGAAACTCTTGAGGGGCGCATTCATAAAGGGCGCTTATTGGAAGAAAGTTTCGGCCATGAAGCTAAACTGCTGTTGGATGAAACGGAAGTTGTTCACATTATTGCCTGTGGGACCAGTTACCATGCTGGGCTTGTTACAAAATATTGGCTGGAAGAGATTGGCGTACAGTGTAGCGTGGAGGTGGCAAGCGAATACCGCTATCGTCGGGTTGTAGTGCCAAAAAATACACTCTTTGTCACGATCTCCCAGTCTGGTGAGACGGCAGATACCCTGGCAGCGCTTCGCAGTGCAAAAGATGCTGGGTACCTGGGTAGTCTCTGTATCTGTAATGTTCCAGAGAGTTCGCTGGTGCGTGAGTCTGATGTTGCACTTATGACCCGTGCTGGTCCAGAGATTGGAGTGGCTTCTACCAAAGCCTTTACCACTCAACTGGTCGCCCTTCGCCTGCTTACGCTTGCACTTGCACGTCGACAAGGGATGTCTCAAGAACGAGAGAAGGAGTTGGTTGATGAGTTGCATGCCCTGCCTCGTCAAGTAGAGGTGGTACTTAAGCTGTCAGATCCGATTCGCAAAATGGCTAATAGTTTTGCCAAAAAGGAAAATGCACTATTTTTAGGACGCGGCACCTTTTACCCTATAGCACTTGAGGGGGCCTTGAAGCTAAAAGAGATCTCCTATATTCATGCAGAAGCCTATCCAGCTGGGGAGCTGAAACATGGCCCATTGGCATTGGTGGATGCTGAGATGCCAGTGGTGTGCGCCTTGCCTGATGATCCACTGTTAGAAAAAGTGCTCTCTAATCTGCAAGAGGTACGAGCACGTGGTGGCGAGCTATTTTTGTTTAGTGACCGTACTGTCAGTATAGATTTAGACCGTTACCAAAACTTAACACTCGATGACATATATCCATCCACAGCGCCTATTGTATATAGCATCCCACTGCAGCTTCTTTCATATCATGTGGCTGTGTTGAAGGGCACAGATGTTGATCAGCCCAGAAATCTGGCGAAGTCAGTTACTGTAGAGTAGATTTATTTTTGTGCATTGATCTCTTCATGCACAGAAGCAATATTGCGTATCCAGATATCTTTTTGCCGAAGCTTGGCTGAGAGCTTAACTTGGGCAGCCATGGCGACAGATCTGCCAGGGTAAATACCATAGAGCAGAGGATACCAGGGGTGGTTATTACGGGAGGTCTTGAAATAAGCCACCTCTCCAGTGAGTTTATGCCTTTCAATATATTCCTGGAGACTGGATTCGTCCTTCAAGCCAACGACTTGAAGTGTATATGCTGTTGGTTCTTGTGAGAGTAACCATGCCTCCCGTTTTAAATTTGGCTTAATGATTTTAGGTTTGCCTGCTGTTTTTGGTGCAGCAGGCACACTTTCTTGGATGTTAGGAATTAATTCCTTGGTGGTGATAGGTTCTGTAACAGTGGCCAGTGTAATTTCTTTTGGTGTAGCAGAGGGTTTTGGTGCGACGGGGATTTCTGATAACTGTGCATCGACATAAACCTCTGAAACAGGTGGCTCCTGTTCCAATACCTCAGGCTGAATCTCAGCTTCACTAGTTGGAGTTGCAACAACTGCAGATTGTTCAGGTATCTCCAAGACAGGCTCGAGCTCTTCAACGGGCGTGCTTTTTTGAGGTAGTGGTTCTGTTGTTTGACCTAATTCCATTTTTGGTTCTGCTAAGGCAGGCAATTCCAGGGCAACCTCTGATTTGTCTTCAATGATTGCCTTGTCTGTATAAACTTCATCAAAAACAGCATTGATTTCATCTTGAAAGAGCAGGAGTACTGAGATAATTGAAATAAGCGCAAGGCTGCCAATTATTGCAGCTATAGGCAGACCTTCCATCAATGATTTATTGGTAGGTTTTTCAGTTTGCTTTTGAGATGTTGTTAGATGGGTAGGCAGCTTTACTAAAAGATTTTCAATTCGTCCGGGCTGGCCTCGGCTGGCGCGAGCGATCTTTTTGATTTGGTCAGAGGTTAATGCTGAGGTTTCAAAAGTTCCTCGGCTAATAAGTTTCTGTGTGATATAGGCTACAGCTTGCTCAGAGGTTAGCGAGGGTATTTCTAATGTCTGAATGGTTTTGCCATTAATGGCATGAGCTTCTTGTGCTTGCAGGAGACTATTTATTGCAGGCGTGGCAAATAAAATAATATGCAGCAGGCGGTCATATTTTGAGGCTGAAGTGGTGTGCAGCTGCAATAGCTCGACTACTGTATCTATAGGCAGCAGGTGAGCATCATCAATAGTGATGATGGGAAGAGTGGCGTCCTGTCGTAATGATTCAAATTGGGTTAAAAGTTTCTGTTTGATCTGATCATCTTTCTCATCAATGTCAAAATATTCAGCGAGCTGATCATAGAGCTGCTCTGAATGCATCATAGGATTGGCAGTGATGCGGCAGAATACCCAGTGCTTAGGTGCTTGTGATTGAAGCTGTGTAAGAAGCGTTGTTTTGCCTGATCCTTCTTGGCCTTTAATTAATGGGATCAGTTTGGTGTTTTCAGTCAGATTGTTTATGAGATCCAGGCATTGAGTCAGTTCGGGATAGCTAAAGAACTGCAGGTGGCTGGTTTGCTCTGAGCTGTCAGCCGAGTTGGCTGACATATCTCCAGAAGACATGTGGCTATCAGTTTGCTTTTCCATATTCATTTAGCGTGGCATTTAGTTCGTCATGATTAAAATTGCCAGTGACAAGAGATTTTCCGATACCTTGGAGTAATACAAGGCGAAGATCTCCATCAAGTACTTTTTTGTCTACTGACATCAGCTCTTTGAAACGCTTGGGACTCAATTCGGTGGGTGGAACTATTGGTAAATTAGCGCGCTTAATGATCTCTACAATACGCGTTTTTTCATGATTGGTCAGCCACCCAAGCTTTTGAGAGAGCGTGGCAGCCATGCATATTCCTGCCCCAACCCCTTCTCCGTGAAGCCAATCGCCATAGCCAACGCCGGTTTCAATGGCGTGGCCAAAGGTATGCCCCAGATTGAGCAGGGCACGCTGGCCAGTCTCAAGCTCGTCTGCAGCGACTATTTGGGCCTTATTTTGGCATGAGCGCTTTATGGCATAAGAGAGGGCCTGAATATCTCTGTTTTGGAGGGCGTCCAGATTCTGTTCTAACCAGACAAAAAACTCGGCATCTGTGATAAGACCATATTTGATGACCTCTGCCAGGCCAGCAGCCAACTGGCGATCATCAAGTGTGTTGAGTGTACCTGTATCAGCAATAACACAGCGTGGTTGATAGAAGGCACCAATCATATTTTTGCCCAGGGCGTGATTTAGCCCTGTTTTGCCGCCAACGGAGGAGTCAACTTGAGCCAATAAGGTAGTTGGAACCTGAATAAAGTGAACTCCACGTTGGTAGGCAGCGGCAGCAAAACCAGCCATATCCCCAATCACACCGCCACCAAGGGCGAGTACGGTGCATCGCCTATCAAAATGCTTGTTCAATAGGGCATCAAATATATGGTTCCAGACCTCTAGAGTTTTAAATTCCTCTCCATCTGGAAGGATAACGGATGCTGTTTGAAAGCAATTGAGAGCTGCGAGTACTTGCTTAAGGTAGAGCGGAGCAACAGTTTCATTGCTTACCACCATAACCTGCTGACCGGGAATGTGCTGCCGGTATAGTTCGGTTTGTCCTAAAAGATCTGTACCAATGTAGATAGGATAGCTTCTTTCACCAAGGTCAACATGCAAGGTTTGAGTGGTAGATTCCACGAATACTCCATACCGGTAATTGGATAGAGGCTTATTATCCTAGAAAGTGCTGTTTGGTGCTATTAGTTGTGGTTACTTTCAAATGGAGATTATTTAGAGCGGCTGCTTATGCCTCAGAAACCAGCTGGAAAATCTCTTTTGTTACGGAGGCGGCGTTACGTTTTTCAGTAGATACGGTGTGATCAGCTACCTGTCGATATAGAGGGTCACGTTGATCCATTAATTCTTTTAGCTTGGCTAGTGGATTTTCTGTTTGCAGCAGGGGGCGAGAGCGGTCTTTCTGCGTCCGGGCATATTGTTGGTCTGGGGAGCAGTGCAGGTAGATGACAATGCCCCGTGCTGTGAGATGTTGCCGATTGATGGCATCTAGTACGGCACCACCACCCGTGGATAAGACCAACCCTCTTTGTTGGGATAGCTCATCTAGGATGGTTGCTTCCCGCTTTCTAAAACCCGCTTCCCCTTCAAATTCAAAGATCGTGGGGATGTCTACCCCGGTGCGTTTCTGGATTTCCAGATCGCTATCTTTAAATTCCAGGCCAAGTTTGGTTGCAAGCTGCTTCCCAATGGTGCTTTTGCCAACGCCCATTGGGCCAACAAGAAAGATGTTTTCAGTACGTTGCATGTAGCCTTTGTTTAAATGCCCAGTCTAAGTTCATTTGGAGAATATTGGCCGCTAGTGTAAAGCTAAGATCTGTTCAGGTCTATTAACGGATGCTTAGCGTGTCTTTCAGGATTTTTGGCGTTACAAAGATGAGCAGTTCTTTATTTTCATCTTTTTCAAAGCGTTGTTTAAACATGAAGCCAACATAAGGCAGGTCACCAAAAAAGGGAACGCGCTGAATATTTTCCGTTTTAGTGCGCTCGAACACGCCACCAAGCACAATGGTTTCTCCATTTTCTACGAGTACAGAGGTTTCGAGAGTACGCTTATCAATGGGGGGAACGCCAGCGCGCAGGTTTGAGTAATCTGCACTGTCTTTGTTGATGATAATATCCATGATGACACGGTCATCTGGTGTGATATGAGGTGTAACCTCTAGTTTTAACAGAGCCTCTTTAAAGGCAACGGATGTCGCACCATCTCCGGCTTGCTCTTCATAAGGGATCTCCTGACCTTGTGTAATAATCGCTTTGTTTTGATCAGAGGTGATAATGCGAGGGCTAGATACGATTTCACCTTTACCTTCTATCTGCATTGCATTGAGTTCGAGTCTTATCAAGTGAGAGGCCACTTTCCCTAAAATAAAGTTAATAGCTCCACCTTTGCCTGGGCTTAGTGCTTGAGGCAGGTTAACAAGGAGAGCCTGGGCACCGGCAACAGAGCCACCTGCGGCGCTAATACTTGTTGATGGGATCTCAGGAGAAACCAAGTCACCGGGTAATCCACCAGCCATTTTTAACCGGCTACCTTCCAAAATGCGACCACTACCTACCAAATCGCCTACGTTTGATTTCTGCGCACCAAAGCCTAGTTTTACCCCAAGGTCTTTGGCAAAGTCATCATTGGCAATCACTACCCGTGATTCAATAAGTACCTGTCGGATGGGAATGTCCAGCAGCTCAACAAGAGTGCGAACCTCTTCCAGTTTGATTGCTGTGTCCTGTACCAGCAGGGTATTGGTGCGTTCATCTGTTGTTACGTTGCCTCGTTCAGAGAGCAATCTGTTCTCAGCGCTCTTGAGCAGTGCAGCCAGATCGCCCGCCTTGGCATAGTTGACCTGAATAAATTCAGCGCGTAGTGGAGCCAGTTCTTCGATTTGGCGCTCTGATTCGAGTATCAGCTTCTCGCGGGCAGCAATTTCTTCGGTGGGTGCAACAAGTATGACCTTGTCGGTGCGCCGCATTGAAAGGCCTTTCGTTTTTAGGATGATGTCCAGCGCCTGATCCCAGGGAACGTTCTTCAGTCGCAGGGTGATGCGTCCTTGTACCGTATCGCTGGTCACCATGTTCAGACCGGTAAAATCAGCCAGTAGCTGCAAGACAGAACGCACCTCAATATCCTGAAAATTGAGGGAGAGTCGGTCACCGGTAAAAATTTGTTTGGTGCGCTCTATTTTTTCTTTTTGTGCCTTGGTTAGTGGCTGAATTTCGACTGTATAGAGCTGGTCGGTTTGATAGGCCAGGTGTTCATAGTCACCTGTGGGAAAGATGGCTATTTTGGCATTGTTGCCAGATGGGGATGCCTCAACAGTTTGTACTGGTGTTGCAAAATCAGTCACGTCATATTTTCGTGTTAGTTGTTGGGGCAGTGTTGTATCAAGAAAATCGACAACAATATGACCGCCCTCTTCACGCAGATCTACCAGTGTACTTGGGTCTGAGAGGGTAATCATTACCCGGCCTTCCCCTGCATTGCCTCGGCGGAAGTCGATATTTTCAATAGCCCGCACTCCTGGGGTGCGGTTGGTATGGGTGACTGCGGCCTCTTGTGCTTGTTCTGTTTGCAGGGTAGTGAGTTGGCCGGCATCCGTGTTCCCACCTTCAATAGTGATAATGGCTTGGTTTCCTTCCACGCTAACACTGTGAGGAACTGAGGCTGCCAAGTTGATGACGATACGTGTGCGTGAGCCAGCTTCAATTGCAGTAATGCTCCGGGCCATGCCGACACTGATGGGGTGGGTCTTTTTTTCCAGACCATTTTTAACGCCGGAAAAATCCAGGGCAATGCGAGCAGGGTTATCTGTGGTAAAGCTTGCTGGCTGCACTAGCGGCCCAGAAGCGGTAAGGGTAATTTGAACGCGATTACCGGGTAGAGTTGAGGATTTAATATCCTGCAGTACCACGTTGCCTGCAGCATAGGTTGATGAAAATCCAGTGGTTATCAGGATTAGCAATAGTGTTTGGATCAGTGCAGTAGTCTGGCGGTAAGTGTCTGCCCAACGGCTTGCCTGATGCTGTGATCCGGATCTGGCCGGCTTGCTGTTCATCTTCATATCCTCTGCTTTATTCATCATCGCCGCTCAATGACAGTGAGGCTTGTCGCTCTACATAGCCTGCCTGCCCATCTGGCACGATCTCTATAAGTTCAATTCGGTCTTCTAAGATACGGGTTATACGCCCGTGGTTCTGGCCCATATAATTATCGGGTTGAATACGGTAGATGGTGCCCTCTTGTGATCGAACCAGGCCCCAGCTTTCTTCATTTCGCTCCAGGGTTCCCACCATGCGAAGGGAGTCTAGGGGGAAATCCTCTAGCTCTTCTTTTCGGCGCAATGTGTCAGGACGAATGCCGTTGTCGGCAAGCTCCATCTCCGTTTCAGGCTCTTCCCCTACTGAAAAGGTAAAAGGATTGCGTTTGTCTGAAGCGGTATAGAGAAAGGTTTCTATGGGCTTGATCTCTGGAAGTGGTGAAATGCGACCCGCTTTTCGGGATTTGACCTCATTGACAAAACTGTGGAGATCTCCCATTTGATCATTTTCACAGGCTGTCAGAAGTAGACAGCTGATAATAGCGATTGCACTTTTCAACAGGAGGGAAGAAATGTCAGCTTTCACTATTCACCCCCCTCTTCAAGGTAGCGGTAGGTTTTTGCTGTTGCTTCTAAAATCAACTTTGTCTCGCCAGCCTGTTTGCGTGAATTCTTCCCTTTTGCCTGCCCAGATGCAGGTCGGATTCTTACATCATGAATGGTGACGATGCGGGGGAGAGCCGCTAGCCCGCTGATAAATTCCCCAAACTCGTGAAAGCCACCATGAACTTTGAGTTGGATTGGAAGTTCAGCATAAAATTCTTTGGGTGCTTCTCCAGCGGGTTGGAAGAGTTCAAATTCCAGTCCAGCAGCTAAACCGGTCTGAGAGACATCGACCAGTAACTCAGCAACCTCAGTTTTATTTGGAAGTTGACGCAGCATAGCCCCAAATGACTGCCTCATCTCTTCCAATTGCTGTTTATACTTGTCAAGGCTGGCAGCTTTGGCTTGTTTTTGTTCAAACTCTTTTCGCAGAGTGGTTTCCTGCTTTTCAGCCTGCTCAAGCTGCAAAAGCTGCTCTTGGGTATCAAGATAGTAAAATCCAACGGATAATAGTGTGCAGATAAGCAGGATAAGCACAATTTTGACTGGCCAAGGCCAGACACCAATATTTCCAAAATCCAGTTCATTTAGTTCATCAAGGTTCACTGGCCGCTCCCCTCGATAGGATTTATTTGCTGGGCGCTTAAGCGAAAGTGGTTAAGACCTGTGCCAGTTTTGTCTTTTGTTTCAATAACTAGCAAACGTGGTTTGCCTAGCCATTCTGATGCCTCAATTTTGCGCATATAGGCAGATACCCGGGCATTGGATTGGGCGCGGCCATCTATCCGGACCATCTTTCCGCTCTGTTCAACCTTTGTGAGCAGAGCACCTTCAGGGACAGTCTTTACAAGTTCATCAAAAAGGTGAACAACACCGGGTCGACTGCTTTGTAACTCTTGGATAACTTCCATGCGCGCCAGTAGCTTTGACTTGGTTGATTCCAGATCTTTAATCTCTTTGATCTTGCTCTCTACAGCGGCAATCTCTTTCTTTAAAAAATTATTTCTATTATTTTGATGTGTAATCATGCCTGCAATATGCATATGGCCAACAACTAATAGCAGCGCTGTGATCACCACCATACCACCTACGGCAACACCAAATTCGCGTTGGCGTTGCTTACGAAGGGTTTCGCGCCAGGGCAGTAAATTGATTCGTGCCATCTTAGTCGAAGCTCCTTAATGCCAAGCCACATGCGATCATCATGGATGGTGCATCATTACTCAGGCTTTGAGGTTTGACTCGCGATGACACTGACATATTTGCAAATGGGTTTGCAATAATGGCTGGAGTTCCCAGTTTTTCCTCAATCAGCTCATCAACGCCAGGGATGGATGAACAACCGCCAGCCATAACGATATGGTCCACGCTGTTATAAGGGCTGGATGAGAAGAAGAATTGCAGTGATCGACTGACCTGTTGAACCATTGCTTCGCGAAATGGATCCAGCACCTCGGGGATGTAGTTGTCAGGTAGGCCACCCTGGCGCTTGGCCATGCCTGCTTCTTCGTAAGAGAGGCCGTAGCGGCGCTGAATCTCTTCCGTTAGCTGGCGTCCGCCGAAATTTTGTTCCCTGGTATAGATGATTTTATTGTTGTGCAATACATTCATGGTGGTCGTTGCAGCGCCAACGTCTGCTACTGCTACGGTTTGATTTTCGCCATGATCCGGGAGTTGTTCTGTAATTTGAGAAAAAGCGTTCTCCATAGCGTAGGCTTCGACATCGACTACCTCAGCAATAAGGCCAGCAATCTCAATAGCAGCTACGCGATCATCCACATTCTCACTACGTGAAGCGGCCAGTAGAACATCCATCATCTCAGGGTTTTTTTCGGATGTACCCAGTACCTCAAAATCCATATTCACCTCTTCCAGTGAATAGGGAATATATTGATCAGCCTCAAGCTGAATTTGCGCTTCCATCTCCTGATCAGACAGGGAGGCAGGCATAGTGATGGTTTTGGTGATGACGGCAGAGCCAGAAACAGCAACAGCAACGTGCTTGGCGCGCGAGCCAGAGCGCTTCACTACATTTCTTATGGTTTCTCCAACAGCATCAACGTCGGCGATGTTCTTTTCAACAACAGCATTAGCAGGCAATGGCTCAACAGCATAGCTTTCCACCCTGTATTGAGCACCACCGCGCCCCATGGAGGATGTCTTGCTAAACTCCAAGAGCTTGATTGCCGTTGAGCTTATATCCAGCCCAATGATGGCGGGTTTCTTGCGTTGGAAAATAGAAAGCATGCGGCACTTATTCTCGCTGTATTAACATGGCTTTATGAGAATGTTAAAGGTTTTGCTTTAACTAGGTTGCTTAACTATATAGCAGTAAATAAAAAACAAGTGAAGTATTTTTTTTATTTTCATCAAAAAACCAACGGTGTTTTTTGCTATTATAAACCTTCTCTACCCTCTTATTCTGGGGTGTCCCATCCAAAAAAACTGTGACAAGGTGCATGAAGCGGCTCATTAGATTGATTAAAATTGGAGTAATACTCGCATGCTTTGGTTTTATTGCCGGTGTTACCTCTATCGTCGCAGCTTATTATTATCTTGAGCCTGATTTGCCATCGGTTGAAAGTCTGCGGGATGTCCGTCTGCAGGTGCCGTTAAGAATTTTCAGCCGTGATCGTCGTTTGATTGCTGAATTTGGAGAGAAGCGCCGTGTCCCTCTTTCATATGGTGAGATCCCTGATCAAATGGTGATGGCATTTCTTGCTGCTGAGGATGACCGTTTTTTTCAGCATCCAGGGGTGGATTATAAAGGTATTTTGCGTGCTGTGCTTAAATTGGTGCAAAGTGGTCATCGTCGACAGGGAGGCAGTACCATTACCATGCAGGTGGCCAGGAATTTTTTCCTTACGCCAGAGAAAACCTACATACGTAAGCTTAAGGAGATCTTTCTTGCGTTCCGCATTGAGGCTGAATTGGAAAAGCAGGAGATATTTGAGCTCTACCTGAATAAGATCTATCTGGGGCACCGCTCATATGGCGTGGGTGCGGCTGCTCAGGTCTACTATGGCAAGCGGGTGGATGAGCTGTCATTACCAGAAATTGCCACAATTGCTGGCTTGCCTAAAGCGCCATCTAGTAACAATCCACTGACCAATCCAAAGAGAGCGATGGAACGGCGCAATTATGTGCTGAGACGCATGGTAAAGCTGGAATACATTAAATCAAGTGAATATAACCTAGCTGTTAATGTGCCAACTACTGCCTCACTGCATACCCCAAAACCAGAGATTGAGGCCTCATATTTTGCAGAGATGGTGCGTGCTGATCTGGTTGAGCGTTTTGGTAATGATGCCTACACCCAGGGTTATCAGGTCTATACCACGCTGGATAGTCGACTACAGAAGGCAGCCAATAAAGCGGTACGCAAGGCACTGATTGCCTATGATCGGCGGCATGGATTTCGTGGTGTAACACAGCATCTGGATTTGACGGAAGTAGCCACCGAGCAGGAGTGGGATGAATTTTTAAGCGATCAGAAAATCGTTGGGATGTTGTGGGCCGGTTTGGTTACGCATGTGTCAGAACAGTCTGCAACCGTCTATCTGGGCACAGGTAAGTATATTGAGATTGAATGGGATGGGCTGAAGTGGGCCAGATCCTACGTCAATGAAAACCGACGTGGGCCAGCACCCAAGGAGGCTGGAGAGATCCTGGTGGCAGGGGATTTGATCCGTGTTCAAAATAGAGGGACAGAGGTAGAGCCAGAGTGGCACTTGTCTCAGATTCCTGCGGTAGAGGGGGCGTTGATTTCGGTTGATCCAAATAATGGCGCACTGATTGCCGTGGTTGGTGGGTTTGATTTCTACAATAGTAAATTTAATCGGGCCATTCAGGCTAAGCGCCAACCAGGATCAGGCTTTAAAGCCATTATCTATTCAGCGGCACTGGATGAAGGCTACACAGCTGCCAGCTTGATCAATGATGCGCCGGTGGTATTTGATGATCCAGGTCTGGAAAGTGCCTGGCGGCCTGAAAACTACAGTGGCAAATTTTTTGGTCCTACCCGTTTGCGTTTTGCACTGACCAAATCCAGAAACTTGGTCTCAATCCGCCTATTACGTGCTATTGGAGTTGATCGGGCGCTGGAGCAGGCAGAAAAATTTGGCTTTGATCCAACGGACTTGCCACGCAACCTTTCGTTGGCACTGGGAAGTGGTGCAGTAGCGCCACTGCAGATGGCCATGGGTTACTCGGTACTCGCCAATGGTGGCTATCGGGTAAAGCCCAATTTTATTGAGCATATTGAAGATGGGCAGCGCAATGTTGTCTATAAAGCTACACCGCTTCGAGTATGTGAAGATTGCATGCTTGAGCAAAGAGATGGCATGGCTGATGCAGAGTTTGAAGGCCCACTTCAGAACATAGCGCCACGAGCGATTAGCCCAGCGAACCACTATCTGATGAATTCCATGATGCAGGATGTCATCAAGCGAGGCACAGGTAGGAAGGCACTGGTGCTGGGGCGGGATGACCTGGCTGGAAAAACAGGAACCACAAATGACCAGCGTGATGCCTGGTTCAATGGCTTTCACCCTGATTTGGTAGCTATTGCCTGGGTAGGATTTGATTCATCCAAACCACTGGGTAGAGGTGAGGTGGGTGGTAGAGCCGCTTTGCCAGCCTGGATTGATTACATGAAGGTTGCGCTGAAAGATGTTCCAGAGCATCCGTTACAGATGCCACCAGGCATGGTCACGGTGCGAATTGACCCGCGTACGGGTAAACGAGCAGGTGTAGATCAACAGGATGCAATATTTGAGGTATTTCGAGCCGCAAATGCTCCTAAAGAGCAGGCTATGCCGGGTATGAATTTGGGGGATGATTCTGAGTCCTCCGTTCCTGATGCTGCTGGGGAAATTTTTTAGTCCGTGTCTCACAATAGAAGTAATGGCAATCTACGCCAATACATTGCCAATGAAACAGCGCGTATCCTGGCTGATGGATTATGTCAGGACGTTCGAATTGCCCGCCGAAAAGCTGCAGAGAAATTGGGTGTTACAGGTCGGTTTGAATTGCCCACTGAAGAGGAGATTGAGCAGGCGCTAAAAGTGCACCAGTCACTGTTTCAACGTGGGCAGCAACCTGTTGTGCTGAATGATTTGCGTCAACAGGCTATGGCGGCAATGAAAACCCTGGCATGTTTCAATCCCCGTTTGGTTGGGCCAGTACTGACCGGTACAGCTGAGCCCGATAAT
>Ga0316192_10000133_pt1 | contig 50428 bp, 47 predicted proteins | sample MerIslwburrow_MG_FD_204931 | JGI IMG/M metagenome (GOLD analysis project Ga0316192, IMG submission 204931) | Coastal sediment microbial communities from Maine, United States - Merrow Island worm burrow | ecosystem: Environmental > Aquatic > Marine > Coastal > Sediment | place: USA: Maine...
TGGGCAGAGTGATTTGTCCGCGGCTGGATACCACCAGTGTTTCGCTCATTTGTTTCGCCTCGTAAACTGATACTGACGGCTCAATACTAGCATATATTCTGAAATGCGGAAAATATGCTAATTGCAGGCAGGTTGCAAAGTTAGTGTATCTTATTGAAATTTATTATAAGTATGTTAATTGAGAGATTGCGTGTAACTGGGGGATAAGGTGGCCTCCCCTTGGGGACGCCACCTTATCCCCCAGATTGGTGCCAATACGGTAATCGATCTGGCATTCATGAGTGGCCGGGTCCAGCGTGACCTGGCCAATCTATGTGCAGCGCTAGCGCTTGAAGATCCAGACATTCTTTATTTTCAGTTGCTCCTTGATGGGCTCGGCCGCGGTTTTAGCTTCTGCCATGGATCCGAAACCGGGTGCTTGCAGGCGCCAGTACTGCCTTCCCTTGACTGTTGCACTTTTTACGACAAGGTCAAAATCCTTTGACTGTGTGTCAGCTATGGCTTTGTCTATGTATGCCTTGTCAGTTGATGAGAGAAAATTAATAACCCACGGACCGGTTTGAACGATCACCGGTTCTGCTATCCGGGCTGGTGTTGCAACAGCTTGTACCACAGGGGCTGCAACCGTTTTTGGTGCTGGCAACGGTTCCTGTTTGACGGCTGTTCCGGTCTTGTCAGGTTTGTTCCGGCTTGTGGTAGAGAGGGCCGCTTGCGGCGTAGTTTGAGAAAGTTTGCTTGCGGCTGGTGCAGCGGGTCGGCTTTCGATGGCCGGGTATTTCTGCGGGGAGGGTGTGCTTGATTCCTCAATCGTTTGCTTCTCTGCCATGGCGACGGTTGCTTTCCTGGCTGCTTGCAGCGCAGCCTTTGGTGCTGCCTCGATAGATGCTGGTGGTGCTACAGCCTTTTCCCCTGGTCCTGCTTGTGGTTTTGGAGCACCAGTGGCCAGTTTTTGATCGTCACGAGGTGCTACGTGTGGTTCCTTGACGCGTTCGGTCGTTGCAGTGGCGATGATGACGGGAGCTTGTGACAGTGTCCGGGTGATGTGCTTTTCAACTGAGTGGAAGGCATTTGTCAGGGCTTGCATGCGCGCATTGAGTGACGCAAATTTGCCGTCCTGCAAGCGGCTGCTGAATTCCTGTGTTTGCACCTCGGCGAGTTCATCAGTGTGGGAACGGCTAACCGTTTCCGGTGTATTCAGTCGATTACTGGTGCTGGAGACGTAGTAGTAGGCACCGAGCAGCACCAGACTGATTATAAACAGGGTGAACAGACCGGTATAAAATGATCGACTGCTCTGGCTGCTTTTCCTGTCGGCCTGATTGTTATAGCTGGCGTTTTCATTCGTGGCGGCAGGCTGGAGCGTACTCTCTTTCTTGCTGGCCTGTCGGTGGTCAATCGATGCTTCAAGGTTGTGTGAATTGCTGGTTCGGTAGGACTCAATCAATCCGGCGAGTTCAGGGTCGGTACAATGAAAGACAAGATCAATCGTGCTTTCATTTACGTGACTGACAATGGCAGGGATAGTGAATTTATTGTGCCCGTTGATATGCTGGACAGACAGGTAGATATCAGCATTATCGCCATTACTGAAGGTCAGCAAACGGCCATCAGGATTACATTGCAGTGACATGCCTTGCTGGCTGACATTGAGCACCTTGCAACCGCTGGGCACGGTCCTTTTACCGATCAGCAGGGCTTGAAGTTTGGGGGGCTTGGCATGCTGCGGATGTACCATGTATTCCTGAGCTCCAAGTCTATGCTCTGTTTCTCGTCACCGGGCCAGATCCTGTCTGTGCCGACGTTGCGGAATTGTACACAATATTCGCTGACAAGGTGCAGAGCAGACCGACACCGGCTAGTCTTTTCTGAGTCGGTCACTCACGGCAATCGGGGTTGGATAATTCAGCATAATGACGTAGGAGGAGACAATAAATGTGATCAAGGTGGTTGCCTGAATCAGGTAGGAGGCCCTGGAACCTATGGCACCTGCATTAAGCGCCAGCACCGCGATCATCAGGGAGAATTCACTGACTTGCCCGAGGCGCACACCGACCTCGTTTGAGAGGCCCGGTGATTCACCGGATTGCCGCAACAGCCGTGAAAATATAACCGGCTTGAGAATCAGCATAAGTGAGGAAAGAATTACTGCCGGAATAATGACTCCCGGTATTATTGTAATGTTGAAGCTGGCGCCCAGAGAAAAGAAAAACATGATAAGAAAGAAGTCTCTCAGTGGTTTGAAGCTTTCTGCAATAAACAGGGCAATGGGATTGGTAGCCAGCGAGACGCCGGCAATGAAGGCGCCGATTTCATATGACAACCCCATTGTTTCTGCCAGTTGCGCGATACCAAGGCACCAGCCGATGGCGGTGAGGAAAATGTATTCCTGTATGGTGTCGAAACGCTGCATCAGTCGTTGCAGTATGAATCGTTCAAAGAGTAATGAGATGATGACGAGCAATGGCAGAGACAGGGCCAGTGAGGCAACTTGTTGCCATTCCATCCCCGTGTGTGACAGGCCTTCCAGGAAAAGCAGTATGCCGATGGCAAGGATGTCCTGCAGCAGCAGGATACTGATCATGACCTGACCCACGTGACGGTGGTGCAGGGCGGTCGTTGGTAACAGCTTTAGACCGATAATTGTGCTCGAGAACATCATGACAGCGCCAATGACCAGACTTTCAAAGTGACTGTAGCCAAAAGCCCGGCCGATCAGAATACCGGCGGTGCCAAAAATCAGGGAACTGACCACAGTGACCATGATGGCTTCACGCAGCATGCGAACCAGTTGGGCGGGCTGCAGATTCAGTCCAAGAAGGAACAGCAGAAAAATAATCCCGATATGTCCGATTTGCTGGATAATGGCAGCGTCACTGACCAGCTTGAGGCCCCATGGTCCAACCAGTCCACCGAGCAGTATGTAGGCAACCAGCAGTGATTGCCGTGCATACAATGCAATCGCCGCGAGCACTGCGGCACCGGTAAAAATCAAAAAGATTGAGAATAATATCGAATCATGCTGCATGACTGACATCCTATAGCCAGTAATGCCTGAAATAAAGTGATTTGAAGTGGCTGGGCGGAACCCTGTAAGGATTATCTTAGTTCACTAAAAAACAGTGCAAGGTGCAGACGGTTTTCAATGTCCAGTTTCCGGAATATGGCACTCAAGTGAGCTTTTACGGTACGTTCGGATATATCGAGTTCACGCGCAATCAATTTGTTGTTGCCACCACGGTGTACCATTTCCGCGACTTGCATTTCCCTAGGCGTTAAATGCTCGATAGAGCTATTGCCGGCGAAATTGAGCGTGTGTGTGCCGGCATTGCTGTCACGTGCAAGTTCTCTGATTAACCTGGTAATAAGCTGTCGCGGCACCCAGGTTTCGCCATCATAGACGGCATGCACGGCTTTCAACAACAGTGTGGAGGTGATCGTGTGTGATAAAAAACCGTGTACACCGGTTTTGAACAGGGCCAGCTGGTCAACAGGCTTGTTTTCGTCATCTTCAAGAATAATGATGCGTGCCTCTGTGGCCTGGTTAATTGCTGCAGTAATCGTTTCCATCAAGGTGTCGTTAAACAAGGCAGGATCAATCATGATCAATTGCGGGTTTGACTGACTGATAAGGGTGTCAAGACCGGATGAGCTTGTGGTGACTTCGAGCGAGAAGACTTCATCAAGAATGCTTGTAAATCTTTCGATAAGCGCTGTGTTGTTACTCGCTACCAGAATAACGGGTATTTCTTGTGAATCACTCGCCGGCATGTCTTTATATCCCAGAATAATTGTGTACCTGATTGATATCGGCAAACATTCGCAACGATTTAGCGAATCTGTCGGGAGGAAAAAAATGCTTATCGAGGCAGCGGGATTTGTTCATTATTAATTCGGGCAATCACCTCCTGCCATCGACTCAGGCGCTCCGAGTGACCGACGCGCTCGTCTGCCCCCTCCTTTTTTGCGAGCCACAGGCCATTACCATTGAAGCTGTAGACTGCTAACAGGTCGGTTCTCTCCGATGAAAGGCGTATATCGGTGACAAGGTTATCAAGTATCAGTGGTTCCGAATCCGGTGTCGGGAAATACGTGAGTACCATATGTGCCTGGTCGAGCTGCAGGGCCTTGACGTAGGTTAGACGCATGCGCTCTTCCGGGATGCCCATTTTCCGTAAGGTAAAGTATTTTGCAATCGAGTAGTCTTCACAGTCGCCGCCATTGGATGAGATCATCTGTAGAGGGGTTGCCCAGTAATCTTCCTGACCCCACAGTTCACTGTCGTTAACGAAGGCCAGCTGATTAAAGAAGTTGTTGACGAGTTCTAGCTTTTCCAGAGCGCGTGCATCATTGTAGCCATTAATCAGCTGGTACCAGATGAGCACGCGCTGTCGCGCATAATTGCCGTAGTCCTGTTCAACTTTCCTTAAAATCTGTATTGATGGTGCGAATTCATCGGCCAGTAAGCGGGTGACGCATGCAAGGTTCATCAGCCCCGCAATCAGGACGGCGGACAGGTGGTTGTAGAAGTGGCGGCGCAGACCGGGCAATGTCATCATAAGACTGTAAATATTTCGGAAGCTATTCATCAGCTTATCGGCCGCAAGCGGGCGCTCCTTTGAGAAAAGGTCACAGAGTGATTGTGGTGCTGGAACGGGACACGGAAAGTGCTTGGTACCTAAGTCCAATTGTTTCACAAGGGTCCTCAACGTAAGCTGACTTAGCCTTATAAAAACAACAAGTTATGAAGAAAATAAATATTACTGTCGTGTGCGTCGACAGCATGGATTACCCTGGTTGTGCCGACTTGCTCGCTGATTACCCTGAGATCAGTCTCGTTGCTCAATCGGCAAGCCTGAACGAGGAGGGTATTTGGGCCGCGCTGGGCCGGAGTGACGTGCTGGTGCTGGATGAAGCCGTCATGGAGCAGGTAGGTTACCAGGCGATCCGCTCCTTGCATGCATACTATCCGTCGATCCGTTCACTGATGGTGGTGGAAGGTGAGCATGCGTACAAAACGCTGGCGGCCGTTTCACTCGGCGTTCAGGGAGTCATTGGTCGTGCCTCCACTGTCTCCATGTTGCGCAAGGCCATAATTGCGCTTTACAGTGGTGAAGGGTGGATATCAAGGGGGCTGGCAGTGCCGATACGTAACCAGCTAAATCAGAAATATGTATTGACCAGTTGGCCAGAATTGTCGGCAAACCTGATTGACAGGAGCAAATTAAACTAATTTTCCGGGCAAGACTCGATGCCCATCATAATCGGGACGCGCACCGGAAAACACGCCTTCATGGGTATAAGCATGCGCAATTAACCGGCAGATGTGATTTAATTGCCGGCTATGTTTCGTCCACTCGAATTATTCGTCGGCCTGCGCTATACGCATTCCAAGCGGCGGACGCATTTCATCTCCTTTATCTCCATGACCTCGATGCTGGGGATTGCTCTGGGCGTGACGGCGCTGATTACGGTGCTGTCCGTTATGAACGGCTTTGAAAAGGAATTGCGGGACCGGATTCTTGGCATGGCCTCGCATGCCACCGTGACTACCTATGCGGGAAGAATGGCTGACTGGCAGGGACTGTCACAGACACTTGAGGAACAGTCGTCAATCATCGCAATGGCGCCCTATGTACAGGGTGAGTCAATGCTGAGCCAGGGTAAACGTGTCAGTGGTGCAATAATCAGGGGCGTGATGCCGGGGATGGAAGGCGGGGTCTCCGATGTTGTCTCGCACATCAACGGCGGTGACCTGACACTATTGAAAGCAGGTGAGTACAACATCATTCTCGGCAGTGAGCTGGCTATCGTACTGGGAGTCGGTGTCGGTGACTCGGTTACTGTTGTGTCACCCCAGGTCACTATTGGTCCAACGGGTATCCTGCCAAGGTTGAGGCGTTTTACGGTTGTCGGGGTTTTTGAGGTCGGCATGTTTGAGTATGACCGTGGTGTGGCACTGGTTCATATCAAGGATGCTGCCCGGTTGTTCAGTCTGGATGACAATGTCACCGGTCTGCGTTTGAAGCTGGAAGATATCTATGATGCACCCAGGCTGGCCCGGGAGTTGTCTGCACAGCTGCCAGGTGGTTACCGGGTCGAGGACTGGACGCGCCAGCACGCAAATTTCTTCCGTGCCGTGAAAACAGAGAAGCGTGTGATGTTCATTATTCTTACGCTGATTGTCGCCGTTGCCGCATTTAATATTGTATCGACATTGATTATGGTGGTGACTGACAAGCGATCAGATATTGCGATTCTGCGAACACTGGGTGCCTCGCCGGGATCGATTATGAAAATATTTATTATCCAGGGCGTGGTAATCGGTGTGCTGGGTACGGCACTGGGTGTTGCCGGTGGCCTTGGCCTGGCCCTGAATATCGAGACCATCGTGCCCGCGATTGAAAGCTTCTTTAATGTAGAGTTCCTCGCGGCTGATGTGTATTACATCAGTGAGGTGCCCTCGGAACTGCACTGGAAGGATGTCTGGGTGATGGCGTCGGTGTCCATGGGCCTGAGTCTGCTGGCGACACTGTATCCTGCCTGGCGGGCGGCACGCACCCATCCGGCAGAGGCCCTGCGCTATGAGTAGCGTACTTGCATGCAATCAGTTGTATAAAACCTTCGGTGAGGGGGAGGTTGCACTGGAGATCCTGCACAACGTTGATTTTAACATTGCTGCCGGTGAGCGTATTGCCATCGTAGGGGCCTCAGGCAGTGGCAAGAGTACGCTGCTGCACCTGCTGGGCGGGCTTGATGAACCAAGCAGCGGTGACGTCAGGATAGCCGGGCAGTCTATTAGTGCCTTGTCACCGGTACAGCTGGGACGTTTGCGCAACAGCAAACTGGGGTTTGTCTATCAGTTTCATCATCTGTTGCAGGAATTTACCGCGCTTGAAAATGTGGCCATGCCGTTGTTGGTCAGGGGTGTGCGTCCTGCGGATGCCAGTGAACAGGCGATTGCAGTGCTCGGTCGTGTCGGGCTGGCTGAGCGGATAGCTCACAAACCCGGTGAACTGTCCGGTGGCGAACGTCAGCGCGCGGCTGTTGCCCGTGCGCTGGTGACACGGCCGGCCTGTGTCGTGGCCGACGAACCGACAGGCAATCTGGATCGTCACAATGCCAGGCAGGTCCTCGAGTTGATGCTGGAACTGAATCGCGATTTTTCGACCAGTTTGCTGGTGGCTACACATGACCCGCTGATTGCCGATCGTATGGATCGGGTTATTCATCTGGAGGATGGTCATTTAATTTAGCCGCCTGCTGGTTGGGTACGGTTTTACCTGTTTAACAACACTGTTCAGGGACGAACATGTTATTGCTTGCCGCTGCCTTTGCGGGTGGTGTGATCATGCTTCAGTGGTGTGCCGGTTTGCCGCCTCTCTGGGCGTACTCCGTGGTGCCCCTTGCCTCGCTCTCGATTGGCTGGCGGACTGCACGATTACCTGCCGTTTTTATCCTTGGTTTTTTCTGGGCTGCACTGCTGGCAGAACAGGCGCTTGATCCGGCGCTTGACCCGGCACTGGAAGGCAAGACGATCCTGGTTGAGGGCCGGGTACTTGATCGCCCCCGGCAGATAACACAGCGGCAATCACGCTTCCTGTTTTACATCGAACGACTGGATGCAGGTCAGGGCTGGTCGGATTTCCAGGGAAAAGTAAGACTCAGCATCTACAGTGCCGACTTCAGAGTGGCTTCCGGTGAGCACTGGCAACTGGCTGTGCGCCTGAAACGGCCGCATGGATTTTCAAATCCCGGCGGGTTTGATTTTGAGCAGTGGCTGTTCCAGCAGGGGATCAGGGCAACCGGTTATGTGCGTCAGGACAAGGCACGTAATCGACTGCTTGCTGTTACCGGGGCCGCTGTTATAGACAGATTCAGATCGCGGTTAATGTCTGCCTACGACGGGATGTCGGCAGATAACCCTTCACTAGCAATTATTCGTGCCTTGACCATCGGTGATCGCAGTGCGTTGAGCACATCTCAATGGGAAGTGTTGCGGGCGACCGGCACCAGCCACCTGGTAGCAATATCGGGCTTACATGTCAGCCTGGTGGCGGGACTGGTGTTCTGGTTGGCCAGATTTGTCTGGATGCGTTGCGGGTACCTGGTTGAACGCTGCCCTGCAAGCAAGATGGCCGCTGTGCTAGCGGTTTTTGCAGCGCTTGCTTATGCGCTGCTGGCTGGATTTGGTATCCCGGTACGCCGCGCCCTGATCATGGTGAGCATCTTCATGTTGTCGATTGTGTTGGATAAGAATGCTTCTTTCTCCCGTGCCATTGCGCTGGCTGTTGTGATTATCCTGTTGCTGGACCCGCTTGCTGTTCTATCGCCTGGCTGGTGGTTGTCTTTCTGGGCGGTGACTGTCATTGCCTATTGTATTGGCGGGCGCCATGGTGCTCGGGGTTTTGCGCAGAAATGGGTTTATATGCACCTTGTTCTGGCCGTTACCATGGTGCCGTTGCTGCTGGTGTTTTTCCAGCAGGCATCCGTGATTGCCCCGCTGGCAAATAGTGTCGCGGTACCTTTTGTCGGGATGATTGTTGTGCCCGTTGCGCTTGTGGGTACGCTGGTGTTCAGTCTCAACGAGACGGCCGGTGAGTGGCTGCTGAAAATTGCGGCCGAGCTGATGGATCTTGTATGGCCATGGCTGAATGGCCTGGCCGGGCTGGAGCATGCGCTGTGGCAGCAGCATCAGCCCGTTGCCTGGACACTGGTTCCTGCAATTGTCGGACTCGCCATTTTGTTTATGCCGCGTGGCATTCCTGGCAGATGGCTGGCACTGTTGCTGTTATTGCCCCTGGTTATTGTCGAACCGAAGCGCCCGGCGTGGGGAGAAGCACGACTTACCTTGCTGGATGTGGGGCAGGGACTCTCGGTGGTGGTACAAACACAGCATCATGTGCTCGTCTATGATACCGGGCCGCGTTTCAGCGAGACTTTTGATACCGGTAAGGCCGTCGTGGTGCCATTTTTGCGTCACTCAGGTGTCCGTAAACTGGATATGCTGGTTATCAGTCATGGCGATAATGACCATATTGGCGGGGTGATGTCACTGCTGGACGATTTTCCGGCAGACCAGTTGCTGACCAGCGTCACTGAGAAAATACCGGCCACCGGGGCCATGGACTGCTGGCGTGATCAGCGATGGGTCTGGGAGGGTGTCAGTTTTACTCTGTTGCATCCCGACAGGGACAGTCTGTTACGGGGAAATGACACCTCCTGCGTACTGCGCATCGAATCAACGGGTAGTCATCGTGTCCTGTTGACGGGTGATATTGAGAGGCCGGCTGAGCAGGCCTTGCTACGCCACCCGTGGCAACAACTTTCTGCGGCGGTACTGGTCGCACCGCACCATGGCAGTGACACCTCCTCTACACCGGCCTTCATCAAGGCGGTAACGCCTGACGTTGTGCTTTTCCCGAGTGGTTATCGCAATCGCTATGGCTTCCCGAAAGCTACGGTCGTGGACCGCTATGCCGATATTGATGCCGAAATGTACGAAACAGGTCTCAGCGGTGCGCTTACGGTGACGTTATCCTCAAACGATGAAAAGCCGGCAGTCCGGCGTTTCCGGGATGAACGGCGGCGATATTGGCAGCCGCAGTCCCGCATATCTAAGGGGATAAATATTCCCTGAAAACATAGTTTGGCTGGCGGAGCAAATACAGTATGATTTGCATCGTTTTCGGATACCCGCCCTAACGAAGGATGGTCATGTTGTGCTAGAACTGGTGAAAGCAGGTGGCTGGTTAATGCTGCCAATTATTTTATGTTCAATTATTGCCTTGGCAATTATTGTTGAACGGCTATGGTCTTTGCAGGTGCGCCGGGTCTTGCCGAAGAACCTGGTGGCACAGGTCTGGCGCTGGGAGAAGATTCACCAGTTAAATGAAGAACACATGGCAGAGCTTCAGGCCAGTTCGCCACTGGGTTCCATCCTTGCGGCCGGTATATCCAACCGCCATCAGAACCGCGAGGTCATGAAAGAGAGCATCGAGGACACTGGCCGGCACATCGTTCATGAACTGGAACGCTATCTCAATTCACTCGGCACCATTGCGGCCATTACACCCTTGCTGGGGTTGCTGGGTACGGTGATAGGCATGATCAAGGTGTTTTCAACCATTACTACGCAAGGTGTTGGTGATCCTGGTGCACTGGCCGGTGGGATCTCGGAAGCATTGCTTACCACGGCCGCGGGTATGGTGGTCGCGATACCGACGCTGATGTTCTATCGTTATTTCAGGGGCCGGGTCAGGATGCTGGTATTGAAAATGGAGCAGGAGGCGCTGGTGATGGTTGAGATCATGCATGGTCAGCGCAAGCCTCCCGAGGGGCCATAAGCGATGAACCTGCAGCCTGGCGACGAGGATGAACCAGAGGTCAACCTGACACCACTGATAGACGTGGTGTTTCTGTTGCTGATCTTTTTTATGGTCTCCACGACCTTCGAACAGCAATCACGTATCCAGATCGAGTTGCCCGAAGCCACACCAACGCCCGCGGAAGCAGAGGATGAGTCCCTAGAAATCGTGATCGATGCACAGGGGCGCTACTTTATCGGTGAGCAACAGGTGGTGAACAGTGAGCTCAAGACTCTGAAAAGTGCCATCAGCAAGGCAGTTGAAGGGCGTGAGCCATTAACAGTCATCATCCGGGCTGACGCCAGTACACCTCATCAGGCGGTTATTACAGCCCTTGATGCTGCCAGCCAACTCGGCCTGACGCAAATCTCCCTGGCAACCTCAGCGATAGAAGAAGACTAGGAGGGTGTCCGAGAACAGGCTGATCTGCTGCGGCCAATCAGGCTTGCTCTCACTACGAGCGCTATTCTCGGACAGCCTCCGTATTTTTTCTGTGATTAACAGGGATAAATGAAGCGCCTGGATTATTACTGGTATACACGCAGTCCATGGTTGGTGTTACTGACACCGCTCTCGCTGGTTTTTCGTATGATAGTCAGCCTGCGGCGGTTGGCATACAAGAGCGGTCTTCGCCGCAGCAACCGGGTTTCACTGCCGGTCATCATTGTAGGGAATATTACTGTTGGCGGGACCGGTAAAACACCACTGGTTGCATGGCTGGCAAAATACCTGCAAGGCAAGGGTTACAAGCCCGGGATTATATCCCGGGGTTACGGTGGGCATGCCGACAGTTGGCCGCAACAGGTCAGGCCTGACAGTGATCCCGCTGTAGTCGGTGATGAGGCGGTGCTGCTTGCGGCTATGACACACTGTCCAATGGCGGTTGCACCCGATCGCGTGGCCGCGGCAAACGCGCTGATCGAACATAGCGATTGTGACGTCATCCTCAGCGATGACGGCCTGCAACACTATGCTCTGCAACGTGATATAGAGATAGCTGTCATCGATGGGGTCAGACGCTTTGGCACCGGCTTTTTAATACCCGCCGGGCCGCTGCGCGAGCCGGTCGGTCGTTTGCAGGAAGTTGATCTGGTTGTCATTAATGGTTTGGGGAGTGGACAGGAACACCTGATGAGGATGGTGCAGGGGGATGTGCATAATCTGCTGGATCCAGATCAGGTCCGCGCGTTGACTGATTTCAGCTCGCAAACAGTACATGCGGTGGCCGGTATTGGTCATCCCGAGCGATTCTTTCAGTCGCTGCAGCATGCCGGCTTGCTGCTGGAGCCGCACAGCTTTCCCGATCATTATCAATACCAGCCCGGGGACATCCGCTTCGGTGATGACAGACCGGTCATTATGACTGAGAAGGATGCGGTAAAGTGCCGCCATTTTGCGGCTGAAAATGACTGGTATATACCGGTTAAGGCCCGGATGACCGACAAATTCTGTGCATCCCTGGATGAGTTACTAGCCCGGATTCCTCTCCGCGGGGCGAGATGATCGCGCAGAGATTTGGATTTACAGCGGATTTTCTTAATAAGTGGAATGCGGACTGTGTTTCCGACTGAAGAAAATGTGCTGTGGATTCAAAGATCAAGCGAGGGCTCGTCATTGTGTTGAGAATCCGGACTAGATACCCGGCTCCCACATCGGGGATAATAGTGTTTCAAGTAAAGAATACCTAGGGCAGGAGTACAGCGTGGATAAGAAATTACTGGATATACTGGCTTGCCCGATATGCAAGGGGCCGCTTGTTTTTCATAAGGATGACAATGAATTGATATGCAAGGTAGACCGACTGGCTTATCCCGTTCGGGAGGGCATCCCGGTAATGCTGGAAGATGAGGCACGGCAACTGCCGGCCGACGAAGAAGTCTGATAGTCAATTGCATGGGCAACACAGACTTTAAAGTCGTCATCCCGGCACGTTATGCCTCTACACGGCTACCGGGTAAACCGCTGCTTAAACTGGCTGGCCGTCCCATGCTGCAGTATGTGCATGAACGGTCGTTGCAGAGCGGAGCAAAGGAGGTGATTATTGCGACCGATGATCAACGTATCGCAGACGCTGCACAGGGTTTTGGTGCGACCGTGTGCATGACATCAGCCGGGCATACATCAGGAACCGAGCGCCTTGCAGAGGTTGTTGAGACTCAAGACTGGGATGATGATGATATTATCGTTAACGTGCAGGGCGATGAACCGTTAATTCCGGCTGTACTCATCAGGCAAATTGCCACTGACCTCGCACACCATACAGACGCCCCGGTAGCGACCCTTGCTTATCCGATTCAGTCCATTGCTGAGGCCGCTGACCCGCATATTGTCAAGGTCGTCCTGGACAGGCAGGGCTATGCCCTGTATTTCAGCCGGGCATCAATACCCTGTCATCGCGATAGCCCAAGGGTGGATGCGAGTGCCACTGCATTACGCCACATTGGCCTGTATGCATACCGTGCCGCTTTTCTAAAGCACTATATGCAAATGGAGCCATCACCGCTGGAGTCGATTGAGAAACTCGAGCAGCTGCGGGTGCTGTGGCACGGGATGAAGATCCATGTGGGTATCGCCAGCGAAATACCCGGCCACGGCGTCGATACCCGGGAAGATCTGGCGCGGGTCGATGCGTTATTAACAGTAGCCAGGGAGTCGTTATGATCAGTGTTCTTTTCGTCTGTATGGGCAATATCTGCAGATCACCAACGGCCCAGGGAGTGTTTGAACGATTGGTTGCAGACAATGACCTTGCAGCCCTCATACAGATCGATTCGGCGGGGACACATGCCTATCATATAGGGGAGTGCCCGGACCAGCGTGCCGCTGCTGCTGCATTGAAACGTGGCGTTGATTTAAGTTCCCAAAGGGCGCGTCGAGTCAGCCCGGATGATTTTTATGAATTTGATTATGTGATCGCAATGGATAGCAGTAATTACGGGGATCTGGCTTCAAACTGCCCGCCAGAACATGAATCGAAACTACGCCTGTTTATGGAGTTTGCAGCTGATCTGGAGACGCATGACGTACCGGACCCTTACTATGGGGGCACGACCGGGTTTGAGCGCGTACTGGATTTGATTGAACAGGCATCAGCCGGGCTGCTGGCAGAAATTCGCCAGCAGCATCGACTGTAACCGCAAGCTTATTCCGAGGCGAGCTTTTCCTGCTTGGGCGCAGTATCTCCTGCAGGCGTGGCCTTGTTCCCATTTCCTGTCGATTGCGCTGCGGGTGCCTTAGGAGCGGCCCTGTTCTCATTTTCTGTCGATTGTGCTGCGGGTGCCTTAGGAGCGGCCCTGTTCTCATTTGCTGTCAGTTGTGCTGCAGATGCCTTTGGCCTGGAATCCGTTGCGGTATTGACTGCTGCTTGCTGTGGCGCAGGGGCCTTGCCCTGGCTGTCTTGTGACGGCTTGCTATTGCTGCTGTCCTGCGGCTGATTGCTGTCCGCAACTGGCCTGGATTGATCCGTACTCTTTGCACCGGTACTACCCGGCTGGGCGTTTTCAGTTGATGATGCCTTCGGGTCGCCGGCACTTTTGTTCTGGCCGGGCGAGCGCCGCCGACCACCACGACGACCACGCCGTGATCCCCGCCGTTGTTGCTGTTTGCTACTGTCACCGGAAGGCGTCGCTGGCGTGGCCGGTGCAGGCGTGGCTTCCTGTGTTGACACAGCCTGTTTTGCGGTCTCCTGCTTTTGTTCTGGCCGTGCCTGAGTACGGTTGCCGGACGGTTGCCGCTGTTTGGTGGCTTGTCCGGATGATGGCCGATTGGCCGGGCGGCGGTTGCCCTGTGGCTGCTGTTTGCGGCGGTTACCCTGTGGCTGTTGCCTGCTACGGCTGCCTCCGCTCTTTCGGTCCTGCTGACTGCGTTGTTGCACCGTTTTTCTTGATACAGGCTCAGGAGCTTTCTCGGCAGAACCGAAGAGGCTGGCAAACAGACGTTTCAACAGGCCGGGTTTTGAGGCCGTGGCAGCCGTTTTATTGCGTGCCGGTGCCGGTGCCGGTGCCGGTGCCGGTGATGGTGCAGGTGCGGGCGCGGTCGGTTTGACTGATTTGACAGCCGGTACTTCTGCGCTAACGGTACCCGTGGATGTTGCGGCTGATATCTCTGGTTCGGCGGGTGCTTTCGCCATGTGGTAACTCGGGGTGGCTTGTGCGGGCACAGACTCGTCCTTACGGATACGCTGCACATCGTAATTCGGGGTTTCCAGCGCCGGTGATGGAATCAGCATGACCGCAATCTTGTGACGTGCTTCAAGGCCCATAAGCAATTCGCGCTTCTCGTTCAGCAAATAGGTGCCGACATCGACCGGGACATGAGCGACAACACGCAGGGTGTTGTCCTTCATGACTTCTTCCTCAATGATTCTCAACACCGATAGTGACAGGGACTCCACGCCGCGGATGGTGCCCTGACCGGTACAGCGTGGACAGACAATCTGACTGGATTCGCCCAGGGAAGGCCGCAGACGCTGGCGTGACATTTCCAGCAAACCGAAGCGGGATATTCGCCCGATCTGGACACGGGCACGGTCCATCTTCAGTGCATCGCGCAGGCGGTTTTCAACTTCACGCTGGTTGCGGGCAGGCTGCATGTCAATGAAGTCAATAACGACCAGTCCACCGAGGTCACGTATACGTAATTGCCGGGCAATTTCATCAGCGGCTTCCAGATTGGTGTTCAGTGCGGTTTCTTCAATATCGCTGCCCTTGGTAGCCCGTGCAGAGTTGATATCGATTGAAATCATTGCCTCGGTGTGGTCAATGACGATGGCGCCACCGGAAGGCAGTGTGACTTCCCGCTGAAAGGCAAACTCGATTTGCGATTCAATCTGGAAGCGGTTGAATAACGGGATGGTGTCCTGGTAGAGCTTCAGTTTACCCAGATTGTGGGGCATGACGCGCTCCATGAACTCACGCGCTGTTTCATGCACCTCCGGGCTGTCAACCAGGATTTCCGAGACATCCGTGCGCAGGTAGTCACGCAGTGCCCGGATTATGACGTTGCTTTCCTGGTAAACCAGGAACGGGGCAGGATGCTCATCCGAGGCCTCCTTGATGACACTCCACAGGTGTGTCAGATAATCCAGGTCCCACTGTAATTCTTCACTGCTGCGGCCAATGCCGGCTGTGCGGACGATCATGCCCATACCTTCGGGTATGTTCATGTTACTCATGGCATCGCGTACAAGGTTGCGGTCTTCGCCCTGTATCCGCCGCGAGACTCCGCCGGCACGAGGATTGTTGGGCATCAGAACCAGGTAACGCCCGGCAAGGCTGATAAACGTAGTGAGGGCGGCACCCTTGTTGCCGCGTTCTTCTTTCTCTACCTGTACAACCAGTTCCTGTCCTTCGGTGAGGGCGTCCTTGATACTAAGGCGGCCACCGCCCTGTTTGGCAGATTCGCTGAAATAGCTGCGCGCGATTTCCTTTAATGGCAGGAAGCCATGACGATTGCCGCCGTAGTCAATAAAGGCCGCTTCGAGACTGGGCTCGATGCGCGTGATTTTACCTTTATATACGTTGGACTTTTTCTGGCCGCGTGAGGGTACCTCGATATCAAGATCGTAGAGCTTCTGGCCATCGACCATGGCCACACGCAGCTCTTCGGGCTGCGTGGTATTGATTAACATTCTTTTCATGTATTGTTTCTCTCATACGCTCGACCTGATGACGCACAACGCATATTGCCTGGCGTGTCCGTGACGGACTGTGTTGCAGGCGGGGTGCAGATTTTACATTCAACAGCCATAACAGGCAGGTAATGAAAACTGGCATATGATGCTGTGCGTGGATCATGGGGGCGTTCGTTGTTTATCTGGTCAGGTTTTAGTTATAACAGCACGTTGCTGAACATCTTGGAGATTATTGGCTTTATGCAGCCGCCAACATCTCCCGTATAAATTTGGTGTCATCTGGTTGGTTGGCAGACGCAGAACGCCCGACAAAAGTCAAACCGTGCAGGGGACTATAACAACCTTGGTCTATACCCGCAAACAAACGAGGTAATACCTTAATGTATAAACCCTGTACAATTCCTTACCCGTTTTCAGGTAGATAGCGAGTCGATGAGTCAGGAACCGGCATATAACTTCCCCAAGGTGCGCCAGGTCAATGTGACCGAGGAGGAGGCTGGTCAGCGAATTGACAACTTTTTGGCGCGTTATCTGAAAGGTGTTCCCAAGAGCCACATCTACCGCATCATCAGGCGCGGTGAAGTGCGAGTGAACAGTGGCCGCAAACGTGCCCGATATAAGGTATGTGCGGGTGACACGGTGCGCATTCCGCCAGTCAGGGTGTCGGCGGCCTCGACCGGCAAGGTCAGCCCCGGGCTCAGCCTCGAGGACCGCATTCTTTATGAGAATAGCCGCTGTCTGGTACTCAACAAGCCGTCCGGAATCGCCGTCCACGGTGGCAGCGGCCTGAGCTATGGTGTAATCGAGGCGATGCGGGCAGGACGGCCACAGGCCCCCTATCTGGAACTGGCGCATCGCCTTGACCGGGGCACCTCCGGCTGTCTGGTGCTGGCAAAGCGTCGCAGCTTCCTGCGTGCGTTTCAGGAACAACTGCGGCAGGGTGAGGTGGTAAAACACTATCTGGCGCTGGTGTCCGGGACCTGGGATGGCGGCAAGCAAACGGTGATGGCGCCGTTGCGCAAGAATCTGCTGCGTGGTGGCGAGCGTATGGTCACTGTGGATGAGTCAGGCAAGGAGGCGATCAGTATTTTCAAGCCCGTAACGTGTTTCCGCGAGGCGACACTGGTCGAGGTTGAGTTGAAAACAGGCAGGACACACCAGATCCGTGTTCATGGTGCACACATTGGTCATCCGCTGGCCGGTGATGAAAAATACGGTGACCCGGCCTTTAACCAGACTATGAAACGACTGGGGTTACGTCGTATGCTGCTACATGCGCATTACATTGAATATGCGGATACAGCGAATGGTGAAAAGGTAACGGTGAGTGCGCCGCTGGATGGCGAGTTAAAGGCTGTCATTGACCAGCTTGAGTCAACGTAATTCGCTTTACACCGAACTTGTCCGTACAACCATGACCGAAAAGATTAAACTCATCGTATTTGACTGGGATGGCACCTTGATGGATTCCGAGGCACAAATCGTGGCCTGTCTGCATGCAGCGATCGCTGACCTGGGCCTGGAACGGATGGATGATGAAACGGTCAAGAATGTCATCGGGCTGGGGCTGCATGAGGCGATTGATACCCTGGTGCCTGGCCGTGACGAGCGGTTTCACCAGGCGTTTGTGGATCATTACAGAAAATACTGGTTTCAGTCTGAAGCTTCGGTGCTGTTCGAGGGGGTACGTGAGGTGCTGGATACCTTGTCGCGGCAGGAGCTGTTACTGGGGGTCGCAACCGGGAAGGCGCGTCGTGGACTGGAGCGGGTGCTTGGTGAGACAGATCTTGCATCCTGTTTTCATGCGACGCGCTGTGCCGATGAAGCACCTTCCAAGCCACACCCTCAAATGTTGCTGGATATAATGGCAAGGCTCGATGTGTCGCCTAAGGAAACCCTGATGGTTGGCGATACCGAGTATGACATGGAGATGGCAAGCAATGCCGGTGCTGCCAAGATTGCAGTTCGAACCGGCGTGCATTCGGCAGAGCGCTTGAATCGACATGCACCTCTGGTATGCCTGGAGCGGCTCAGCGATATGCCGATATGGCTGGCAGATGCGGGTCTCATAGATGTTTGCGAGTAAATTCATTACATACAACAGGTGACAGAATGTTTGGCAAGGAATCAGAAAGCAGCAAGGTAGAAATGGGAAGTGATGAGTGGAATCGGGATGTGATAAGCCGGCTTGCCTTTGCTGCGGTTGATGAGCAGCGACGTACCCGGCGCTGGAATATCTTCTTTAAGGTATTGCTGGCCTGTTACTTGCTCGCACTATTGATCCTGTATATGCCAACCGACTGGGACAAGATAGGCAAGCTGCCTGATAAACATACGGCACTGGTAGACTTGAAGGGTGTTATTTCTGATTCGTCTGAAGCCAGTGCAGACACCGTGATAGAGGGGCTGCGCAACGCCTTTGAAGATAAAAATACAGCAGGTGTCATCCTGCGGGCAAATTCGCCTGGTGGCAGTCCGGTGCAGTCCGGTTATATCTACGAGGAGATCAAACGGCTCCGGGAACTGCATCCGGATACACCGATCTACGCGGTGGTAACGGATGTTTGCGCCTCCGGTTGCTACTATGTGACAGCAGCGGCCGATGATATTTATGTGGATGAGGCCAGTATTATCGGTTCTATCGGTGTGCGTATGGACAGTTTCGGGTTTGTCGATACCATGGAAAAACTGGGTGTTGAGCGGCGCCTGTACACGGCCGGCAAGAGCAAGGGATTCCTGGACCCGTTTACACCGTCAAAGCCTGCCGATGTCGAGCACGTGAAGTTATTGCTCGATAGTATCCACCAGCAATTTATCAGCGCGGTGAAAGAGGGACGGGGTGACCGTCTGAAAGATAACGAGAGCCTGTTTACCGGGCTGGTGTGGACAGGAGAAGAAGGTGTACCGATGGGGCTTGCAGATGAAATCGGCAGTAGCAGTTACGTGGCCCGTGAAGTCATTGGTGCCGAGGACATCGTCGAGTTCACCGAGAAACCGGATCTATTTGAGCGACTCAGCGAACGTATCGGTGTGGCAATGGCGAAGGGAATGAGCGAGCTGTTTGCCAATGGGGTAGGGGCGGTACGCTAGACAAGGCGAAGCGTTCCTGCAAGAGTGCTGTAGCGCTACGGCAGGACAATCCCGGCCTGTGCCAGCATGCTGGTCAGGCGGATCAGCGGCAGGCCAATCAGCGCGGTGGGGTCGACTCCCTCCATATATTCGAACAAGGTAATGCCCAGGCCTTCGGATTTGAAGCTGCCAGCACAATTGTAGGGTTGTTCCTGCTGCAGGTAGCGTTCTATCTGGTCGCCTCCGAGTTGTCTGAATTTCACTATAAACGGGATGACATCCACCTGTGCCTCGTCAGTTTCGGTGTTCACCAAGCACAGGCCAGTCTGGAATGTGACACGTTTTCCCGATAGATTTCGTAGCTGCTCAAATGCCTGTTCATGCGTGCCGGGTTTTCCAAGGATGTTGTTACCTGTGGTCGCGACCTGGTCGGATCCTATAATGAGCCCCCGGTGGCTTGCCGCCATTGCACGTGCCTTGTCTTCCGACAGGCGCCGCACCAGGGCTTCTGCTGTTTCGTTCGCCAGCGGCGTTTCATCGACATCCGGTGCGACGGTCTCGAAAGGGATACCCAGCCGCTCCAGTAGTTCCTTGCGGAATGGCGAGGTTGAGGCAAGTGTGACAGTAGGCGTCATATTCTTGGGTTCAGGCGGAATAAGTTGCTGAATTCTAGCAAGATGTATGGGCTTTTACAGGTATATTCAGATTGACACTATTAATATCAGCAGATAGTATTCGCGGGTTATGATAAACCACCTGCCGGAAAGGCTCGATCTGATCGCGACGGCCGAGGCAGGACGTCTGCTGCGGGGCAGCATAGCCATAAGCAGTCTTGAGCGGCTAGTGCCTGCCTTGATGTCTGACGCAGGCGTGCTACAGGTCGAGATGGAACTGGGTAAGGGGCCGGATGGCACGCGCTATTTGAGAGGGTCCATCCGGGGCGAAGTGGCGCTGAATTGCCAGCGCTGTCTGGGCAAAATGACTTTGCCCCTGGATCTGACCTTCCGCCTTGGTCTGGTGTCCGGCGATGCTGCAGCGAAGACACTCCCTGAGTGGTATGAACCATTGGTAGTGACGGCGGAACCCGCACACATTGCCGACGTGATTGCAGACGAAGTGTTGCTTGCATTACCCATAGTGCCAACACACAGGGACGGTCCGGATTGTCAGAAATTTGTTAAAGACTATAGGCCGCCGGTGAGTGAACAACGGGAGAACCCGTTTGCTGTCCTGGCGGGACTGAAATTGAAACAGTAGTTTATCAGGAGTTATCAACATGGCCGTACAGAAAAGTCGCAAAACGCCATCACGTCGTGGCATGCGCCGCTCGCATGACAAGCTGACTGGCAGCACGCTATCGATTGAACCGACAACGGGTGAGACACACCTGCGTCATCATGTCAGTGCTGACGGGTTTTACAAGGGGCGCAAGGTCATCAATAAAGACCAGGACTAGCCTTTTAATCAGGACTGTGAATGTGCCGGCTGTTGATTGCCTGTAACCACATGTCTTGTGATACCTGAATAATCAGGTCCTTGTCTATCGACATCTGCCGCTCACATCATGAGTACTGAAATATCGATTGCGCTCGATGCAATGGGCGGTGATTCCGGTCTGGATGTTGTCGTGCCTGCGGCCATCTCGGCCATCAACCAGCACCCTGATGTTCAGATCATCCTTGTTGGCGATGAATCAAAGCTGCAGCCGGCTATCACGGCTGCCGGTGCGGCGGCCAATCCACGTCTGAAGACTCATCATGCCAGCCAGACGGTAGAGATGGACGAGCTGGCCTCTTCAGCCATGCGCAACAAGAAAGATTCATCCATGCGGGTTGCGCTTAACCTGGTGAAAGACGGGGTGGCGAATGCCTGTGTCAGTGCCGGCAATACCGGTGCGTTAATGGCGACATCCCGGTTTGTGCTGAAAATGCTTCCGGGTATTGACCGGCCGGCGATCTGTACATCCTTGCCTTCACTGACCGGACACACATGGATGCTTGATCTTGGCGCCAATGTCGACTGCAATGCCGAACACCTGTTTCAGTTTTCCCTGATGGGGTCGGTACTGGCCACTGCGGTAGACGGTAACAAGCATCCGCGTGTAGGTTTGCTGAACATCGGCGAGGAAGAAATCAAGGGCAACGAACAGGTCAAGGAAGCAGCGCAATTACTCAGTGCGGGCATGCCGGATTATGCAGGGTATGCCGAGGGTGATGATATCTACAAGGGTGGTTTCGACGTCATTGTATGCGATGGCTTTGTTGGCAATGTTTCACTGAAGTCCAGTGAGGGTATCGCCAAGATGATCGCTGAATTTATGAAGCAGGAATTCAGGCGCAATATTTTCACCAAACTTGCCGCATTGATTGTCATGCCGGTACTCAAGGCGTTTCGTCGCCGTATTGATCCGCGTGCCTACAACGGTGCCAGCCTGCTGGGTTTGCGTGGAATTGTTATCAAGAGTCATGGTGGCGCGGACGCCTTTGCCTTTGCAAACGCCATAAAGGTCGCCATTCTTCAAGTCCGTGAGAATGTGCCGGAACGTATAACGAAGCAGTTGCAATCCTACGAAGAAAACAGGCGGGCCATATGAAGTATTCACGTATCACGGGTACCGGCAGTTACCTGCCGGAAAAAATACTGACCAACCATGATCTTGAAAAGATCATGGATACCTCCGATGAATGGATACGGGAGCGTACCGGTATCTACAAGCGGCATATTGCCTCCGGTGATGAGACCTCCTGTGACCTGGCAGAGATTGCAGCAAACAATGCAATGGAGGCTGCGGGGGTGACGCCACGGCAGATAGACCTGATTGTACTGGCGACGACGACACCTGACCGTGTGTTTCCAAGTACGGCCTGCCTGCTGCAGCAGCGGCTGGATATTCACGGCACGGCTGCTTTTGATGTGCAGGCCGTATGCACGGGGTTCATCTACGCACTCGGGATCGCAGACAAGTTTATCAAGACCGGTTCCGCAAAATGTGCACTGGTAGTGGGTACGGAAACCCTGTCCCGCATTGTCGACTGGAATGATCGCGGTACCGGCATCCTGTTTGGCGACGGTGCCGGCGCCGTGGTACTGGAAGCGAGCGATGAGCCCGGCATTCTTTCCACTCACCTGCATGCTGACGGCAGTTACGAACATCTGCTGACGGTGCCGGCAGGTATATCGAGCGGCTATGACAAGGTGCAGGCCGGGCAGGCCTATATACAAATGCAGGGCAATGAGGTGTTCAAGGTGGCAGTCAATACCCTGGGACGGATTGTCGATGAAACACTGGCCGCCAATGATTTGCAGAAGTCCGATGTTGACTGGCTGATACCGCATCAGGCCAATATACGCATCATCCAGGCGACGGCCCGCAAGTTGAAGATGTCCATGGACAAGGTTGTGGTCACGGTGGATGAGCACGGCAACACCTCTGCCGCATCGGTACCGCTGGCGCTGGATGTCGCGGTGCGTGATGGCCGCATCAAACGCGGTGAAACCCTGCTGCTGGAAGCCTTTGGTGGCGGTTTTACCTGGGGATCGGCACTCATTAAATATTGATTATGGACTCAATACTCGCAATTGTGTTTCCCGGTCAGGGCTCCCAGTCGCCGGGTATGCTGTCCGGGCTTGCCGCAGACCATGTACAGGTCGTCGATACCTTCGACCTGGCCAGTGACGTGCTTGGCTATGATTTATGGCAGCTGGTACAGGAAGGCCCGGAAGACGCTCTGAATGAAACAGACAAGACACAACCGGCGATGCTGGCGGCAGGCGTGGCTGTCTGGCGAGTGTGGCAGGATGCCGGCGGCATGACTCCCGCTCTGATGGCGGGGCACAGCCTGGGTGAATACACGGCACTGGTCTGTGCCGGTGCCCTTGATTTTCAGGAAGCAGTCACCTTGGTAGAAGAGCGTGGTCGCTGCATGCAGTCTGCTGTGCCGGCTGGCACCGGTGCCATGGCAGCCATTCTCGGTCTGAATGATGTTGCAGTTGCTGCCGTATGTGAACAGGCGGCTGCTGGCGATGTGGTGTCGCCGGTTAATTATAATTCGCCCGGGCAGGTTGTTATTGCCGGGCATGCCGAGGCTGTGCAACGTGCCATGGCCTTGGCGAAGGAGGCGGGTGCCAGGCGTGCAGTGCAGCTGCCGGTCAGTGTCCCGTCCCATTGTGCGCTGATGCGACCGGCAGCCGAACAGTTCGCCGCTCGTCTTAAGCAGACGGTGATCAAAATACCTTCAATCAAGGTCATACAGAATGTGGATGCGGCACTGCATGATGATCCGGATACGATCCGAGCAAACCTGGACAGGCAGCTGTATAGCCCGGTGCAATGGGTCGGTTCTGTGCAGACAATGGGAAAACAGGGCGTGACACGGATCATAGAAGCCGGTCCCGGAAAAGTACTGACGGGTTTATGCAAGCGCATTGATAAATCGATTTCAGCGGCGGCTGTATTTGATGAAGCCTCTTTATTGACGGCACTGGACCAATAGAATTTTTATACGCAAAGACCAGTAAACAACGGAAAGGTACTATGTCCTTAGAAAATGAAATAGCCCTCGTGACAGGGGCGAGTCGTGGTATTGGTAAAGCGATTGCAGCAGTTCTCGGTAGCAAGGGGGCGACTGTCGTCGGAACTGCAACGTCCGGCAGTGGCGCACAGGGAATTACTGAATCACTTGCGGCAAACGGAACCAGGGGTGCTGGCAAGGTGCTGAATGTGACTGATCCTGACTCTATAGCGGCATTGATTAAAGATGTCCAGGCTGAATACGGTGCACCAACTATCCTGGTGAATAATGCCGGTATCACGCGTGATAATTTACTGATGCGCATGAAGGATGATGAATGGAATGATGTGATTGACACCAATCTGACATCAGTTTTCAGGATGAGCAAGGCGTGCCTGCGCGGCATGATGAAAGCCAGGGGTGGAAGGATTATCACCATCACATCGGTGATCGGTGCAACCGGGAATCCGGGGCAGGCAAACTATGCGGCAACCAAGGCCGGCGTAATCGGTTTCACCAAATCGCTGGCAAGAGAGATTGGATCGCGGGGGATTACCGTGAACGCGGTCGCACCGGGTTTTATTGATACGGATATGACGCGGGCCTTGCCGGAGGAACAGCGTGACGCATTACTGGGGCAGATTGCACTTGGAAAGCTGGGGGCGGTCGAGGATGTTGCCAACGCGGTTGCATTTCTAGCGTCAGGGGATGCCGCTTATATAAGTGGCGAAACCCTTCATGTAAATGGCGGCATGTATATGAGTTAGTGTTATATTTTACATTAAAATAATTATGTAAGTTATTGTGTATATATGTATTAACAAAGGCATTCAGGGTGGGTGGCCCTCGCCCAGGGCGGAGCAAGCCATGGGAAACAAGGCATAGATGCAACTTGTATCTTGTATCTTGCATTCACTACAATACCCTCGCGGCTGCGGCTGCCTATTTTAATCAAAGAGGAATAATCCGAAATGAGCAATATTGATGAACGCGTCAAGAAAATTGTTATCGAGCAATTGGGGGCGAAGGAAGACGAAGTGAGCAATAGCTCTTCATTCGTGGATGATCTTGGTGCTGATTCACTTGATACCGTTGAACTGGTTATGGCCCTGGAAGAGGAGTTCGAGTGTGAGATTCCTGATGAAGAAGCAGAGAAAATTACCACTGTCCAGCAGGCAATTGATTACGTCAATTCCAACAAGGACTGATTCTTTTCCCAAGAATTCCGGCCGTACCCTGGTTTGACGGGTGCGGCCTTTTATTATGTGTTTTTTGAGCAGTACGTTTTTGAGGTATGAGCCTTGTCCAAAAGACGCGTAGTTGTAACCGGCCTGGGTATTATTTCTCCTGTTGGCAACACTGTTAAAGTTGCCTGGGATAACGTTCTTGCCGGTAGCAGCGGCATCGGCCCGATCACGGGTTTTGATGTATCCGATTTCGCAGTTCGCTTTGGTGGTGAAGTCAGGGATTTCGATGTCTCTGCATTCATTGCCAGGAAAGATGCACGCCGTATGTCCGGATTTATTCACTATGGTATTGCTGCCGCCAGCCATGCGATTGAAGATTCGGGCATCGAGATTACAGATACCAATGCCAGCCGTGCAGGTGTCGCGATTGGATCCGGCATCGGTGGTTTACACGGGATAGAAATGGCCTATCAGGCGTTTCTGGACGGTGGTCCTCGAAAAATTTCTCCCTTCTTTGTTCCTGGCAATATTATCAACATGATTGCCGGGAATCTGTCTATCATGTACGGCATGAAAGGTCCCAATATTGCCATCGTCACTGCATGTACTTCAGCGACGCACAATATTGGTGTTGCAGCGCGAACCATTGCCTATGGGGATGCTGACATCATGGTCGCCGGTGGTGCGGAAATGGCAACCTGTCCCACGGGCGTTGGCGGGTTTGCTGCAGCACGAGCGCTCTCCACGCGTAATGATAATCCTGCGGCCGCCAGTCGTCCCTGGGACAAGGACCGTGATGGCTTCGTACTCAGTGACGGTGCGGGTGTGCTGGTGCTTGAAGAATACGAAATGGCGCGTGCGCGGGGCGCAGAAATTTATGCAGAAATAGCCGGCTTTGGCATGAGTGGCGATGCTTACCACATGACGCAACCCTCCGAGGGTGGTGAAGGTCCTGCGCAGTGCATGGATTCTGCGCTGGCGGATGCCGGTATGAACCATGGTGACGTTGACTACATCAATGCCCATGGCACATCGACGCCTGCGGGTGATGTTGCCGAGACACTGGCCATTAAGCGTTCATTTGGTGACAAGGCGAGCAAGGTGGCGATTAGTTCAACCAAGTCCATGACAGGCCACCTGCTGGGAGCCGCCGGCGGTATTGAGGCGGTGTTTTCCTTGCTGGCACTGCGCGACCAGGTGGCCCCCCCCACTATCAACCTGGAAAACTCCGATCCGGAATGTGACCTGGACTACGTACCGAATACGGCCAGGGACATGAAGCTTGATGTTGCCATGTCCAACTCATTTGGTTTTGGTGGAACCAACGGCACGCTGATATTTCGCCGCATGAGTGATTAGTGGTTCAACCTCATAAAGACAGATAAGATGACACGAAATCCACGGAAGAACACGAAAGTATTTATAGAATGTTTCGTGTTATTTAGTGATTCCGTGGCAATTAAATAAGAAAACTGGCACTCAGCTTATTTTTACCTGCGCGTGCAGCCACATTCCCGACAGTGCCATGTTCAGAAGGTCGATCACGCTTTCGACCTGATAGAGCTGCACCAGGCTGACCCGGAACGCTATCCCCATATTTTGCAGAGTACGGCTCAGGGTCGATATGACATCCTGTTTGCTTTTCCGGGTGACAGCCTGGTACTGAATGCAGATGGAACTGTAACCGTACCGGATTGTGTTGACTCGTCTGGCAGTGATTTTCTGGCGGCCCTTGATGACTGGTGGCAGCGGGAAAGGACAGTTATTCCGGATGAGGCTGACTTGCCATTCAGGGGTGGCTGGTTTGTCTACCTGGGTTATGAGCTGGCAGGGCAAATAGAACCCTGTTTGCAATTACCACCATCAAATGGTGATCTGCCTGTCGCCATCGCGACCTGTTTCAGGTCGGCGGTGATCCGTGATAATGAGCAGCAGCAGTCATACATCGTTGCTGAATTCGGGCAGTCTGCATCAGTTGAAAGTATTCGTGAAGATCTCGCCTCCTTGTCCGGTTCGTCAGCGACAAACATGGCTGTGGTTGCCACTGTCAGTGAAGATAAACCACAGGATTATCTGGATGCCATTGGGCGGATACAGTCGTATATCCGGGAAGGAGATGTCTTCCAGGTGAATCTTTCCAGGAACTGGGAGATTACCCTTGAGCACAGTGTCGGTGCTGCCGCGCTGTTTAACAATCTTGCGCGACACAATCCTTCACCGTTCGCCGGTATGGCGACCTGGAAGGATGTATCAATTATCAGTTCTTCTCCGGAGCGCCTGGTCTGTGTGCATGACGGCATGATTGAAACACGGCCTATTGCCGGCACACGCCCGCGTAGTAACGAATCTGTGTCAGACAGGGCCTGCTCGGAAGAATTGCTGGCACACCCCAAGGAGCGCGCCGAGCACATCATGTTGATTGATCTTGAACGTAATGATCTCGGCCGCTTGTGCATACCTGGCTCGATTGAGGTGAATGAGTTGATGGTGCTCGAATCCTATGCACATGTACACCATATTGTTTCCAATGTGCGCGGGCGTTTACGTGACAACGTCTCACCGGGGGATGTGATTCGCGCCGTCTTTCCCGGAGGTACCATTACCGGTTGCCCGAAGGTACGTTGCATGGAAATTATCGCCGAGCTTGAACAAGTGCCACGTGGCGCCTATACCGGCTCCATGGGCTATATCAACCGTGATGGCAGCATGGATTTGAATATACTGATCCGCAGTATGGTCTGTCAGGGAGAGCGACTGGAGTTGCGTGCCGGTGCCGGCATTGTGGCTGATTCGAATGCACAGGCAGAACTTGAAGAAACCCGTGCCAAGGCACGCGGGCTGTTGCGTGCTCTCGGACTGGACGATGCATGAAGGGTGATTCTGTGCCGGTGCTGGTTAATGGTAAACCGGTTGACTGTATACCCACGTCAGATCGCGGTCTGCTCTATGGTGATGGTGTCTTTGAAACGATTGCTGTAGAGAGTGGGCAACTCCGTTACTGGCCACAGCATCTGCGCCGTCTGCAATCCGGGTGCGAGCGCCTGGGCATGGAGTCTGTCGATGAAGCACTATTGGCGCATGAATGTCGTTCACTTATAGAACAGTCGCAGCAGGCAGTGATAAAGATTATTGTTACCCGTGGCAGTGGTGGCCGTGGTTACCGTTTACCCGAGCAGCCACGATCATCGCGTATTATACAATTGCACGCATGGCCCAATTATTCTGCAAGCTGTACAGAGACAGGTATCAAGACAAGAATTTGCCGGACTCGACTGGGACAAAATTCATCACTGGCAGGCATCAAGCACCTTAACCGGCTGGAACAGGTCCTGGCACGCCAGGAGTGGGATGATCCCGCTATTATGGAAGGATTGATGCTGGACTCCAGTGGGGATCTGGTGGAAGGGACCATGAGTAATGTGTTCATGATAAAGGATACCGTGTTGATAACGCCTGACCTGCAGCGCTGTGGCATTGCCGGTATTATGCGGGCACGCGTGCTGGAACTGGCAGTAAAGCACTCAATAGAGGTCAGCGTTCAGGGAATAGAACTGGATGTCTTGCTGCAGGCGGACGAAGTATTTGTCTGTAACAGTCTGATCGGTATCTGGCCCGTGACCGGGATTGATAAACAGACATTTATAAAAGGACCTGTTAGCACGCGCTTGCAAACGCTACTAATGCACCATGACAAATAAATCACAAAAATCGGGTGTGCGAACATTCCTGTTGCGTTTGTTTGTCATGGTTACACTGGTGGCGCTGTCAGTGGCTGCTATTACCCTGAGCCGCTACCAGCAATTTGAGAGCAGCCGGCTCAATGTGCCGGCCGATGGATTGATTTATACCCTGCCGGCGGGTGCCTCCCTGAACCAGCTCGCCAATGACCTGGAAGCGCGCAAGATCATCCAGCATCCCCGATTTTTTATCCTGCTTGGCCGTCATATGGAGGTCGCAAAACGGCTGCAGGCTGGTGAATATATCCTGCTACCGGAAATGACCCCGCGGGCACTGCTGGATGAACTGGTTGCAGGCAAGGTCATTCACCATGAGTTGACCCTTATTGAAGGCTATTCATTCAGGGAAATACTGCAGCGGATTCGTGAACACCCTGTGCTTGAGCACACACTCACCGACGAGAGTGATAGCGAAATCATGGCGGCAATTGGTCAGCCTGATCAGTACCCGGAAGGACGCTTTTTACCGGATACCTATCACATAACGCGTGGTACCACAGACATTGACTTCCTGCGGCGGGCCTATCAGGCGATGGAAGCCCGGCTGCAGACTGAATGGGAAGCCCGCGAGGAAGGACTGCCATTCAAGTCGGCTGATGAGGCCCTGATACTTGCATCCATCGTGGAAAAAGAAACCGGGGTGGCTGAAGAACGACCGGTGATTGCCGGTGTCTTTATCCGGCGCTTGCAGAAGAATATGCGCTTGCAGACAGACCCAACGGTAATCTATGGCATGGGTACATCGTATGACGGCAATATACGTAAACGCGATTTGCTGAAGGACACGCCTTACAATACCTACACCCGTGATGGCTTGCCGCCCACGCCGATCGCCATGCCGGGCGTTGATGCCATCCATGCGGTGATGCATCCGGCCACAGGCAAGAGTCTGTATTTTGTGGCCATGGGCGAAGGCCGGCATTACTTTTCCAATACCCTCAAGCAACATAATCTCGCCGTGGATAAATTCCAGAAAAAGAAAAAAGGCATCACACTGCCACCATCAGGACAATAATTATGAAAGGCCAATTCATTACGGTAGAAGGGATCGAGGGCGTGGGTAAGACCACCAATATCGAATTTATCCAGCAACGATTGCTGGCAGCAGGCAAGGATGTCGTCGTGACGCGTGAGCCCGGTGGCACCCCGCTGGGCGAGGCGATCCGTGGCTTGCTGCTTGATCCTGAATACACCGGCATGGATTCAAGCTGCGAACTGCAACTCATGTTCGCTGCGCGTGCTGAACATCTGGCCCGTGTGATCCGGCCGGCACTCGACAAGGGGCAATGGGTACTGTGTGACCGCTTTACCGATGCGACCTATGCCTACCAGGGTGGCGGGCGAGGCATAGATACCGGGGTAATTGCACGCCTGGAAGAACTGGTGCAGGGCGATTTTCGACCAGATTTAACCCTGTTACTGGATGTGCCTGTCGAGATCGGGCTGGCGCGAGCCAGTGAACGTGGCAAACTGGATCGTTTTGAACAGGAGAAAGTTGAATTCTTCGAGCGCGTTCGCCAGGCTTATCTGGGCATGACTCGACAACACGCTACTCGCTACCGGATTGTCGATGCAAGCCAGCCACTGGAACAGGTGCAGAAACAGCTGGAGGTTGTTATACAATCAGTATGTTAAGTTATATTCTTGATGATATTGATTAAATGGCGTCAAGGATATTTATGAGTATTTTGCTGCGGTGTACTGCTGGACCGAGGTCTGCCTGCACTGCACTCTGCTGTTCACTGCTACTCACCTTTCCTGTCCTTGTGGCCGCTGAAAAGAACAGGCATTGCCAGGAAAGTGCCCCACTGGTATTCGGGATACTGCCGTTTATCAGTGCCGAGCAACTGGTATACCGGTTCACTCCGCTGGTGAATTATCTGTCGGAGAACCTGCAGGTTCCCGTACGTATTGAAACCGCCCCTGATTTTGTTGAATTCGCCCGGCGAACCCATGAAGAGACTCATTACGATATTCTCTTTACTGCTCCCCACTTTTTCACCCGGGCAAATCAAAAGGCCGGTTATCGTCTAATCGCCAGTGTTGATTCGCCGGAAATGTGGGCGGTCATTGTGGTACCGAAGCAGAGTGAAATTCATACCCTTCAGGATCTCGAGGGCAAGCGCCTGGCAACAGTACCGCCCCTGGGTCTGGCGACATTACTGGCTAGAAAGACCCTGTTCGAGGCAGGTATTGATCCCGATGTCGATCTCGATATGGTCATTACTCCGACGCATGATGCCTCGCTGCTTAGTTCCTATCATGGCGTGACCGATGCATCGGCTCTCATGCAGCCGCCCTTTGAGGCGGCCAGCGAAAAGGTGCGGGACAGCATGCGGATTATTGCCAGGACCGAGTCCACGCCGCATATCCCTATCAGCGTTGCCCCCTGGCTGGGTGAGGCCTGTGCGGCAGAGATAGCAGAACTGCTGGTCAATATGGGATCGACCCCTGAAGGCAAGGCGGTATTGCAGCATAACCGGTTTACCGGTTACCGGCAGGGAGATCCGTCTGTCTATGAAAGTCTTAATGACCTGTTGAGTCGCTGAGTTCTGCATGCACAGGAAATCAATCACCCTGTTTCAATCGCTTCGTTTTCGCCTGATTGCCAGTGTGGTATCGATCGAGATTATCATGCTGTCATTGCTGGTCTGGAATAATATTTCCATTATTCAAGCCACGCACACCGACCGCCTGCGTGACACGGCAACGAGTATGATTCAGCAGATTGCGCGGACCTCTGGCAACTACATGGTGGCAGTGGACTATGCGACCCTGGAAGATTATTTGAGTAACATTATTGACTATCAGGAGTTGTCCTACCTGGTAGTCGTCGACCGGGACGAACATGCTGTCATAGCTCTGGGCAAATCCCCCGTGCTGCCATGGCCTGTACTGGAGACACACCCGGCACAGGTCACGGATGGGGTGTTCGATGTCAGTGGTGTTATTACGGTGGCCGGACAGCCGATGGGCAGGGTGTTGATGGGGTTTTCCCTGTCGCTGATGGATGAAGCGATCCGCAAATCACGGACTCGCGGTATTTCAATTGCGGCTGCCGAAATTGTGTTAACGGTGATGGTGACGGTCTTGATCGGCCTGGGTCTGACTCGGAGGCTGGGCATACTGGCTGCAGCAGCGCAGGAAGTGGGGAAAGGGGATTACTCAATCATGATCCCTGTTGAGGTTGCTGATGAAGTTGGCAGAACCGCGTCCGCATTTAATTATATGGTTACAGAGGTGTCGAACCGGACGCAGGAACTCGAGGCAGCGGAGTCGCAGTCACGTACTTTACTGGCAGAGAACAGGAACCTGGTGCATACCTCCCTGAATGTCCAGGAAGAGGAACGTAAACACCTGGCTCGCGAACTGCATGACGAACTGGGGCAGTGTATAACGGCTATACAGGCCGATGCCGAATCTATCCGTGATCTGTCGAGAGACTGTGACACCCGAATAAACACAAGCGCCGCTGCAATTCTTGATGTTTCGTCACATATTTACGAGGTCGTGCATTCGATGATGCAGCGGCTGCGCCCCGGGATCCTGGATGATCTGGGGCTGGAGGAGGCGCTGAAAGATGCACTCGCTGCCTGGCAGGAAAGAAACCCGGATACACCTTGCCGGTTCTATGTGTCCGGTGATCTTGCCAGCCTGGGAGAGCGGATAAACATTACTGTTTACCGGATCGTTCAGGAATGCCTTACGAATATCACCAAATATGCTCAGGCCGGAAATGTCACAATTGCTTTGACCGGGACAGCAGACCGGCTGATACTTGATATAAAAGATGACGGGCGGGGAATGGACGTGTCCGCCCCGCGAACTGGTCTGGGCCTCATCGGTATGCGGGAAAGGGTGGAGGCGCTGGGTGGAGAGTTCGCTCTGGACAGCAGCGACGGGGAAGGTCTTTCGATTATGATTTCGGTGCCATTGACAGGGGAAGAGGCGCAGGCTTGAACGCAGATAGAAAGATAAAAGTCTTGCTGGTGGATGATCATGAGGTGGTTCGCGCCGGTTACCGCAGGCTGCTTGAGGCGACTGATGATATTGTAGTGATCGCAGAGGCGGCGGATGGCGAATCTGCCTATACAGGCTTTTTTCAATACCAGCCCGATGTGCTGGTGATGGATCTGTCAATGCCGGGCATGGGTGGACTGGAAGCCAGTATGCGAATACTGGCAAAGGATAGCGCCGCAAAAATACTGGTATTCAGTGTGCACGAAAACGAAGTCTTCCTTTCCCGCGTACTCGATTCAGGAATCCTGGGCTACATTTCCAAACGCAGTGCCTCACGGGTCATGATAGAGGCCGTTCGGCAAGTTGCAGCAGGTTCAGTCTACGTTGGCCAGGAAATGATGCCATACCTTGTGAAACGGAAAACCACGCCGGAGTCGGGTGCGGTTGCCGGTTTGACGCCCAGGGAGTTCGAGGTCTTTCATTTGCTCGCAGATAGCAAGTCCGTGAATGATATTGCCGGAATTCTGAATCTGAGTCCCAAGACAGTCGGTCACCACTGCACCAGCGTAAAGAAAAAACTCGGTGTTCCCGATATTGCAGCCCTGACGCGTCTTGCTATCCGGATGGGGGTCATTACTCCCTGATCGATACCCGTATGGCTTTCTCTCGCAGCCAGGTCTTCCTTATAGCCGTGCTGGCTGTTTGCCTGACCGGCCTATCCGGCACCGTGTGCGCAGCGAACTGGTTAATGTTGCAAGGCACCGAGCATCCGCTTGCCCCCGCCCACAAGTTCTGGGGATTCATTCAGCCTTCCTGGACATACGATAGCAGTGATGACCTGAGTGGCCTGACCGACTCTCCCGGTCCACCGGACTTCTCGGCCAATAACGGTGAGCGCCTGGCGATTACTTCTGTTTCTCCCTGGTTTGATGATAACCAGAGGTTTCATGTCCGTCGTGCACGGTTCGGTGTACGCGGCGTGTTCACAGGCAGTTTAAGGAACAGCTTTACCTCGAAGATGAACTACTTCACCTTGTTTGAAGTAGCACCGAACCTGCTGACCTATGATCCCTTTGGTGATCGTGCCCGGGCCATTGCGCTGGATCATCTGAGTGTGACGTTTAACCATGTTCACGGCGCACGGATCCGTGCCGGACTGTTCAAGACCCCCGGCCCTGAAGAAGCGCTGCAGGGCGTTCATACCCTTGATTACATCGAACTCACGGATTTTGTTGCCCGCGAAGTACTGGAGCGTTTTGTAACCGGTGCCGCCAGGCCAGCCGGGTCACCTGCTTCCCCGGAACTGGGGACAGCCAGGAACACGGCCTATGGCATTAACGCAGTGCGTGATTGGGGTGTACAGGTGTTTGATTCCTTCGTGCAGGAGCGTTGGGATTTGTCATACGCGGTCATGCTGGGCCGTGGTGAGGCCATCAGCGAAACAGGTGGTTTCAATGAGCGACCGGAACTCTACCTGTACTCATCCGCGGAGTACAAACTGCCCGGTGGCTGGGGTGTCAAGAAACATGGCATCAAGATGTATGGCTGGTACCAGCACGGTCAGCGTCAATTCAGTTCGGACCCGCAGGATGAGGAATATGACCGGACCCGTTATGGTATCGGGGCCAGGCTGCTGGCGGGTATTCCTGATTCAACATACAAGGTCCGCCTGGCGGTCGAACTCATGCAGGCCGAGGGCATGATCTTTTTCGCACCGGCAGGCGGGGTGGCACAGGGTAATGTTGATAACGGCAATCTGCAGATTGCCGCCGAGGAGGGCAATAAATCACGCGGTCTCACCGTGGACCTTGGATTTTTACCGAACAACAAATGGCAGTTTGATCTGCGTTATCACCGCCATGACCTGTTGTATGACACCGCCTCGACAGTCAACCCGGGCAACGAGCGTGAATTGACGGAAATAACGCTTGGGCTTAACTATCATTTCAGTCGCAAGCTCAGACTGACACTAAACTACGTTTTCAGGGATGTAGAAGCACCCACCCCCTATGCCAGCAGTGCACCCGGCGGACTATTCCCGATTGCCCCTGTATCCGACGGAATTACCAGGAATGTCAGAAATATTGTCAGCACCGTGGATGACCGGGCGGGTGTTCAGCTTACCTGGTTGTTCAGTAATTAATAATTAACTAATCAGTTTGCACCTCAACCGGAATAGGGAGATTCCCTATACCCCTCGTCATCCGCGGCCACTAGTCTGTAACTTCACTCTGGGGCGGTTATGAAGTTTGCAGTGCTTCCAGAATTAATAATTATTTTGGAGGATTGAAGATGAAACCGGACATACAGGCTAAATCCGCTATCGGCTGGCTACAGTCGCTGGCACTAGCGGTTAGCGTCATTGCAGCGCCCGCAATGGCAAAGAATAACGACACAGTTACGCTAATCGAAATGGGCGATCTGCACGGTACGCTGGTTCCGCATGCAGCGATAATGAAAAACCCGGATGGCAGTGAATATGAAGCCGCCAGTGCTGGTGGTCTTGCCCGGCTGAAAACCGTGGTGAACAGCATTCGTGCAGATAACCCTGACGCTGTTCTGCTTTCCACGGGTGATTTGACCCATGGCAGTGCCGAGACCATGTTTACTGTGGGTGATGCCATGATGATACCGATGAATGCCTTTGGTATCGATGTGTATACACCGGGCAACTGGGACTTTGGCTACGGTGGTGCCGTATTTCGCAATCGCTTTACAAGTTTCGGTCCGAAGCCGACCATTCCCGGTAACATCCGCACCATGTCAGGTTATATTGGCTGTGATGATGTGCCTGTGATTGCTGGTCTTACAGATGAGGCCAGCGGCTATGCCTGTACAGAAATTACTGCTACTGCACCGTTCCCGACACCCCCAGGCCTGGGAGTTATTAAAGCAAGCTTCCCGACTGTGGCTGCCAATCTCTATAATGCCGCGCCTTTACCGGCAGCCCTGCACGGTAAACCCGTGTTACCAGCGTACTGGATGCTGGATCGTAACGGAACCAAAATTGCCGTTATCGGCATCACCGCCTCTATTGTTCCGCAGCAGGCCGATGCCTTCAATATTGGCTTTCGCTTTACCCAGGGGGTTGAAGAACTGCCTGGTTTGATCGAGCAGGTAAAAGATCGTGGTGCAGAACTGATCGTAGTGCAGTCCGAGCTTGGTCTGTCGCAAAACATCAAGATTGCACAAAGTTTCGAAGACATTGATGTGATGTATTCGGCGCATACCCACGAAGTAACCCTGGGTGCCTTACTGGTACATGACGACAATGTTGTCAGAACCACTCCCGGCCTGCCTCTGAGAGGGAGAGAGAGAAGCCTTCTTGCTCGAGGTGCTGCAATTGTTGTTGAGACCAATCGGGATATGTATGTCGGCCGTCTTGATCTGCATGTTGCGGGTGACAAAGTCATTGATTTTGAGTGGGAAGCAATCCCGGTTGATGAATCTGTAGCAGAAGACCCTGCCATGGCAGAGCTGGTAGCTGCCATGGAAGAAGACTTTGTGGCAGGTGAAGATGGTGAAGTTATACGTCACACCTTTCGTCCGGGTGGTTTTGCCGACCCTATTACGTTAAAAGGTCTCCAACTGGTAGATGATCTTGATACCATCGTGGGTTATACCGATACTTTGTTGCTTAGACATCATGTATTGGAAGATACACTTAATAACTTTCTTGCGGATGCTATTCTTGCTATTAGTGATAGTGTGGCCGATGTAAGAAATGTTCCCGGATGGGAAAATGGTGTGGATATTTCCATGGCCAATGGCTTCCGTTTCGGTAACGCCGTGTTGCCGGGCAGTGCGATCACATTACGTGACCTGTATACCTGGTTCCCGATTGCACCCGCAGTCAATATTGCCGACTTCTCGGGCCAGTCCATCCAGAACAGCCTGAACACCATTCTTGGTGCTGTATTTGATCGGAATGTGTTCATGCAACGTGGTGGCTGGTATCTTGGCCTTGCTAACATGGAACAGAAGATCGACCTTAAAAACAGGCCTTTCAGCAGTTCAGGCAGCCGTGTTGTCGAAACAAAAATCGGCGGTGCAGCCTTGGACCTGGGTAAACGCTATGTATTCGCCTCCTGCTACGGACACGGCAATCCACTGGATGATGTCTGCCGTACCGGTGGTGGTGCCAACTTCAAGTTTTTCCAGTTGGCTGATGCCGATGAATACACCAGTGATATCACGCTGGCTGATCCAGTTAATAGTGAGGGCGTTATTGTTGGTCCTGTTGTCAAACAGGTTGCACCCAATAACTATCTGCATCCTGTGCATGCACTGCGTCGCTATCTGGATACACTCCCTGCTTGGGAAAACACAGGTTACGGTACTGTCACTGCAGCACAGTTCGGTAGCGGCCAGGGCCGTGTGGTTACTGTGGATTCAAAAAATCCGGGCAATCTACCGCAACCTGAAAGCGAGCAAATCGGACAGCCGGATAACACACCGGATACCACCTTTGTGCAACCGCCATTTGGTGCCGGTCCAGCTTTCTTTTCCGGGGTTATTGATAATTAAACAGGTCAGCGCCCTGTGACAGCGTACCCTCCGGTACCTGTCGCAGGGATTATTTTCATGTTAGCTAGATTTCCAGGATCGACTCAATCTTGACGTACTGCCAGCTACCAGATTGCAATCGGCTGACAATGTGATCAAAGGCCGTGTCGTCCGTACCAACACCCTGGATGATGTCCGGTGCGCCCCCGTTCTTTTGTGTGAACATCTTGATGGTGCCGGCACAGGCAATAAAATGGATGTTATCGTACTTGTCCATCAGTGAAATAATTTGCTCCTTGGCTCCCTGTTTCTGGTTCGCCGGAATGACTGGTGTGTTCCTGATAAAATTCGTGCGTCCATAAATTTATCGCAGGTACTTTTAATGCAGAAGTATTTTTTACTCATCCTGGTGGGGCTCTTGCAGGCTGCGAACGGGGTTCATCAGCGCTAGAGGCAACCGGCAATACCGGGGAAAAAGATATTGTCCAGGAACCCAGTGGACGAATTCTCCAATGGGGCATCTATACACTGCTGCGTGGCGGAGAGATTGTCGACAGCGCAAGAATAACCACAGGGAAAGCTGTTTCCAGCCCGGTTATTACCCGGGACAGGAAATAGACCGGATACCCTTGATAAAGGACAAGCACATGGCTTACCAGTACCGGCTGTCGAATTTACCGGGAACGCGCACTGTGAAGCTCAGACGCGTACTGAAGCACCCGCCATTTCGTTTGCCCGATGGGACGGTTTCAAGCGGCTCCGATTTCATGATTACGAAGAAACTGGAACGCGGTGAAGTGTTTGCCTATGACACCTATGCACTGAATGAAGACTATGAAATGGTCGCAGGCGAGTGAGTATTCCAGATTTGGTACCAGGACAAGATGCTGGTTGAGCAGATATTCACCACCTACTGGCCGGATAAAGAAGAAAACGGCTGACACGCTACAGACTTTTTCCATGATAGCCCGGATGCCGTATTGGTTTATACTGGCTGGCAATGAGCTTGAGAAGACCATCCTTCCCAGGGCCGTTCATACAACTGGCAGTTGTCTTTCATAGTGTTTTACAAGCGCCTGATGCATTTCCACCAACCGGTGGTCCCTGGGAACTGACCTATGCCGCTGCACTCGGTAACGGCGCCACGCTGGATGAGTGGAATCGAGACGATAATCATCGCCAGTACTACTGGTTGTCGTTTGCCATGCCGTTTGACAAGACACGCGGACCCCGGTGGCAAGATGTCATGTTGTATGGCTCCTTTTCAGCCATGTGCCAGGTCAGAAGTAGACTCTGGCGAGTATCTGTCGTGTCGGCAGTTTTCACCGTATAATCACATGACGATGACAGACCTGTATCCTTGGCTTGAACCCTGCCGGCTCACGATTGCGACTGCCATAGAACAGGGGCGCTTGCCACATGCCTTGCTGCTTACCGGCCTGCCGGGGCTGGGAAAGGGTGTCCTGGCAGAGGCTGTTGCCCGGCAATTATTATGCGAAGCTCCCTCACTGGAGTCGGGTCCCTGTGGTCGATGTACCGCCTGTGCCCAGCTCAACGCCGGCACCCATCCTGATTACATAAAGGTACAGCTCGAAGAGGATGCCAGTGTCATCAAGATCGACCAGATCAGGACGCTGGCGAACAAGCTGACTCTCAGCAGCCATCAGGGTGGCTACAAGGTAGTGGTCCTGAATCCGGCTGATAGTATGAATATCAATGCCGCAAACAGCCTGTTAAAGACTCTGGAGGAGCCGTCCGATAACACAGTACTTGTGCTGGTTTGTGAACGCCCGTCACAATTACCGGCAACGGTTCGCAGCCGCTGTCAGCAGATAAGGGTGGATGTACCAGGGCGGTGTGATGCACTTCAGTGGCTGGCCGCGCAGGGGATTGCAGGGCCAGCAAAGGCCTACCTGCAAATGGCTCATGGGGCGCCACTTGAAGCACTGCAGCAGGCACAAGCGGGCAGCATCGAGGCGAGACGGGAATATTTTGACTCGCTTGTGGCTATCCTTGAGGGCAGGGCAGCCCCGTTGACCGTTGCCCAGTCATGGGCCAAGGATGAGAATATGCAGGGGATCCGCTGGATGCGGGATTGGCTGATGGACTTGCTCCGTATTGCCATGACGGGCCAGACCAGTGGGGTACGCAGTACAGATTTACTTGACGGGCTGGCAAGACTTGCACTCAAACTGGATAGCAGGGTACTGTTTGCCCAACTGGAGCGGGTCAACAGGACTTTGAGACTAACGGCTACCAGCTTGAATCGCCAGTTGCTGACAGAAGATGTTTTGCTGGCATGGGCAGCACGAAAGTAGCAGAAAATACTTCGGAGACGGACCAAAGGTAGAGCTATCATGACTCAGGCAGCACCACGACAGGGTATACTTTCACTCACTATCAAGGACAAGAGTGCCTTGTATGCAGCCTATATGCCATTCGTGAAAGGCGGTGGCCTGTTTATACCAACGAAAAAATCCTACCGCATCGGTGAAGAAGTCTTCATGCTGTTGACGCTGATGGAGGAAACGGAAAAACTGCCGGTCGCTGGCAAGATCATCTGGATCACCCCGGTGGGTGCGCAGGGTAACCGTGCTGCAGGCATCGGTGTCCAGTTCAGCGACCAGGATGATGGTGCTGCACGTAACAAGATCGAAGGTTTCCTGGCCGGAGCACTGGAAAGCGACCGGCCGACCCATACCATGTAATATTCCGCCATAACAGTTTGCGGCGCCCCCCAAACCCTTTATTATCCAATCTCGATATCTATTGAGGTTGATCCATGCTTGTAGATACCCATTGCCATCTTGACAGGCTCGACCTGTCACAGGTTGATGGCCGACTCAACGATGTGCTGGCGGCCGCCAGGGAGCAGGATGTTGGTCACTTTCTGTGCGTGTCGATTAACCTGGAAGATTATCCGGCCATGCTGAAGATTGTCGAGCAGCATAAGCAGGTCTCTGCCTCGGTCGGTCTACATCCGAATGAGCAGGGTGGCCATGATCCGGATGTCGATGAACTGGTCGATCTCGCCAAACACCCCAGGGTTATTGCCATTGGTGAAACCGGCCTGGATTATTTTCGCAGTGAAGGCAATCTGGAGTGGCAGCGTGAACGCTTTCGTCGGCATATCACTGCCGCAAAACAATCCGGCAAGCCGTTGATTATCCACTCTCGTGATGCCAAGGAAGATACCCTGAAGGTTCTTGAGGAAGAATCAGCAGGGGAGGTTGGCGGTATCATGCACTGTTTTGCCGGTGACTGGGATATGGCGCAACGCGCCATGGATATGAATTTCTATATTTCATTTTCCGGGATCGTAACCTTCAAGAGTGCCCGGGAATTGCAGGGCATCGCGACGAGAATGCCGGCAGACCGCTACCTGGTGGAAACAGATTCACCCTACCTGGCACCGGTACCGCATCGGGGAAAGCCGAACCAGCCGGCCTATGTCCGTCATGTGGCCGAGTTTATTGCTGAATTACGTGATGAGTCGTACGAACAGGTGGCTGAAACCACGACCGGGAATTTCAGGAATCTATTTAAGGTTCCCGTGCCCGTTGCATAAATATCCTGCAGGTGGTTTTTAACGCCGGGCTAGTCTTTTGGTATTTGACGTGGCTTTCGTTGCTCATCTACCGCAACATAGGTCAGGTCAGCCTCGGTTACCTGGATATGTTCATATGTTTTGCCATGGCGCTCGGCAAAGGCCTTCACGTGAACGGTAATAGATGATTTTCCAATACGTGTAATGGTGGCATAACAGCTGATCACGTCGCCGACAAATACCGGTTTCTTAAACTGGAAGGAATCAACTGCCACTGTCACTGTTCGACCCTGGGCATGCCGGCGAGCAATGATACTGCCGGCTATATCCACCTGAGACATTAACCAGCCACCGAATATATCCCCGGCTGCATTGGTATCTGCAGGCATCGCCATGACACGTATGGCAAGATTGTTCTCATCTGCAAAGCTGGACATGTCAGAGACTATTTATGACCCTCGTACATATGATCAATAGCGTCAGAAAAGCGCTCCATGATCCGGTTGCGTTTCAGTTTGAGGGTTGGCGTGATCAATTCATTCTCAATGCTCCAGGGCTCAAGGGTGCATGTGAGACGGTGAATGCGAGCATAACCCGGAAATTCGGCAAGCAGCAGGGCCAGTCTGTTGTAGACCAGCTTTTCAAGTGCCTCTGATTTCTGCGCCTCGGGATCACTGGCATCCAGCTTCAGGTCCCGTGCAACCCGTTCCCATTGTTCCGGGTTGAGCACCAGCAGGGCCGTCAGGAAGGGGCGATCGTCGCCAACGATCATGACCTGTTCAAACAGTGTGTCGAGTGCAATGGCCATTTCCATGTCGGCCGGAGAGACCTTTTCACCATTGGCCAGCACGATAATTTCCTTGATGCGTCCGGTAATGTAGACATGGTTATTGTCAATACGAGCCTTGTCACCGGTATGAAACCAGCCTTCGCTGTCAATGATTGCATCGGTGGCTTCCTGGTTGTTCCAGTAACCCAGCATGATCATCGGGCCGCGTGCCTGTAATTCATCATTATCACCAATACGTAGTTCAAGGCCACGAATCGGGGCGCCAACACTGCGCGGGTCATTATCATCTTTAGGGTTGACGGTCAGTATGGGGCTGGTCTCAGTCAGTCCGTATCCCTGAATAAGATTGAGTCCCAGTCCAATAAAAACCTTTGCGATTGGGGGGGGCAGGGGCGCACCACCAGAGGCGGCCAGGCGCATCTTGCCACCCAACTTGGCCATAATCTTGCTGGCGACCAGTTTATTCAGCAGCGGCCATAACAGAAAACCCGGGTGCCAGTTGCCGCGACCCTGCTGATGCAAAAAGCGTTTCCAGCCGGTCTCAATCGCAAGATTGAACAGCCTGGTTGCAAGCGGTGACTTTTCGGCAAGGCCCGCCTGGATCTTGTTGTAGACACGCTCGTAGATGCGCGGAACCGAAATCAGCACCGTCGGTTGAATTGTTAACAGGTCTTCACCCAGTTCAGGTATGGAGCGTGCGTAGGCAACGGTCGCACCCACCATCATCGGTATGTAATAACCGACAGTACGTTCGAAGGTATGTGACAGGGGCAGGAACGAAAGCAACAGATCTTGCGGAAGCATCTGCACGATTTCGAGTGCACTTTCGGAGTCGAACAGGATATTCCTGTGGCTGAGCATGACGCCCTTGGGACGACCGGTAGTGCCGGAAGTGTAGACAATGGTTGCAAGTTCATTCGAATCACCATCGTCGGTGTGTAAATCACCACCGGATTCAGGCAGCCAGTCAGATACTGTGCGGAGCCGGGGTTCATTGTTCGGGTTGTCGACGGGTTCCAGTGCTAATATACGGGTCAATGTATCAAGTTCGTGCAGTATCGTTTGAATACCGTCCCAGTGTTCCTGACCTTGCAGCAACAGGACCTTGCAGCCAGCGTCATTCAGTATATAGGCCATGCTTTCAGGGCGGTCATCAAGGTAGAGCGGGACGATGACCAGACCGCAGCCCAGTGCGGCCTGATCGAATGTGACCCATTCCCTGCAATTGCGTAACAGGATGGCGACCCGGTCTCCGTGTTGCAGTTCTTCTTTTGCAAGTGCGGCCTGCCAGCGTGCCACGTCTGCAGCCATATCGGCCCAGCTTGAGTCATACCACTGACTGCCTTGTTGATCAAACTGCCGGTAAGCGATGCTGTCCGGTGAGCGTTTGACACGTTCACGAAACAGACCGGCCAGTGTAACGGCGGACTCAGCGGCAATCATTTCCTGGATAGTCTTGCTCATACATGTTTTCCCCCCGAAGATTTAGTCATTGCCTCCCACCCGGGATCCGGTGTGAATCGTTTCCCGCGTAATTTTTCCAGACTCTGTAATTGTTGGTAGATGACTTCAGCACCGACGGCATCAATATGGTGCATGGGTCCGCCCCGAAAGGGCGCAAAGCCGGTTCCGAAAATCATGCCGGCATCCAGTAGTTCATCGCTCTCAACCACGTGTTCGCGTACGCAACTGACGGATTCATTCAACAGGCGATCAATCAGCCGGTTGGTGATCTCGTCCACGTTCCAGTTACCATCCCCGGCTTTTTGTTTAACGGGCTTACCTTTTTTGTAGGAATAAAAGCCACGGCCTGATTTGCGCCCGAGATTACCGTCAGCGACCAGTTTCTTGAGTCGTTGCGGGATTTCTGCATTGAAGTGCTCGGCAAGGATCTCGGCAACATGCAAGCAGATATCGAGACCGACGGTATCTGCCAGTTGTACTGGTCCCATTGGCATGCCGAAGTCCGTGGCTGCCTTATCGATGACGGCAGGTGGTACACCTTCGGCTTCAAGCAGGACGGCTTCCATCAGGTAGGGCATGAGGATGCGATTCACCATGAACCCGGGTGTGCTGGTGACTGGCAGGGGCAGACGGTCGATCTGTCGGGTGAAGGTCATGGCACGTGCTGCCACCTCGGCCGAGGTGGCTTCTCCCGTGACGACTTCTACCAGTTGCATCATGGCAACCGGGTTGAAGAAATGCAGGCCAACCAGGCGTTCCGGCTTGGACAGGGCGCTGGACAGTTCTTCCAGCGGGATGCTGGAGGTGTTGGTGGCCAGAATGGCATCCGGTTTCATTCGAGGTTCAATATCCTTGTATAAAGAACGCTTTACATTAGCATCTTCAAAAATAGCTTCAATAATGATATCGGCACGTTCCACGCCAATGCCCTTATGGTCGGGCATCAGGCGGTCCATGGCCTCGTTGATCTTGATGGGTCTTTTCAGTTTGCGCTTGAACAGGGTGTAGGCGCGTTTCACTGCCGGGGCAATGCGTTCCGGAGACTGGTCCTGCAGGGTGACATGAAAACCACGAAAGGTGCACCAGGCCGCTATATCGCCGCCCATGGTGCCGGCGCCGATCACATGTACAGACTTTGGCTGGTAGGTTTTGTCCTTGCCAAGCGATTTCAGTTGCTCCTGCAGGAAAAAGACGCGTACCAGGTTTTGCGCGGTTGCACCGGTCATCAGGTTGGCCAGTGATTGCGCTTCTGCATCCAGCATGCGGCGCTTGTCTGTGGCGTGCTTGCGCCAGATGTCAATCATTGCATAGGGTGATGGATAATGATTCTTTGGTGCACGCTTCGCGACCTGTTGACTGAACACCCTGGCCAATAGCGGACGAACCAGAGCATTATTTGAAAGCCGGTCAAGTAATCCGGGTTGATGTGGTGTTGGCGATTCCAGCACCAGTTTGCGGGCCGCCGCACGCATGTGTCGCTCGGGGACAACCAGGTCTACAAGTCCCATGCGTTTACCGGTACGTCCGTCAATAGAACGGCCGCTCAGTATCAGGTCCATGGCTTTCAGTCCGCCAAGTAACGGCACCATGCGGGCGCTGCCGCCCCAGCCGGGATGTATGCCAAGTTTTACTTCCGGTAATCCCATTCGTGTCCCCGGATCGTCACGCGTGACGCGGTAACGGCAGGCCAGTGATAGTTCCGTGCCGCCTCCCAGACAGAAGCCATGAATCAAGGCAACGGTCGGGAAGGGTAATGCTTCAAGCCGATTGAATACTTCCTGTCCTCTGTGCAGGAAGCCTAGCGCCTCATCACTGGTTTTGATTCGGGTGAAGGCGGTGATATCGGCTCCGGCGATAAATCCGTTGGCTTTATCCGAGAGTATGACAAGACCGCGGGGGCTTTGGGCCGCGATTTTCTGTAAATGCTGATCGAGTTGATCAAAGACCTCGGTATTGAGGACGTTGGTGCCAGCATCCGCTTTGTCGAAATGCAGCCAGATGATGTTGTCGTTATCTGTTGCTACATTAAAATGTACGTTTTCTGTTGTGTTTTCCATGCTGCTTATCCTGTTGTCCTTTCAATCAGCATGGCGCCGCCCTGACCACCACCAATACAGATACTGGCCATGCCGCGTTTTGCATTTTTACGCTGCAGCAATTTCAGCATGTGCAGTACGATGCGTGCACCACTGGACCCTACCGGGTGACCAACGGCGACTGCGCCACCATCGACATTCAGGCGTTCTTCATCGATGGGTGTAAAGGGGGTGTCCCGGTGCAGCTCATTGCGACAAAATTCCGGATCCTTCCAGGCAGTGATGCAGGCCAGTACCTGGGCTGCGAAGGCCTCGTTGATTTCAAAATAATCGATATCCGGGGTGTCCAGTCCGTGACGTTGCATGATAGGTGCCATGGCATAGTCTGGTCCCAGTCCCATTTGCGCAGGATCCAGACCGGCCCACTGGCTGTCAATCAGTTGTCCCAGTACCGGCAGGTTGTGGCGGGACACGCTCTCTTCCGAGGCAAGGATAAGCCACGCAGCACCGTCGGTAATCTGTGCGCTGTTGCCTGCTGTGACAGTGCCTACCGGCTTGTCGAAAACCGGCCGTAACTTTGCCAGTTTCTCGATGCTTGAATCCGGACGCACACCGTCATCATGGTCATAGATATTGCCACGGGTGTCGTACAGGACCTCGATCTCATCGAGATCACCGTTCTCATGAGCGCTTGCCAGTCGCAGGTGACTGCGCACTGCAAAGTTGTCCATCATTTCACGTGTGATGCCAAACCGGTGTGCCAGTATTTCTGCCGTCTGTCCCATCGATAGCCCGACAATGGGATCGGTCAGGCCCCGGAGCAGGGCGATAACCGGTTTGAAATGGCCGGGTCGCAGGCCACCGAGCACTTTTAATTTTGCCATCGGTGTGCGTGCCCTGGCCAACGCAGCGAGCCAGTGCACCATGGTGTCGTTATACATAATCGGTGCACGACTCATGGCCTCAACACCTCCTGCGAGTACCAGGCTGGAACGCCCGCTGGCGATATTTTGTGCTGCTGAATCGATGGATTGCATACCAGAGGCACAATTGCGCTGTACTGTCCAGGCAGGTACCCGGTCACCGCAGCCGAGTCTCAGTGCAGCGACGCGTGCAATATTAGCCTCGTCTTCACTGGGCATCATGCAGCCAAGAATGACCTCGTCGAAGTCACCGGCTGCAAAGGGTTGACGTGCAAGTAGTGGTTGTCCGGCCGCGACGGCCAGGTCTGATGCTGAAAATGGCCCGGGTTTTCCACGGGCCTTGATGTACGGGGTGCGGCTTCCGTCTACTACAAAGACTGGCCGGCCACCCCACCCAGATTGTCGTTCTCCCATTCTCTGCGCTCCTTGGTTAAGTATTCAGGGAGAAATTCATCTACCTGTATGACAACCTTGCGTGCGGCAATGGCAGCGCGGATAACAGCTGCCTCCTGATCGGTGATGACGTTGGCACTCACGCCGGCATCAATGTGGCCTTCAGGATCGCCCTGGGGCAGGGTGCCTGCCTTCATGGCGCTACGCAGCTTGCGGATAGCCGCTTCTGCAGCAAAACTCTTCTCCAGTGCATCATCGAGTTGGGCCACTGCGTCCGATTTGTTCAGTGGAATATACACAGCTTCAGTCAGGCGGTCACGCGGGGCACCCGGTTCAAGAATGAGCTTGGCAACCTTCTGTCCAAGTTCATCAGAGGGGCGCCTGTAGGGTTTGCCCAGCGGAAAGGTCAGCAGGTGAGTGACAGTGGCGAGGAAGCGATTGGGGAGGTTGTTTAACACTTCGTGCAGCCGTATCTGGATGGTATACAGCAAATCCTGGCAGGCCCACTCAAGCAAGGGCAGTTCATCATCCCGGGAGCCATTATCATAATGATGTTTCAGGGTGGCGCTGCCCAGGTACAAGAGGCTAAGTACATCGCCAAGCCTGCCTGACAGGGATTCCCTGCGTTTGAGTCCGCCACCCAGCGACAAAAGGGTTATTTCTGCCGTGACTGCGAAGGCAAGACTCATGCGGGAAAACTGGCGGTAATAATGGCCACGCACGCCATGTTGAGGAGATTCAAGCAACCGACCACGGCTCAGGCTATGAAACAGGCTGCGACTGAAGTTGCTCATGATGTGGCTGCCATGACCGAGCAGGGCGTCGTCAAAATTCGCGGTATCGGACTGGCTGGCAGCCTCCATTTCCCTGAACAGGAATGGGTGGCAGCGGATAGCGCCCTGTCCAAAGATAATCAGGTTGCGGGTGAGAATATTGGCGCCTTCCACGGTGATCGCGATCGGCAGGGCCTGGTAGGCACGGCCAATAAAGTTGTTCGGCCCCATACTGATACCACGACCGGCAAGAATGTCCATGCTATCATTTACAATCGTCCGCATGCGTTCTGTTAAATGATACTTGATGATGGCAGACGCAACGGAAGGATCCTCGCCACTGTCGAGGGCGGCAGTGGTAAACCCGCGTGTCGCATTCAACAGGTAGGTCGTTCCTGCGATACGCGCGAGTACTTCGCTGATGCCCTCGAACTTGCCGATGGGGACCTTGAATTGCTTCCTTACTGCTGCATAGGCACCGACGCTGCGGCTTGCCAGTTGCCCGGAAGCCGTACTCAGGGCGGGCAGGGAGATCGCGCGGCCATCGGAGAGGCTGTTCATCAACATGCGCCAGCCCTGGCCCGCATACTCCTGGCCACCGATTACCCAGTCCATAGGAATGAACACGTCTGTGCCGCGGTTAGGGCCATTCATAAATGCCTGGCTCATGGGGAAATGGCGGGTACCGATTTCGACACCGGGCGTGGTCGTGGGGATCAGTGCCAGTGTGATGCCCATATCTTCCTTGTCACCCAGCAACTGCTCAGGATCGTGCAGGTGAAAGGCCAGCCCCAGTAACGTTGCGACCGGGCCAAGTGTAATATAGCGTTTCTCCCAATTCAGACGTATGCCCAGAACGTCATCCCTGCCTTCAAAAGGCTGTCGACAAACAATGCCGGTATCCGGCATGGACGCGGCATCACTGCCGGCCTCTGGTCCGGTCAGGGCGAAGCAGGGGATTTCCTCACCACTGGCGAGTCGCGGCAGGTAATGGTTCTTTTGCTCCTCGGTGCCGTAGGACAACAGTAACTTGGCCGGACCCAGGGAGTTGGGCACCATGACCGTGACGCCGGCCGAAATGCTGCGGCTGGCGATCTTCATGACGATGGCGGAGTGTGCATTGGCAGAGAAATCCAGGCCACCGTATTGCTTCGGGATGATCATGCCGAAGAAGCCTTTCTTCTTGAGAAAGTCCCAGGTCTCGGGCGTCAGGTCGCGCAGTTCTTCGGTGACTTCCCAGTCATTAACCATGTCACACAGTTCATTGACCGGGCCGTCAAGAAAGGCCTGTTCCTCAGCATTCAGAGAAGGTGCGGAGAAGCCCAGCATGCGGTGCCAGTCCGGCCGTCCACTGAAAACCTCGGCTTCCCACCATATGGTGCCGGCTTCCAGTGCTTCACGTTCCGTATCAGACATGCTCGGCATGACTTTTCTGTAGAACGCCAGCAGGGGTTTGATGATGATGGCGTGCCGCAATGATGTCACCGTCAACAGCGTGGCAAGCGGGATAAAAATACCCCAGCTGCTGATGAGTGCCCAGGCGGGTGGTGTGTAGCGGATGCTCCAGTAGCCGAGGATGACGGCCAGCACAATAGCCCAGCGATAGCGTGATGCCTGCCGGGCCATCATGAAACCCAGCAGGGTCAGAATAACGGGCAGCTCGATTATCCAGTTCATATCAGTCATCCCCGGCGCGTATCAGGCGCCTGCAGTGCCGTTTTGTCCGTGAGTGAATACAGTGTAATCGTCTTGCCAGTGGCATTCACATTTTGTTTCAGGCAATAGTTGTTGGACATACATTCCTGCGCTTAGTTTCAGGTCCATGCCAGACCGCAGGCAGGGTATGTAATGCCGGAGTCCATAGCGTCTATCGGCACAGAATGCCGGAAAATGAGGGCACTGGCGGGTTAGCCATCAAGTAATTCCAGGGCAGTGAACAGCCGCTTGCGCGGGGTATAGAAATGCGGCGAAAAACGAATGCCACCGCCCCTGAGTGCGCAGCTTACATTCTTCCCCCTGAGCATATCGAACAGGGATTCCGCTGTCTCGTGCAATGGACGAAAGGTGATGATGCCGGCGTAGCGGTGTTTGGCGGTCGGAGTGATGAGCTGGTATCGATCAGGCCGTTGCGAGAAAAAGTCAATTATGAAACGCGTATTCTCGAGAACCAGTTCCTCAATGGATGACATGCCGGTTTCCAGGATCAGGGTCATGCTGGCATGCAAGGCATGTACACCGGTCATGTTCGGGCTGCCACATTCAAATCGACGGGCGCTGGTGGCGATTTCCCAGTTCCTGTTGTCAAAGTTGTTGAGGTCTTCAAGCATATGCCAGCCATATTGTTTCAGATCCAGCTGTTCCATGACTGCCTGGCGACAATAAAACAGGGCGATGCCTTCCGGTCCCAGCATCCATTTGTGTGCATCCGCCATGACAAAATCTGCCTGGCAGGCCTGAACGTCAAAGTGAATGGCACCCAGGCTTTGTATGGCATCGACACAAAACAGGATGCCTCTTTCACGGCAGGCCGTACCGAGAATGGCCAGGTCCAGTTTCAGTCCGGTACCGTATTGCACGGCACTGACCGAGAGCAGGCGGGTCCGGTCATCAAGGGTATCGAGAATTGCTGCCTCGGGTGAATCAGCTCCGCTGATATACGCCGCGCGGGTATTAACGCCATACTTCTGCAGAGATTCCCAGACTACCCGGTTGGATGGAAATTCCTGGTCGGTGATGACGACATTATCGCCGCATGTCCAGGACAAGCCGTAGGCAACAACCGACAGTGCCTCCGAGGTATTCTTTAACAGTGCGATTTCATCGCTGGACGCTGCATTGACCAGCTGTTGTAACTGCTGCTTCAGATTATGTTCAGTGGCAATCCATTCCGGGTAGTTCTGGCTGCCAAAAGCAGCATTTTCTTCGGCGAATCGTTGTACCGCTGTTGCGGTGCGCTGTGGCCAGGGAGAGACTGCGGCATGATTCAGATAGATAATCGAGTCATCCAGGGGGAATTCGGACTCATACATATGAAGGGCCTGCACGCATAGTTTTACAATACCGGATACCTGCAGGGTATGATAGCGACCAGATGAATATGATAACGATGATGGCCCTGATTGTATGTTAAATATCCGGCATATATTACATCAGGTTTTTCTGTGTGGTTTACTGATTCTCATTGCGTGTAGTTCGCAAGCGCAGGCGGGTGCTGCTCGCATTATTATCGATACCAGGGCCGAGACGCTTACGGTAATGCGGGGCAGTACCGTCATCAGGATATTTCAGGATATTGCTATTGGTCGTTACGGCAAGACCTATTTCAAGCGGCAGGGCGATAACAAAACACCGCTGGGAAAGTACCGGATTGGCTGGATCAACAGGGACTCCCGCTATTATATATTTCTGGGGCTGACATACCCGGATCAGCCCGCAGCAGATCGTGCCTTGCAAGATGGCCGGATAAGCACGGCACAGTGGCAGGCTATCCGTCGCGCCCTCAAGGCGGGCAAGACACCTTTACAAGACACGCCGCT
>Ga0316192_10000135_pt1 | contig 50017 bp, 38 predicted proteins | sample MerIslwburrow_MG_FD_204931 | JGI IMG/M metagenome (GOLD analysis project Ga0316192, IMG submission 204931) | Coastal sediment microbial communities from Maine, United States - Merrow Island worm burrow | ecosystem: Environmental > Aquatic > Marine > Coastal > Sediment | place: USA: Maine...
AGGAATGGATCTCTCGGATATATCACAAGCCAAACTGAATGCCGTGGCAAGACGACTCAACGAACGACCAAGAAAAACGTTAAACTTTGAAACACCAGCAGAGAAATTTAACGCATGTGTTGCATCGACCGGTTGAAACCGCAACTCAAAGACGACCTTTAACAATATATTAATAACAGCTAAGGTGCCTCCTTGGATTGGGATTCACTCTATCCCAAACAAATGATATGCATAAAATGCTGATGATTCTCAAAAATATGAATAATTCCAACACTCGTCCGTCAATAGACTTGTAAGAATTAAAAATTATTGGGAGCTAGGCATGCTTAACGGTATATTAGACTGTTAGTTCATGCCGCTTTTTGTATAAGGTGCAAAATAAAATTTCAGAGGAGCAATAGAATGAGTTTAAGGCAAATGGTCTCTATATTGGTTGGATTGGCAATCGGTTCAAGCGTTATCTTTGGAACCACTGTTCAGGCAGCTGAAAAATCTGGTCCATCAGACGTCTATGATGAGGCCGCATATACAGAATATGTTGAAAATACTATGAAAAAGCTGGATAAACTTTATCTAGACTTTTGTGGCACATGTAACTCTGATGCTTCTGTAGCAGTTAAAGCAAGAAAAGAATTTCTCGAAACTGTGCGTGACTTAATGCAACACATGAACTCAAGATTTGACAATTTAAATCCTAAAGAAGGCGATGCTTTATCACCCACTGAAACACTGGTCAGCATTCACGTGCTCACAATGTTGGTTGATATCCTCACTGAAACCCAACTGCAACATATGTCTGATCACCCATACTCACAATAAGCAATAAAACATATACAATTCGTAGCATGATGGAAGCCCTACCAGACCTTGGTGGGGCTTTTATATAAGATGTTTATTAGTGGGTGTCCGATCCTTTAATCAAGCGACCAGAATGAATATTGATAAGATCAAGACTGGTAGACTGCGTCTGGCGCTCTAAAGCGACTATTTGAATGTCTGCAATTGGCTGCGGAACTCAGTAGCACGAAGCCCGACTGATGCGGGGCGCTCTGTTTCAGCTTGACCGTCTCCTTCATGACGCATAGCGGTCTATTAATGAACGCAAATATTAACCGCGACTAAAATGCTGGTCTCGACCCACAGCTGACCTTTAGCGTTTTCTAATGTAGATGTTGCATCGACCGATTGAAACCGCACAGCATAGCAGACATACATGATTTTCATCCAATTAGCACTTATAAGCGGACATTGACGCATTAAATACTGGTGCGTAAATAGACGAAGAATAAGATTTAAACGGTGTCACGATTATCTGGAAAGTATAACGGGGCAGAGATATGCTAAGGCATTGATTATCTGTCAAAATAAATGATATAACGATATCTGGCTAAAAACCTATAACGTGACACGTGGTCTCGTTAATTAAACTGTTAGGCGTACTGGGATGAATCAATTGAACGTAAAGGATGATCAAAGAATTGGGGAAAGAATTCGCCTGTGCAAAGTACAGCGTCGCGCATACGAAATTTGGCTAAAAACCCTAACTCCAGCGAATTTCATGCTGGTCGGTGTCGGAGGCGTTTTCGCGTTAGTGGCAGGCCTGGCAATCATAACAGAGGCGCAACTCGTGTCCGCGAAGGCCGCAGGATGGTTAGCTGTCGCGGGCGCTGTGCTAACGGGATTGCATGCAAAATTGAAGTGTGAGCCGCATCAGGCGGAATGTAAGAAACTCGCGAATCAATTTGCTGAATTGCAAACTGAGTATGAGTCTCTAGAGCTAGTACGAGATGAGCTCGCCAAGAACGAGCAACTCATCGCCCTGGAACACAAACTAGCTGCTATCCGAGCGGGGCGACAGGCATTGCCAAGTAATCGTGCAATTGCGATCGCCGAAAGAGAAATAGAAGGCACGCCTAACAAGCGCATGGAGTCCGACACTTGACCGCAGCTTTCCCTACGTGCTCGCTCCGGTCGGCCGCCGTTAAGTGCGGCTCATGCGTTCGTTGAATGTCTGCTTTTTACTGTAATTACCTGGGACTGACAGACCGCTTATGATTGCGGTTTCAACCGGTAGTTAAGCAAGATTTTAAGCAGGCCCGCTTCAGGCCATACTTGAGACACTCGCCACTGTTAGTCCATCGAGAGACCATGTGATGCGTGCCTGATTAAATCCAGACTTTTGCATTTAGCTCAATTCCACCTCTACATAGTGCTCCCGGTGGTCGTCCACAAGCGGGATCATGCCTTGCGGTCGTCCCGCACCATCGATGCCGGCCCCATTGACCAGGGCGCCGTCCAGTGACACGTGGATCACATGCTCCGAGTTTTCACCAACGCGCTTGACGGTGATGTGATACACCGTCTCGCGATAGCGATAGTGGATTTTGTATGTCTCCCAATGGGCTGGGATACACGGTGCTATGAGCAGATGGTCCACTTCCAGTTGCAGGCCCAGCAGAGTTTCCACGCTCAGCCGGTACATCCAGCCCGCCGCCCCGGTGTACCAGGTCCAGCCGCCCCGGCCCGTGTGTGGCGGCGCAGCGTAAATATCCGCGCACATCACGTAGGGTTCGACCTTGTAGCGCTCGGTCTCTTCCGGCCTGCTACCGTGGTTGATGGGATTGAGCATGGCGAACAATTCCCACGCGTGTTCCCTGTCACCCAGCATCGCAAACGCCGTTGTGGCCCAGATTGCGGCATGGGTGTATTGGCCACCGTTCTCACGCACGCCGGGCACGTAGCCTTTGATATAACCAGGTTCAAGATCGGATTTATCGAAGGGCGGATCGAGCAATTTGATTAACTGCGCATCGCGTCGCACCAGGCGTTTGTCCACCGCCGACATCGCCTGACGTGCTCGTGTGAGGTCGCCGCCGCCCGATATGACTGCCCAGCTCTGGCTGATTGAATCGATCTGGCATTCGTCATCACCGGCCGAGCCTAATGTTTTGCCATCATCGAACCAGGCCCGCGTATACCAGGCGCCATCCCAGGCGTTGTCTTCGATGTTGTTACGCAGCAGCGCAGCCTGCTCGCTGCATTCTTCGGCAAAGGACTCGTCGCCCCGGTCATGCGCCAGGCCTGCAAACAACTGCAGGTTCTCGTACAGGAACCACGCCAGCCAGACGCTCTCACCCTTGCCATCACGACCGACGAGATTCATACCATCGTTCCAGTCACCGCAGCCCATCAGCGGCAATTGATGTTTACCAAAACGTAAACCGTGCCTGATGGCACGCACGCAATGTTCATACAGGCTCGCTACTTCGGCTGAACGTTGCGGCTGGTCGAAGTAAGCCTCTTCTTCCGGATTCAGCTCACGACCCTCCAGAAAATGGACCGACTCTTCGAGTACGCCGGTATCACCGGTCGCCAGCACATAACGACAGGCTGCATACGGTAACCACAGATAGTCATCGGAGAAATGGGTGCGCACACCCTGGCCGTTGGGTGGATGCCACCAGTGTTGCACATCACCCTGGAGAAACTGGCGCTCGGCGCAACGGATCAGCTGTTCTCGGGCGAGCCACGGTGTCGCATGGATCAACGCCATGGTGTCCTGCAATTGATCGCGGAAACCGTAGGCACCGCCTGACTGATAATAACCACTGCGGCCCCAGAGCCTGCATGACAGTGTCTGGTAGAGCAGCCAGCCGTTGGCCATCACGTCCAGTGCTTGATCCGGTGTCTCCACCTGCACTGCGCCCAGGGTGTGGTTCCAGTATTCCCACACCGCTTCCAGTGCCTGTCGCGCGCCGGCCGGGCCGCCGTATTGCCGAATGAAATGCTGCGCTTCGTCGGTGTTGCGGGCCGCGCCGAATACGAACACAATTTCGCGCTCTTCTGCATCGGCCAGTTCGATCCGGGTCTGCATCGCGGCGCACGGATCAAGGCCCGCGCCGGTCTTGCCCGACAAACGCTCGCGGCGCATCGCCGCCGGGTTGGCCAGTGAACCGTTGCGGCCAATGAACTCGCTACGGTTTCCGGTCAGCGTTCGCTCTGGCTCGCTGACCTGCACAAACACGACCCGGTTGGCGCATTCGCGGCCGTAAGGATTGCGGGCAAACAGCGCACCGCTGTGCGGATCCATTTCGGTAATAATGTGCATCATATTGGTGTGTCGCCACTCACCGAGCACCAGCTCCCAGTACCCGGTCAGCGACAGGCGTCGTGGGCGCCTCGAATGGTTGCGCAGTTTTACCACCACGAATTTCACCGCTGCGTCCATTGAGACGTAGGTGTACAGTTCCGAGGAAATGCCGGCCTGGTAATGCTCAAATACACTGTAGCCGAATCCGTGTCGGCACACATATCCGGACTTACCGCGGGCAGGCAACGGCGCCGCTGACCAGAACGCACCCGTTTCCTCGTCGCGGATGTATAATGCCTCGCCGCTAGTGTCGCTGAGCGTGTCATTGTGCCAGGGTGTCAGCCTGAACTCGTGAGCATTTTCCACCCAGGTATAGGCACTGCCGCTCTCGCTGACGACCGTGCCGATGTGCGGGCTGGCAATGACATTGACCCATGGCGCGGGTGTACTCTGGCCCGGCTCGAGAGTGACGACGTATTCGCGCCCGTCGGGCGTAAAACCTCCCAGGCCGTTGCAGAAAATGCGATCGCGTACCATCAGCGGCTGGTCCGGTTCAGTTTCAGCTTGCAGTTTTGGCTTCAGACGCTCCGGCACACGCTCTGTCGGCACGCGGCGTGCCACCTGCTCGACCAATGTTTCGGCGCTGTCGGTGAGCACGACGCGAGCGACAGACTGGAACAAAACCCGATCTTCCTCGGATAGGTCTTCTGCGCGTCGCACGAAGATGCCACCCGGTTTGTCGATAATCTGCGCTTCGGGACCCGCGTTGATCAGCCCTATGATCTGGTCGTGCAGAACCGCGCGGTAGCCCGAGAAATCTTCATTGATGATCACCAGGTCAGAGAACAGGCCCTTCATGCGCCAGTAGGTATGGGCTTGCAGTACCTGTTTTACCAGGTCGATGCGGTTGATGTCGCCGATGCGTATCAGCACGATCGGCAGATCGCCCGAGACCGCAAAGCTCCACAGCCCGGACTGACCCAGCATGTTGCGGGCAATGACACTGGGTGCGGCACGACGCAAGGCACTGGCGTAAATCACGGAGCTGGCCAGGCGGCCATAGACCTGTGCCTCGGCTTCGCTGGCGTTGATCTGACGCTGCACTTCCTGACTCTGGAACCATGCCATTTCAAAAGCGCGCTCAACGAAGTGCCGGTCACAATACTTGTCGAGCACAGCCAGTGCCGCCTCGCGCGTGTCCGCGACACCGGAGATGATCTGAACGGTCGCCGATTCGTCGGCTGACAAGCTGATGGTGCGACGGATCGCCACGATAGGATCGAGTACCGAACCGTCCGTGTTCGATAGCGTCGACGGGCTGTCACTATTATCAAGTACCAGCGGGTTGACCGCGGTTCGGCCGCGTCCGATAAACCGGGCGCGGTCAGTCTCGTAAGACGGCTCGTCGGTAACCGCCTCTGGTGCCGCCAGCATATGAAACATCCACGGCACCTGCTCCTCCGGTGTGCGTGGCCGTCGCGTACACAGGATCGCCTGACGCTCGGGCAGGATTTCGGTTTGCACGAACAGGTTACTGAAAGCGCGATGGGCCAGGTCGGCATTCAACGGCGCAAGTACAACTTCCGCGTAACTCGTCACCTCGATATGACGGGTAGCGGACGACAGGTTAGTGAGTTTGACCCGGCGAATCTCGACATCGTCTTCGGGTGAAACGCTGATCTCGGTGTGTGTTTCGATCGCCTGATCGCGCCGCCGGTATTCAGCACGCGCCTGCACGAAGATTGCCTCGTAGTGATCGGCCTTGCGTAGTGTCGGTTGATGCGCGCTTGACCAGTAACGCCCGCTGTCACGGTCGCGTAAATAAATGAATGTGCCCCAGCCATCGGCGGTGGTGTCCTCGCGCCAGCGGGTAACAGCCAGCTCACGCCAGCGGCTGTAACCGCCACCGGCATGGGTCGCCATGACGTGGTAGCTGCCGTTGGACAACAGGTGAACTTCAGGTATCGTCGTGTTCGGATCAGTAAATACGCGCATGATCTCGCCTGATTCTGCGGCGGCGGGACGTGCGTTGGCGCTCACTTCAGCTGCGTGCAGGTGCAAGCTTGCGCCTAGCTTCGGCACACGCTCCTGCAGCAATAATTCCGTCGCCCGGGCGAGGGGGTCAGACATGAATCGGCGCTGCATCGGACGGTTGAGCAATGCGTGTTCAAAAGCCAGCAGGCTCATGCCTTGATGATGCGCCATGAAAACACGCACGATGGCGTGATGCTTGCCCCGCGGCACGCGTGAAGGTGTGTAATCAACCGCCTCGTAGAAACCATAGTCGCCGAGGAAACCATTGCTGGCCATTGTCTGTAAATTACGACACGCTGCCAGCGGCATCACAGTCAGCGCCAGTGCAGTGGCGTAAGGCGCGATCACCAGGTCGTCTCCCAGCCCCCGCTTCAGGCCTAGCCCTGGTACGCCGAATGCCCGGTATTGATAGACCTGGTGTATATCGGTGGCGTTATAGCAGGACTCTGAAATACCCCAGGGCACAGCGCGTTGACGGCCGTATTCGATCTGGCGCGACACCGCGGACTTGCAGGTCTGCTCCAGTAAAGTGTTCTGGTAACTCGGCATGACCAGCCGCGGCATCAGGTATTCGAACATCGAGCCGCTCCACGAAATCAGGCTCACGTGGCCACCCTGGCTTGTCAGCAGTCGGCCGAGTGAGAACCAGTGTTTCTGCGGTACCTGGCCCTGTGCGATCAGCAGAAAACTGGCCAGACGCGCTTCGGATGCCAGCAGGTCATAGCAGGCCGGATCGCGACGCCGTTCACCCACATCGTAACCGATGGTCAGCAAGTTTCGCGACCTGTCGTAGAGAAACTCAAAATCCATCAGCGCCAGTTCGCGGCAGCGATCCACCAGACCGTCGATGATTCTGAGTCGTTCCACCGCGTCCTTGAAACGTGATCCTTTCGCCGCAACCGGTGCCTGCGCTTCAGTGCCGGCTGCGCGTGCTGTTGCCAGTTCCGTGAGTGTCGGGATGTTGCTGAAGTGCCGAGGCTCGGGCACCAGAAATCGAAGCTCTGCTAGAATTGCGCTGGCTTGCCGGTCGAATGCCTGTGCCCAGTAATACAGTTCGCCATCGATATCGATATCCACCGGCAGCCATGGAACCAGCGCCCCGTCAGTGCGGTGAATCTTATCCAGGATGCTATAGGCGGCAACCAGTGTCTGTGGCGCCACCGCTGTTGTGAGTTCAGATGCTGCGAGTTCAGGCAATGTGAGTTCGTGCAGTGTGTCCTGCAGAAACCTGATCTGCTCCGCAAGCTCCGGAGCGAGTGACGCTGGCAGGTGTTCGACCAGTACCAGCAAGGTGTCCTGCAACCCCTGAAACACGTTTGCTGACAGCACCGGCTGATTTTTCAACTCGGTCAGTCCGGCCTGCAGCGTGAGCAGGCTGCCGGCCAGGTTGCCGCTGTCCACGGAAGAGACATATTGCGGGGACAGTGGTTTCAGCGTGTGCGTGTCGTACCAGTTGTAAAAATGGCCGCGGTAGCGTTCCAGCTTTTCCATTGTTGCCAGTGTGTTCTCAGCAAGCCGCAGGAATTCTCCGGCGCAAATGTAACCGAAATCGTACGCCGCCAGGTTTGCCAACAACGACATGCCGATGTTCGTGGGCGAGGTGCGCGAAGCGATGACCGGCGCCGGGTATTCCTGGAAGTTATCGGGTGGTAGCCAGTTGTCGTCTGCTCCGACGAAGTCCGCGAAGAAGCGCCAGGTTCGCCGCGCCGACGTCCGCAGGAACAGCCGTTGCTCAGTGCTCAAATCCGCTTCCGGTGACACCAGCGGCAGGCTGATCCACCAGCCGACCACGGGCGACACCAGCCAGAGCAACAACACCGGCGCCCAGAAGTACCATTCCGCAGGGCGCGTTTGCCACAGCGCAAAGCCCAGCGCCAGTGCCACAACAGGCGCGATCCACATCTCACGGAAGAAGTTGAGCAAGGTGCGGCGCGCGTTGCGGCTGGCATAGGATAGCAGTTGCCAGCGCAACAATCCGCGTCGCGTGAACAGCATGCGCACACCCGAACGCAGGATCGCATCCAGGCAAATCAGGCTATCGTAGGGCAAAAAGAGCAGCGTCAGTAAAGCGAGCACTAACGGGTGGCCAGCAGACTTGCCAGTCAGGCTCAGGTGCAGCAACCAGTCGCGTTCATCAGGTTTGCGCATGAGCCCGATCACGGTGGACAGCATCACAGGCAGGAACACCACAACAGCGACCAGCAGGATCCAGAACCGTGCCGGTCCCGGTCCAAACAGCCAGCCACCTGCCAGTAAGGTTAGCAGTGACGGCGACACCAGGCTGCGTCGGAGATTGTCGAAAATTTTCCACCTCGACAGGGCACTTAGTGGGTTCGGTAGTCGCTTCGTCTTTGATCCACCTGGCTCGATAGATGCATCTGAGTCGGGCGGCCCTGGCACGCGCGGCAGTAGCCAGCCGGCAAGCTGCCAGTCGCCGCGTATCCAGCGATGTCGCCGGCTGGCGTCCATGGCATAACTGGACGGATACTCTTCAATAAGGTCTATATCGGTCACCAGCGCTGAACGTGCATAGCCGCTTTCCAGCAAGTCGTGACTGAGAATGAGATTCTCCGGAAAGCGCCCATCGACAGCCTGACGAAAAGCGTCCACATCGTAGATGCCTTTGCCGATGAACGAACCCTCGCCGAAAATATCCTGGTAGACATCCGATACTTCGCGCGTGTAGGGATCGATGCCTGACTCACCCGCGAACAATCGGGTAAAGCGTGACTGTTCTGCACTGGTCAGGCTGATCGAAGCGCGTGGTTGCAGGATCGCGTAGCCTTCGACGATGCGCCCCTTGTCGGCATCGTACACCGGCCGATTGAGCGGATGCGCGATGTTGGCTACCAGAGTGCGCGCCGCGTCGCGGGGCAGTTGCGTGTCGGTATCCAGCGTGATGACGTATTTGATCGAACCGAGGATGGAGGTGTCTCCGACAATATCCGAAAATGCCGCTTGGCCCTCTCCCCGCAACAAGGCATTGAACTGTTCCAGTTTGCCGCGCTTGCGCTCATACCCCATCCACACCTGCTCGACTGGATTCAAAACCCGGGGCCGATGAAACAAATAGAAGATGCACGGGCGGTCTTCGCGATACGTCTCGTTGAGCGCCTCGACAGCTGCGTGCGCGTAGGCGAGCGTTGAGTCATCGTCAGGCAGGGTGTGCTCGGGCGCGTCACGGAAATCCGTCAGCAAGGCAAAGAACAGATTCGTATCACGATTACCGAGATAGCGGATCTCCAGGGCTTCGACAAGATCATCGATTTCCTGTCGCCCGCTCAACAAGGTGGGAACAACCACCATGGTGCGGTGAGCCTCTGGAATGCCCTTCGAAAAATCCAGGCGTGGTAACGTGCGAGGCGGCAGCACCTGCGTGACCAGCAGGTTCACCAGCGAAACGGCCAGTGCGGAGGCGCCGATAATACCGCTGATAGCAAAAAACCAGTAGCGCCAGTCACCGGGCGAGAAGCCGCCGAAAGCGAACAGCACGGCCGCTGTCGACAGCACGGTGAGCAACAGGATGGTGCTGAGGTAAAGCGACAGGCGGAACTGCCAGCTCGCGCGTTTAAGCCGCAATCTCCACGGCAAGCGGCAGCCGACCGCGCGCTCCAGCAGGCGGCGTCCACGATCGATCAGGTAAAACCCGACATGCGCGCTACGCTCGTCGGTATTGAATTGCACCGCGGCCGTCTGTGCGAGGTCAATGGCTTCACGCGCCACCTCCGCTTCCTTGCGTGAACTGACTCTCGCCACGTCTTCGATGACATGCCGGTAGCGGTCGCGGGTGGTGAAATCCTGGCTGGCGTACATCCCCGTCGGATCCTCGCGCAATGTCTGTTCGACGACGCTGAGCGACTCGACGTAATCCCGCCAGTCCATTGCGTCGATGAAACGCAGACTACCGATGCTGTTTGCGATGGAGATCTGGTTGGCCGCCGCGGTGCGGGCTGCGGCCGCCGACAACTGTGTTGCGGTCACCCCCTGTTCGATCAGTTTTTGCTCGACCCAGGTTTGTACGAAGGCCATGGCGGGCCCCTGGGCCTGGAGCCTTGCGTAAAATTCCTCCACGAACGGTGCGGTCAGGGGCACGTCGGCGTTGGCAAACTCTGCCAGTAAATGAATAAGCTGGTTAGGTTCCTCTTCGGCCGTCGCGAGCATGCGGTCTGCCCAGGAGATGGCCGCGTCTCGCTCTTCGCGCCGCCGGGCGATACGCGCCCCAACGCGGCGAAGGTTTTCCAGCAGCGCCAGCTGCAGCATGATCGGGAATGCCCACAATTCGCCCAGCTTTAAGGGTTCAACGCTCTGGTAGGCGGTGATGAACTGGGTAGCGTTGTCGCTGTCGATACGACCGTCCATGTGGGAGATCAACTCCAACGCCAGGTCATAGATGCGGGGGAAACCGGCGGACAGGCCATCAGCCAGTCGTGGCAACTGCCGACTGTAGCCGCGCGGTAGATGGCGACGCGCCAGACCGATCTGCTGCTCGATGAGATAGAAATTGTCGAGCAACCAGGCCTCTGCCGGCACGATCCGTTGTCCCGGTGTGGCTGCGGCTGTGACCACGTCATACGCCGCCAGCAGCACACGCTCATTATCCGCCAGTCGTGGCAGCAACCTGTCCGGCCCGGGATGCGTATCGATTTTATGCTGGTCAGCCAGCGTTAGCGCATGGCGCTTCAGTTGCTCGATACTGAACAGCTCCGCGCGCAGCAACTCGGTATCCCGGTCGTTACGCAGCGCACCCCGTGAGCGTGCCGAAAATGCGAACTCTTTGATGACTATGACATTCTCCTTGCCTGAACTCCGCTAGTCAGCGCAGCAACGGCCTGATGACCTGTGATTACCGAAAACTCACACCACGAGCATTCAACACTATCAGCCAGTTACCTGTTGATCACAACTTTCTTACACTGTATTGGCGGATATTGAGAACATCAGCATAAATATGGTCAGTATCATGGACGTGTTTGTTGCAGGAACTCATGGCCCGGATTTTAAAGCTAGCCCAGTATGTGACCTGGCATCACAAATGAATCATGGAGTCAGGCTCGATGATTTCCAGTAAAACAAATCGAGGAGTCTGACCCCCTGATTATACACAGTATGGTTAAACGTTATTTTGATTTTATTAAATGTATGGTTATCTAGAGAGTGTTATTTGGTATCAAGGATTCCGCAACAATTGCATATAAAAAGTTACAGCTTTCACAGAAGGAATCATGGGGTCAGAATCATGGGGTCAGGCTCGATGATTTTTAGTAAAACAAATCGAGAAGATTTCCGGGGACACAATACTTGATTAAAGGCAAATAGAATCGCGCAAACAATAATTCAATATTGTGTCCCCGGAATATTACGGGTATCACGATCAGGGTGTTGGCGGCTACCTGCATCATCGCCGGAATTGAAACCCAGTGCAGTCAGTCAAGCCCGTTTAGCCTGGCGCAATAGCTTCGCAAGTCACTGCCGGGTATCACGGGTTTTTCGTGCTCCATTATCCATGTAGCGATATCCTCCAACACCACCGCTGCCTGCAGGTCACGGGTAAGCATATGGTAACCCTGCTCGTAGATGACTGCCGACAACCGGGTTGTCTCATTATACGAGAGCCTTTCAAGCAACTGGCAGGTGGGCACTGCGGGAATGATGTCATCCTGTTTCCCATACAGTAACAGAATGTTGCCAGGTACTTCGCTCGACGCCAGCATGGCCCTGTCCATGAGGTTGCTGATACCGTACAGCACATCGATACGGGTTGCCTTGATCACCAGGTCATCACGTCCCAGCGCCCGCAACATGTCTATATTGTCCGATGGCTTGAGATCCAGTCCTTCACCGGTCAGTTGTTTGTCCGGAAGCGTGTGGGCTCCAATCCACAGCGCAATCCGCTGATAGGAGGGCATGGTGGTACGCGCCCAGACCGCTGGAGCGACGAGCACGGTTCCCTCAACATCGAGTGGTGTAGAGGCGAGGGACGACAGCGCCACCGCGCCGCCCATGCTCTCGCCCAGCAGGTACAGAGGAACGCCGGCATATTTCTTGCGCAACAGCGCAGACATGGTAACCAGGTCGGAGCTCAGTCGCTCGCTGCCGTGCCAAAAGCCGTGTCCATCAGAATTGCCGAATCCCCGCTGGTCATAGGCTATAACAGTGATTCCGCGGTTGGCCAGATACTGGCCGAGGTTATCGAAAGCGTAGCTGTAGTCATTGAGTCCATGCAGCGACAGTAGCACGGCATGCGTGCTCCCGACCGCTTCCCAGCGCGACAGCGGCAGAAGATAGCCGTCCTCCATCAGGGCATAGGACTCCGCAAGCTTCGGTAAAGTGTGAGCACCGGGTGAGGGGTGTACATAGGGTTTGGCGCATGCCACCAGTAGTGTTACAGCCACCAGCGATGTGCATCGGCAGATAAATCCGATCCAACAATAGAGCGGCAGCTTGTGAAAAATCAAGGGTGGTACCCACACAATACGTTATACAGTCGATGTTTGGTTTACATAAGTATACATATTAATAAATGGGGGGGGCCTTTATCCACTCTAAAAACACTGTCGCTCTAATATCGCAACAGCCTTTTTCCTTGTTGGATAATTTACTACCGTGATGGCCAGTTACAGAGACCAAAAGGGCCTGGGTCGATTGCTAACATAACGGGTCGGACCTGCGTAACTAGTCGTCAGGATTCTGGGGACACAATACTTTATTAAAGGCAAATAGAATGGCGCAAACAAGAATTAAGTATTGTGTCCCCAGAATTTCCTCTTTTGCCTTTTTACGTCCGGTTGATTGCAACTTTTACTCATGGGCAGTGTCGTACGGACCTGAATTAATTCAAAGTTATTAAAACCTGTATCCCGGTTTTGCCTGATCATCCATCGCTCATAAAGAAAACAGATACCCTGATTGAAACATTGCAGGACAAACTGTATCAATTCAGGTGATTATCCTGGCCTGGGACAATCAAAGTACTGCAATTTATGAAGCTTTCGTTGCCACATTATTTATTCCCGGTGATATGCGTACTGGCAGGTATCGCCAGCCAGTACAGCGGACTGGATATCCGCCTGGAACAGTTTTTCTATGACTACCAGCACCAACTGTGGCCCTATAAGGAAACGTGGTTGACGCAAGACTTGCTCCACAGGGGAGGGCGTGATGTTGTTGCGCTGGTTATTATCGGCATGTTTCTGTTTTTACTGGCGACCCTGTTTAACGATAGATTGGCGCCTTATCGCCGGAATGCGATCTTCCTGCTGTTATCGAGCCTGACCGGTATCGGATTGGTAGCGGTGCTTAAAGCCAGTACTCACATCTATACCCCCTGGGATTTGCAGATATTTGGCGGCCTTTACCCCAATATCCGCCTGTTTGACTCGGTTCCAAACAACTTGCCTGTGGGGCATGCCTTTCCTTCAGGTCATGCCAGTGGCGGATTTGCACTCCTGAGCTTTTATTTTATGGCGCGAAGTCATCAGTATCGCCATAGCTCCCTCTTCCTGTATACCGCTTTGGGGCTGGGGCTGACATTCGGCCTCGACCAGCAGATACGGGGGGCACACATGTTAAGCCATGACCTGTTTTCACCGGCCATTTGCTGGTCATCCTGCCTTATCTGGTCTGCCTTGCTGTTGCCTGCAACAAAAAGCGAAGAGATAATAATTTCAGAAAAGGGGCCGGACCAACGGGAAATCACGGGGTCAGACCCGATGATTTCTAATAAAACGAGTTGCTGAGTCTGGCCCCGGGATTTCCGGTTTTCTATGGTGTAAGCAGGCTGGGTTTAAAGCGATTTACCGCCCAGTTCATGAATGAGCGCTGGTTGAGAGTAAACTCATACATGCATGCATCGTCCGAGTAGTCCATGAAGTTGTGGATTGGGTCCACGTCGCCCCATGGGCAGGTGTCCTTATTGACCGGGCAGCCTGATGTTGATGTTCGCTCTGCTGGCGTATCTGGCAGGTAGTCACCTGGTCTACGGCACCCGCCCTGAAAAGTATGGAACAGGCCGAGATAATGTCCAGCTTCATGGGTCAGCGTATCGCCTTCATTATAGGGAATAGCGCTGCCACCCGGCACGCTTGAGTACAGAATAACTACACCATGTTGCGTATCAGATTCCGGGTAATACCATGGAAAGGTAGCCCAGCCCAGTAGTCCACCGCCAGGATTTGATGTATACACATTGAAGGTATTTGCAGGGTCTATGGCCAGTGATGCTTTCATATTTTGTTCGGCAATTGAATCCGGGCCGGCTGTGTACCAGTTGTTATTCGCCGTGGTGTCCACGCTTAGCAGGTTAAAAAAGAATCCATGCTCGTTATATGCTGCGTTGAGAACATCAATCGAAGCATTGATCTGGCTCAGCGGTACGTTACCGTCACCCTGGCTGTTAGTAATGACATGGAACGCGACCGGTATCGATATATTTGCAGCAATTGCCAGCGTCTTGCTTCTGGCCGCCTCTCTCATCCCTTTCAACACTTCCAGTGTGGGTGAAACATCGACAACACCACAACGGACCCCGCTCATCATTTCACCGTTTGGTCCTTTAAACGTAACTTTGCCACGATATTGATCTGTGCTATCAGCTGCAAATGAAACAGAGGTGAGCAGCAGCAAGAACAGAGTGATAGCACTAATAAAAGAATTTTGTCTCATTTGTATTACTCCTGTAAAAATGTATCTGTTTATTCGGCATTTACTGCAAACACCGAAATACAAGAATAATACTTTATTGATTTCTGTGCCACCCGAAATAAATGGACAAAGATTAAAGTGGTCAGACCCCTTTTTGTGTTTTGTTAACCAAGTAACGGTGTATTAATTTCATACTTTGAAAACCATTGTCTGGCGTGATTAATCTCTCACTCGAGCTGCATAAGGCATTCCAGTGCCGCCATCTTGTAGCATTGAGCCAGTGTCGGATAATTAAATACTGTCGCTGCCAGCACATCAACGTTCGCACTGCAGGTCATCGCCATCTGTCCAACATGCACCAGTTCGCTGGCCGACTCCCCGATGATATGCACACCAAGAATCAATCGGCTTTGACGATCCACGAGTAACTTCAGCAGGCCGTGTTCATTGCCAATGATCTGTCCTCGTGCGGTGTTGGCATAAGGCGCATAGCCTTTTACATAATCAGCCTTGCGTTCCAGCAGTTGCCGTTCTGTTTCACCGATATAAGACAGCTCCGGTATCGTGTAGATGGCCATCGGCAGAAGACCGCCGCTCTGCACAACTTCGTACTGGAATGCATGACGCACTGCCATGCGACCCTGCTCCATCGCGGTGGAGGCCAGCGACGGTCGACCCGCCAGGTCGCCAACGATATAGATATGTGCCTGCGACGTCTGCTGATGTTCATTGATCCTGACCCAGCCATGGTCATCAGCAACCAGTCCCGCCTTGTCCAGCTCCAGCAGATCATAGTTGGGCTCGCGCCCGAGGGCATAAAACAGGGCGTCCGCCTGCAACTTGTCACCGTGCTCGGTAGTCACGCTGACACCTTGATCTGTGCGAGTGATCTCAGTGATGCGTGTATTCATTCGCAAGCCGATGTTCATATCATTGAAGTCTTCAGCCAGTCGAGAAACGATATCCGCATCAAGGTAAGCCAGCAGCTGTGCATGCGAATCGATTAGCGTGACCTCGCTGCCGAGTGAGGCAAATATGGTGGCAAATTCACAGGCGATAACACCACCTCCCACGACTATCAGGGATGCCGGCAGGCGGCGTATTTTCAACAGTGATGTCGAATCCAGTATCCGCTCCTTGTCAAACGGCACCGATGCAGGCCGCCTCGGTCGCGACCCCGTTGCCAGTACGATAAAAGCAGCACTCACACACTGCCGGTCACCGCGGGGCCCTGTTACCTGCAGGGTGTGGGCATCGATGAAACAGGCTTCTCCCGGAATGAGCATCACACCCGCCGACATCAGTCTTTCCAGTAATTGCGCTTCCTTGCGATTGACCACCCTGTCTTTCTGACCCAGTGCATCGATCAAAAAACCCGGTTCACTGGCGGCACGCGACTGTATCGTGCGACGCATACCGAGGCTTGCCGTACGTGATGTTACGTATGCGGCTTCACGCAACGCCTTGCTGGGGATGGTGCCGGTTTGCAGGCTGACACCGCCGACATACGGTTTGCGTTCGATGATGGCAACACGTTTACCCAGCTTGGCTGCTGTAATAGCGGCTTCCTGACCACCGGGGCCGGAGCCGACGACGAGCAGATCATAATCAAAGTTTGTCATACATCTCCATAATGATTGAGTTCTGCGGACACAATACTTAATTAATTCACTAGTATAGAATGATTCAATATAACAATATAACGGGTCGGACCACTGTAATTAGCAGCTAACAAAAGAATTCCTGAAAAATCGGTACGCAATAAAGCCTTCAGCTGCTTTTTAAGGGCAAAAAAATACTCCAAGGAGAAGTGAGGCTAGGGGTGCATCAGAAAAACATTATGCATTGGAGAAAGTCGTTTGACTGAATCGAAATCCCTTCAGGACTTGCTGGATACACTTCCCCAGGTTGGACGTGTGGAATGGATCGGGATCCGGCCCTCGCGAGGAGAGTCCATGATTGCTCTTGAGTCCGTTCAGATCAACCTGGACAAAGGACTCGAGGGTGACCGTTTCAACGGCAGCAAAGGAAGCCCAAGACAGGTGACATTGATTCAGCAGGAACATCTGCATGTTATCGCTTCCTGCCTCAATCGTGGACCCATACCGCCTTCGCTATTGCGGCGGAACATCGTTGTTTCCGGCATAAATCTTCTGGCATTGAAAGACAAGTTCTTTCGCATCGGTGATGCAATGCTGGAATTTAGCGGTCTCTGTCATCCCTGTAGCAAGATGGAAAGACAGTTAGGGGAGGGTGGATATAACGCCATGCGAGGCCATGGAGGCATTACCGCAAGGGTGTGTGAAGCGGGTCTGGTTCGCCTCAACGATATGGTGTTTTATTCGAACAATGGAACGTAAAAGGGCGGGGGCATTACAGAAATCAGCAGGATCAGAGTCGATTGAAATATTGCACTTGGCAGGAAACAAACGAGTCTGCCCTTTTTGTTTAATAACATATAACAGCGTATTCAACATGATAACTACACTCAGGGCCTTATTGGCCGGTTTTATTAACCTGTTAGTGTTGTTGTTTTTTGCATCCAATGCATCAAGCGATGATTTGCAATGGAGTTTTGGTGTTGAAGCCGGCCCCGTTTGGCAAAGCAGGAATGATGTACAGATTCCGGGTGATACCGGTACGCGTTTTTCACTGGCCGATTTTGCAGGCACCGGGCCGTTTCCGTTTGTTCGTCTGGAGCTTACTTACGATATTAATACACGCCATAGTCTGCGCTTTCTGCTGGCCCCGTTTGAATACACTGAGACCGGTACATTCAACAACGATGTGTTCTTCGTTGACCAGACATTTGTAGCCGGCCAGCCAGCCGAAGCCAGTTATCGTTTCAACTCCTATCGCGCGACTTACCGCTACCTGTTTTACCGCAATGAAAAGTGGCGTTGGCGTGTCGGTGTTACTGCCAAGATCAGAGATGCAGAGATCACGCTGAAACAAGCCGGAAAATATGCCAGTGATTCAAACACGGGAATAGTGCCATTGCTGAATCTTTATGGCGTGTATCAACCGGCGGAGCGCTGGAATCTCATTATTGATTTCGACGGATTGGCGAGCCCGCAAGGGCGTGCACTGGATCTTGGGCTTATTGCCCGCTATGACTTAAGCAGGCAATGGTTCGTTGGTGGCGGCTATCGCATGCTCGAGGGTGGGGCGGATAACAGCGAGGTTTATAATTTTGCATTGTTTAATTATTTGCTGCTGTCTGCGGGTTACCGTTTCTAATCGAGATAATAGTACATAGGGGCCGGTAACAAATTAGATGAATTCGATTTTGTACTACTTCCAACCCATTATCCATGATGTCGAATCTTTAAGTTCCTGCCAGTCGACTTGGTAGACATTTTTATTAATCACGGCTTCCAGTTCACAGGCAATGATGGTTCCTTCTTCGTTACGAACCAGTCCGGTTACGATAAAGTGACGCTCTTTTCGCTTCGGTTCAACCGCACTCCATTTCGTCATTAATAGTTTACCGGGGTTGATTCTATTCATGCTGGTTTTAAGGCTTACAGGTGAAATTAGTGGGCAGTATACTTATATAATTGTTGGTCACGCTTAATAAAATTAAAAAAGTCTGAGTTCCAAGAGGGTCAGAGTCAATTGAAATATAAGTTAAGGTATACTTCTATCCGATAACAAGCAACGGAATAATATGCGACAGACCACGGTTTTTAATGAGTCAGTCTCGAAATGCGTGGTCTATCCCGCGTTTTCCGCTGTGCCAGTGCGTTATAGGAACTGGAGCAGTTTAATCTTCATCGCTCCACCTTGATTAACTGACCTTCGGCGCGAAATAAAATTTTTAATGAGAGAATGAATAATGTATTACATGCTTTATATTAGCACTGCTGTAAAGCCTATGAATTATGATGATTTTTCGGCTCTTCTCCAGCAATGCCGTGACAGCAATCATAAGCGCGGCATAACCGGGATGCTCTTGTATCAGAATGGAACTTTCATGCAGATGATTGAAGGAGAGAAGCAGGTTGTATTGGATCTATTCGATGAAATCTTAAAAGATGATCGCCATACGGGTGTTCATACAGTGCTTACCGGTGATATCGAAAAAAGGAATTTTGAGGATTGGTCAATGGGCTTCTTCAATATGGACAAGGCAGGTGAGTTTCCGCAGTACAGCGATTATATCAATGAGAATCTTGTTCTAAGATCATTTGAGCCTGGTTCGCAGGATGCCTACGAGTTTATGATGATGTTTAATAATATCAATGAGTAGTCCGATCCTGCCGGGACAGATAAAATTACATGTGTCGGGTATAGAAGAAAATAAAAGTGACGCAGGTTTTTATACGAAAACGTATGGGGTCAGGCATTACAATTCACACATCATTTATGCAAAATGTAAGGCCTGACCTCGTTAGTTGTTTTTCGATTTAAGATATTATCTGCACTTGGGTATTAACTGCACCGACCTCGATTCATAATGGCTAGCGTACCAGGCCCGATGGCCCAGGTGGTTTGCCGAGATAGCGCCAGGCCCGCAAAATATCCGGTACATCCACGATACCGTTTCCATTGAGATCAGCATCTGTATCAGCCGTTCCAAAAACACTGCCGAATATAGCCATATCAGCCGCATCAACCAGCTTCGACTGGTCAAGATCAGGATCGCAAAGACTGCCAAAACCATCGGCGTTGCTGTCTCGTTGATCGGTATTCGGCACCAGTATGCAGTTATCCAGTGGATCAAGGATCGTATCAGAATCCGTGTCCACTCTCTGCGCAGCAGCACCCATAATGGAGAACCGAGGAATGCCGTCCACGCTGGTAATAATAATCAAATACGCACCCACGTTGAAAATCCGCAGCGGTTCACCGACAACCGGAAAGCTGTCGACAATAGCGTAGTTTGCACTCCACTCCTGGATTTCACTACCGCTCACCCCGGGAATCATCGTGAATAATGCACTGCCTACCCAGGTGGCATCGTGAATATTGTTGGACAACGTATCGATCTGGTCCAGGCTGATCGCATCGTAAATTCTGCCAGAACCCAGTAACACCACGGAGCCATCAGGCGCTACCCTGATAGGATGCAATATTCCTTCACTGCTGTGATAGGGCGAATCCATCTTGGCACCAATGAAGCCGTTGATATCGATGTCCTCCCATAACAGATCATTCGGGGAAGTGTCATCACGGAAGAAATACATCTTGCGATTGGCCGCATTCCAGACATATTCAGTTGAGAAATAATTCCACTCTTCCTGGGAAAGCAATACGCCGGACGGGTCATAGGTAAAGTGGGACACCCAGGCGCCTGAAGGATCAACCACGAAGACGAATTCACCAGCTGTTGCCAGGCCATTCGGTGATTGTGGTGAATTAACAAAAGGAACTTCTGTAGCTGAGGCCGAAACGTGAATCTGTGTAATCTTGCCTGAATCATAAGCAAGATACAGGGTATTGGTCTCGGCTGAAAAAGCCATGTGCTTCACTGTTTCCACCAATGGAATACTGTTTACGTAGCGGCGCAGGGCAGCCGACCATTGGAATATACTCAGGTTCGCGTTACTCAACAGAAAGACAGAACGACCTTTACCCTGAACAATTGCATCCGGGGTATAGGCGAGGCCATTTGGATCAACCGGGGTGCCTGGAACATCCGGCGTTAACAGACTGACTGGAATCAGCTCTACGTCAAGCGCCATAAAATCGTTGGTGAAGAACGCGAAGATGGTGTCGCCATGAACATAAACATTATCCATTATCCTGGATGCGGTATGGTTTCCTGTCTCGAGGAATGTATTCGAGTAGGAATATAAAGTGTCGCCTCTAAGAACGATGGGCAAGTCGCCATAGAAATCCATATCATCGAAACTACCGGCAAGGCTGTTGTTATAGGTGAGATCAGAGGTGCTATAAATGACGCCGGCGTTATCGGCAACCCGGGCATCACCCGGAAAAACGTAGGTTTTACTGGCCGATGGATAATCACCATGGTATGGACTGTCCTTCTGAAGCCCCAGTGTCCCATCCGGATTGGTAACGATTTCCACGATATCGGAAGGACTTACACTGGTGGTGCGCGCAAAAATCTTACCCAGTGTCGGAGCTATCGACGGCCCCGACATATTATATGAATAGTCCTTCCAGTCGAGCAGTGAACCGCTGAACTTGTCAACGCTCAGCAGGTTGCCGTAACTGTGAAACAGATATAGGTAGTCGCCGTTTACCAGCAGGTCGGTCACATCTACGTTAGTGTTTTGCAGGTGCACTTCACCCGTGCCATCCAGTGCGAAGCGCGAAGTTCTGCGTCCGAAACTTATATAGAGTCCGTCCTGGTCAACTGTAAAAGCCATCGGTATGTCACTTAGTGGTATGTTCGGCAGAAAAGCCTGGCTAGCCAGATCATAGCGTTCTATTACTGTCGGTGAGTCATAAAGGAAGTAGGCAATTCCGGCATGCTCTGTTGACTGTATCCAGTTCGCAGCCTGGGACGGCACGCAAGCCGTCATCAGTAGCAGAAAAGCAATGAAGCGAAATTGTCGCTTGAAAATATTCGGAAAAACCAAGGTAGAAAATATGTGATGCTTGGCTGACACGGAGGAATTCATACTCAGCTCCCTGATTTATTATTCAGACTTGTTATATAGGGTGATTTCCACAGATTCAAACAGATTATTTGCAGGCCAGTCAAGCGTTTATTTCGAATAACCAGAGGCGTAAACCGGATAATAGAGAATATACGCTAATACTAGAGTTAATTGCGCTCTGGCACTTGCAAAATGGAGCGGCGAATCAGAATTATTCGAGGAAGCGTCGACTCTACATTATGGACTATGGCATGGGTCGAGTTTAGCTGGCACTGGCAAATTATGGAAAACGGGGAGAGCTAGACAATATATAAGTTAACAAGGATGAAGCACGTAACCATTTTTTGAAAGCCCAATTGATCTACCCTGATACTGGCTATCTGCGCAAAAAGATTAGTAAAAATAGAAAGTCCAGGAAGACCTGTTATCAATTGCTCAATTATAATATTTAAGCCAGGAACGATACATCAGATCCAGATGCAGTGTTAATGACAAAGCGAGATTATGAGCAGTCAATGCTGGTACCATGATTCTATAGAGAATAAACCATAAGGATAGGAGTCGATTGAAATATCAGCTCAAAAGTTGACCCCGCTTATGCTGTTACCTGATTGGGAACCGCCATCATCACCAAGATCAATTTTCAGGCGCAGGTTGTTTTCGCTATCTGCGTTTTTGAGTGCATCTTCACGTGATATCTTTCCGGACTCATACAGGTTGTATATAGCCGTATCAAATGTTTGCATACCCATGGTTTCTGATTTTTCCATGATTTCCTTCATCTCGCTGATATTGCCCTCCTTGATCAGTTCGGCAATGCGTGGAGAATTCAGCAGGACCTCGAAAGCGGCGCAACGATCGCCATCTACTGTATTTATCAGGCGTTGAGATACAAATGCTCTCAGGTTCAGCGACAGGTCAGCGAGCAGGGATGAGCGTTTCTCTTCCGGAAAGAAGTTTATGATCCGATCCAGTGCCTGGTTAGCATTGTTCGCGTGTAGTGATGATATCGTAAGGTGGCCGGTTTCGGCGAAAGCGAGCGCATGTTCCATGGTTTCACGATCGCGGATCTCACCGATGAGAATAACATCAGGCGCCTGCCTCAATGTGTTCTTGAGGGCATCTTCGAAGCAGTCGGTGTCCATGCCGACTTCACGCTGGTTCACTATGCAGCCCTGGTGCTTATGTATAAATTCGATTGGATCTTCAATGGTAATGATATGACCTCTGGAGTTGGCATTACGATATCCAATCAGTGACGCCAGCGAAGTTGACTTTCCGGTGCCGGTGCCGCCGACTATCAGGATCAGCCCGTGTTTCACCATGATCATTTTCTTCAGCACTTCTGGCAGGCCCAGCGTGTCCATGTCCGGAATATCATTATGGATGTTTCGGATCACCATCGCGACTTCGCCGCGCTGTTTGAAAATGTTGACACGAAAACGACCAATCCCTGGCACTGAAATTGCCAGATTCATTTCAGGTTTATTGCTGAAGTCTTCGCGTTGTTTTTCGTTCATTATTTCATTAGCGAGATTCTCTACATATCCCGCCGGGCAACTTTCCTTACCCAGTGGTTTGAGTATGCCATTGAACTTGGCACTGGGTACGGCACCCGTTGAAAGATAGACGTCAGAACCATCTTTTTCAGTGAGGAGCTTCAGGTAGGGGGCAATTTTCATCTCTTGTCCTTTTGCTTTTAGCTATGCGTAAACCTAGTATAGACATACTTGCCTGAGATGCAGGATGAAAAAGCGGGACAGCAGTAGGACGGGGGATTAAATTTTAATCAATGCATCTATGTGGTTAAATAATAATCCTTACTTCCCCTTTAATAATTACAATGGAAATACAGGTTAGTCAGCTCATCGTACGTTTCTTGCAGCAACTGGGTGTGGATACAATCTTTGGTATGCCCGGAGCACATATTCTTCCCGTCTATGATGCGTTATACGATTCCGATATACAGAGTGTGCTGGTCAAACATGAACAGGGTGCTGCTTTCATGGCTGGCGGCCTGGCACGTGCCACTGGCCGTATCGGCGCCTGCATTACCACGACCGGGCCAGGGGCCACCAACCTGATCACGGGTATTGCCAATGCCTACGTGGATAAACTGCCCGTCATTGCCATTACCGGTGAAGTGCCGACCTACGCCTTCGGCAAAGGCGGCTTGCAGGAAAGTTCCGGTGAAGGCGGAACCGTCGATCAGGTCACGCTGTTTGCCGGGGTCACAAGCTATCATAAATTGATAGAGCGCACCGATTACCTGGCGAGTGTACTCAATGAGGCGGCCAAACATCTGAGAGCGGAAATTCCCGGTCCGGTGGTATTGAGCATTCCCTACAATGTGCAGAAAGAACTCGTCGACGAGGCCATTCTTGATCAACTGCTATCCCGCGCCCCGGCACCTGCACCAGCCCCGAAAATCCCCCGGTCCTTGATCGATGACAGTATCGAATTACTCAAGCAGGCCGAATCTCCGCTGATTGTGGCAGGCTATGGCTGTATTCGATCCGGTGCGCAAACGGTGCTGCAACAATTCTGCGAACGCATGAATATCCCCGTGACTACCAGCTTGAAAGCAAAGGGCGCACTGGACGAGCACTCGCCCTTATCGCTGGGCAGTCTGGGGGTGACCAGCGCGGGTTACGCGCTCCAGTATCTGCAGCAGAAAACCGATTTGCTGATCCTGCTGGGTGCCGGTTTCAATGAGCGAACCAGTTATGTCTGGAACCAGAACCTGTTGAACAACAAGGCGATCATTCAGGTCGATAACAATCCACATCAGCTGGACAAAGTATTTACAGCGAATGTGTCCATTCAGGCGGATCTGGGTGATTACCTGGCAGCACTGGATCAGGCCGCCAGGGATCGGGATCTGGCACCGAAAACATGCATCGACATACTCACGTATAAGAAGGACATTGAAAGCCGGGCGGAAGCCGAAGGCAGCCGGATTTTTGATTCGAAGTTCGACCTGGTGAAGTGTTTTTACAGGCAGTTAGAGCAACACTTTACCGGGGGTATCGATCTGTTTGATGACAACATCGTATTCGCGCAAAGTTTTTACCGCGTCAGGCAGTGTGACCGGTTCCATCCCAACACCGGCATATCTTCGCTGGGGCATGCCATTCCCGCTGCAATCGGCGCCGGGTTCAAGATTGAAAGACCGGTTTTTGCCTTGATCGGTGATGGCGGATTCCAGATGTGCGCCATGGAAATCATGACGGCCGTTAACTATAAAATACCGCTCACTGTCGTCGTCTTCAATAATCAGACCATGGGCCTGATCCGCAAAAACCAGCACCAGCAGTATCAGCAACGATTCATTGATTGCGATTTCGTCAACCCGGACTTCGCACTGCTGGCAAAGTCCTTTGGTATCACCCACCGAAAGATAGACACCATTGAACATTGCGAATCGCTGTTTGAGCAGCTGGACGTGCATCATGAAATTAATCTGGTCGAGGTGATGCTCGATCAGGATGCTTATCCCAACTACTCGTCGCAACGTTAACCGCCCATGCTGCTCGATCATACTGCGGCCTTACGTAAATGTATTCACCAGTACCGGGATAGGCTTCCGGCACTTGCTCCTTATTCCGATGCTGTTCAGCACGCGCTAGATCACGATGACCTGCCGGCGCTAATCGCTATATATCACGCCGTATACCCCTTGCTCGAACAGCAGATCTGGAACGGGCAGGCGTTTCACAGCACACTGGATTTATATCAATCCCTGTTCCGCGAGCAGGAGGCCTTGATACAGCACGCTGGAAATGACCGGCGCTACCATTTCATATTGAGCATCCCCGTAGCCGATCGCCCGCAGCATGTAAAACGCTGCCTGGAGAGCATTTATCAGCAATGTGTAAGCTATGCCTATGGCGGGTGCAGTGATGGGACATTCACCCGAGTGCAGGCTATTATTGCTGAAGACAGCCAGCAGCCGGAACATATCGAACAACATATCGCACTGGCGAAAGAATACTCGGATAAGGGTTTACGGGTTTACCACTTTGGTCTGGACGAGCAATATGAACTGTTGCAACGCATTCCTGAAAAGCAACGTCTCGAGCTGGGATCGATACTGACAACCCAGCCAAAACAGCGTTTCTATCGCAAGGGGCAGGCGGCCAACCGTAATTTAAGTTATCTGAAGTGCCTGCAGCTCACCGAAAACAGGGACAAGACCCTGTATTACATGGTCGACAGCGATCAGGCGTTTGCTGTAAACCGGGAAACGGATTGCGGTGACGAAGCGGTCAACGCGCTGAATTATTTTTACTATATCAACCATATTTTCAGCAACACTCCGACCACCATGCTGACCGGAAAGCTGGTGGGTGATCCACCGGTTTCACCCTCGGTGATGGCGGTCAGTTTTATAGGTGATGTGATCGCTTATCTGGAACAGCTTGCCGATACGGGGCCGCAACAGGATTGCCAGTTCCATCAAGTGTCCGATGCACCCACCCATGATGCGGCCTACCATGATATGGCCCGGCTGTTTGGCTTTGAGCAACAGACTCAAGCCTGTGCTTATCATTGCCCGCTTACGGGGCAGCACAATAATCTTGCCTGCTTGCAAACGTTCGCAGAAAAGCTCAATGCTTTTTTTTATGGTGAACACCTGACGCGGCAAACCCGCTTCCATTACCGCACGGGCTTCACCGAGCTAAGCCCGGCAAGAACGGTTTACCCGGGCAATTACATCGTCAACTATGACGGTCTGAAATACATCATTCCGTTTGGAGACCTGAGATTACGAATGTCCGGACCCACTGCCGGGCGATTGATCCAGGCCGAGATCGGAGAGCGCTTTGCCTCGGCCAATCTTCCGATGTTGCATACCCGGCATTTGCACGACGATGAAGCTGACCAGTTCAGGCCGGGCGTAGAGCAGGGTGATGAGGCTATCAACCTGGCCGATGAATTCGAGCGCCAGTTTTTTGGCGACCTGATGTTGTTCAGTGTGACCCGGTTAACAGGCGAGGGAAGTCCCGGCCAGGCATTCACACTGGAGACGGTCAGCAAGGCAATCGATGAAACCGAAAACGAATTACTGGCACTCTATGAAGAAAAGCACCGGGATGTACAAGACAGAAATGTGCAGCTCAAGCAGCTGCTGAATGACCCGCAGTGCTGGTGGCATGATGATCCACAGGCAGCAGCGGCCTTATCCAGTGTTCAGCAATTTATTCACAATGTCGATGTTAACTTCGGTGCAGCTTCAACCGCGTACCAGCAGATACAAAACCAGCAACATCGAGACCAGCGCAAGCAGCAGATCATCCAGGCCTTACTGGCTTATCGCGAATCGCGCGATGCCTGGGATCAACTGTTCTCTGACAATTAACTTTAATAGTCAGGTTTTAATCTGAAAGTCAGTGTCACATTATTTCATACTGTAACTATGATTTATTTCAGTACAGCCAGGACCGGGTATATAGAAAAGGCTGTAGATCTTTACTCTCGCAGAGGCGCAGAGAGCGCAGAGAACTGCTTTGTTTGTTTTGTTCTTATCCCGAACGCCTTTGCGGGCTTTGCGTCCTGGCGAGATTTATTAATTTTATTTCTCGCAGAGGCGCAGAGTGCGCAGAGGTGACATGTGTTTTTTGTAAAGACAGTTTCGTTTTATTCATCTTACTTTGCGCTCTCTGCGTCTCTGCGAGAAAACAGACGTTAAAGCTGGTTTATCGGGCAAGCGAAAACATGCAGCAACTGTCGGCTTAAGTCCCTTACTTCACAGTGTCAACGAATCCCTGGCATTACCTAGCATTACCTCGCGATACTCGGCATAAGCCTGCTCAGCCCGCGAAATGTGTTTCGCTTCCAGCTTGACCCCGGAATAGTCCTCCTCTGAAGTTTCGATTTTCCCGCTACTGATAAGGTCTGAAGAATCCCCTGCGCGCGCTTTTCCTGTGAGGAAGAATGTCTGGTAGCGGTCTGACAGGGGGGGTGTTAATTCACACCAGCGGGTCAGGGCCTGGAGCAGGTTCCGGCTGTCCGTTTTTATCAACTCCGCGTCAAAATAAAAGTATTGCCCCGAATTTTCTCGACTGAAATCGGCCAGCGATTTCAGCCGCTGAACATAGTAACCGGTGGCCTTGTCCGGTTCGGCATAGGGCGCTTCAGTTTGTTTGGCCTGAAAAAGATGAATAATACTTTTCAGGCTGCTCTCGGGAGAGCGAACACTCATCAGCAGCCTGTAGTCAGAGCCTGCTAGTATGTGCGTATCAAGCGTGTAGTCGTTATGCAGCAGTTTATCGAACAGATAAATACTGCCGGGTTTTAGTGTTTCAGATTGCATATACAGGCGCAGCTGCTCATCGAGATCCGCCGCACTGGTGTAAGACAGGTGCATCTCGTAGTAACCGTTTATCTGCGGGTGGGAACCCAGGATATGGCCGATCAAGCTGCTGTACGCACGCATATGGCTCAGTAAAAATATGCGTTGATATGGTTGTCCAGGTATCTTGTTCATGGATAAGCAATCGTACAGTCAACTCGCAGGTGAAAGCAGCAATAACAGGGGTAGACCACGGTTTTTTCACTCACCGTTCTGTAGCCTGATGAGTTCTCGCATCGTTGTCTGTTATCGACCGTACAAACCCAGAGGGTCATTGGGATCGACGCCCTTCATGAAGGGGATCCGCCGGTCACTGTTTGTGACCTGGTAGACCGTACCCATCCAGTTGCCGACGACCGCTTCGGCGGTATCGTGCCAGGTGTTGTCCAGGCGTTTTGCCACCAGTGACTCGGGAAAATCCGGTATTGCTTCTCCCAACTCCAGGGCAGTCTCCAGCCTGCTGCGATACTCGTTCAGCACGGCCTGTTCCCGTACGTGATAATAATCGTGTGGAAATGGCGGGTAATCGGCGCGCTTGCCCGCCGCGTAGAGCATCGCCTCGCGCTTGAATTCCTTCTGCAGCGAAATCGTGTCGTATTCCGGATGGCCCTGGGAGAAAACCAGGCGCAGCCCGTCCGGGCTGGTCGCAAGGTGTACACCCGCTGTGTCACTTTCGACCAGCACGCGCAATCCTGCAGCATCGAATTGCTGCCGGGTGATGGCGTTCCAGCGCGAGTGCGGCACATCGAAGCGTGTATTCACATCGTTGACAAGGGGATGCGTGTTGTCCACTACGCGGTGCGCAAACACGCCCCAGGTCTTGTCCGGTTGAGGTATGCGTTTCTGCCCATAGTGGAATTGCAGCACGGCATGCGTCGCCAGGCAGGAACACAGCGTCGAGGTGACATTTTCGCTGGCCCAGGCGATCAGGTCCTTCAAGGGCTCCCAGAATGCTTGATTGTCCAGCTCCGCGCCGATTACGTTGGCGCCGGTGACAATCAGGGCATCCAGCCCTTCGGTTTTTATTTTCTCGAGCGGTTCGTAGTAGCGCTCGATGTAGGCCTGCGCCTCAGTGCTGCGTTTCAGTTCGGGCAGTGTAAACGGGTGCACATAGAACTGTGCGATCGGATTACTCTCGCCCACCAGGCGAAAGAACTGGCGCTCGGTGGCTGACAGCGCGGCATCCGGCATCATGTTCAACAGTCCGATGTGGAGCTCACGAATATCCTGTTGCATTGCACGGTTGGCCGGCAACACGCGTATGCCTTCTGCGCGCAGTCGGTCGAAACTGGGCAAGTCATTGTGGGCGACCAGTGGCATTTAATTCTCCTTGCTGTTTTGCAGGCAAACAGCCGTCAATTCTTCAGGGATCGGTTCGATCAATTACCATCTCCAGCAGCTCCAGAAAATCTGCTTCGTCGCGCACCTGGGCGACTTCCCGCGAAGTGACAGTATATCCATAAGGTTTGGCGATGGCTTCGTAGCGGGGAATGCGTGAATGAAACAGACGCGGGAACACCCAGCGGGTGAATTCATCAGGGTCCATTTCAGCGGCATAGCCCAGATTTTTTTCCTGCAGGTAAATTTCCAGTTGCTGCTTGAGGAAGGCAGGCCGGTAGTAGAGCGGTTTTGGATCGCTTTGCGCACGCTCTATCAGTTTCTGCTCTTCTTCACGATCCGTGACCTGTATGTACAGAATCATCGTGTGCTCGACCAGCAGATCAATGACCGAAGGTTCGTCCAGCTCACAGAGGCTACCGCCGACATCGTTCACAAAATGACGGTATCCGTAAATTTCCTTTGATTTATGGATGAACCTGGGCACATCATGCATGGCAGCAATTTCCGCGTCGCGGTATGCAGCCTGACGCTGGGAGAATTCTTCCAGAGCCACACCGCCGCGCTCGGGATCACCCAGCTTGCCAACGAAGCTCAGTACGGGCCCGAGATCGTCGACCCTGATGTTGTTGCGGATATAGATCCAGTCGCGCCGCAGCAGGTCGCGCAGGAACGGTATCTGCATGGCCTGTTGCTTGATCAGATCCAGAATGGGCTCGTCAAGATAGCGGGTACCGATGCGATAGTCGCCCGAATAATGGAACCAGTTGTGTCCGCACAGCAGCGTCGACAGGTAGGTCTTGCCGACCCCCGACATACCCAGCAGGGTTACCTTTTTGTTATTCCAGGCACGAAACTCATCGATGCTGAACTTCACGGCAGTCGCTCCAGGTAGCGTTAAACCGTTGGATTATGCAGGAATAAAACGTTACAGACCAGATACAGTGGGGCAAACACCCTGGCAAAGAATAAAAGTATTCGGGGTCAGAGGAAAAAATTATGGATTGAATGTGAAGAACAGGAAATAGTTTATACTCTGGCGCTGGCTATCCTTACCCTGACTATTCTTATAAGAAAGCAAAAGAGTCTGACCCTTTTGGTCTCTTTTGGTCTATTTTTTTTAAGATTAGAATTAATTGCGCTCTGACCCGGTTTACTTGAATACACGGGTCCGTTACACAACCAATCAAACAGGAACATACCCATGCGTGTGCATTTCGCAGGTGCCGGTCAATGTGCTGAATATGTCGCCCGCCGCTTGATACGAGAGGGGCATGACCTCTGCCTGATGGACAGAGACGAAGTACGTTGCCATGACCTCGAAGAAATTCTCGATGCCCAGGTGGTGGTTGGTAATGCAATGAGTTTAAAGGACTGGAGGCGTGCCGGTCTGGACAAGACCGACCTGTTCGTTGGTTGCACCGATTCGGACGAAGATAATGTGCTGGCCTGCCTGATCGCGAACGAACTCGCTCCCGGGGCACTCAAGGCGATTCGTTTGCGAACGCCCGAGTTCAGCGCATGGGACCAGATGCTGAAGCGGCTTGGCGTGCGTGTGGACCGGGTCATCCACCCTGAAACCGATGTCCTCGAACGTATCCTGCGCGTGCTTAACATTCCCGGTGTTGAGGACATCCGCAACTTTGCCGATGAGCGTGTCAAGGTGTTCAGTATGAACGTGGAACCGGACACGATACTGGCAGGTAAATCGCTGCGCAGCTTGCGTCGCGAAGGTGTACTCAGTACGGCAAGGGTAAGCCTGATTTTCAGGGGTACAGAGCTACGCGTACCGGATATCGACGATGTCATTCTGCCCGGTGACCATGTTTACGTGATTACAACCCGCGAGGCACTGGAGGAAACACTCACTGCAGTGGGGATTACGCGCCACGAACGCTTGCGAGAGGTGTTTATTGTCGGCGGCAGCGAGCTGGCACTGGAACTGGCGCTCGCGCTGGAGGCGCAAAGAGTGCCGGTCAAGCTGTTCGAGCAGGACCCGCGCCGCTGCGAAGAGCTGGCGGAAGAGCTGGCCAATACCACTATCATCAATGCTAACGGCACCGATCAGGGTATCCTGATGCGCGAGAATATCGAAGGCGTGGACGCATTCATTTCACTGACAAGCAATGACGATGCCAACCTGATTGCGTCATTGCTCGCGCGTCGCCTGGGTGTAGACAAGGTGATACCGCTGCTGCACAGACTCGATTACCTGCCGCTGGCGCAGCGCCTCGGTATCAATACCAGCGTCAGTATGCGGGTCAAGGCGGCGGATGCCCTGTTCGAATTCATTCGCGGCGGCGGGGTGCTGTCAGTAAGGACCCTGGGCGAGGAAGCTGCCGAGGCCATCGAGCTCGATGTCCCCCAGGGCTCGAAATATGCCGACAGGAAGTTAAGCGAGATTGTGTTGCCACCGGGCACGCTGATCGGTGCGGTTGTACCCCCTGGAATGCCGGCGCAAATGCCGGAACCGGAGACGGTGATCAATGCCGGCGACCGGGTCGTGTTCTTTGCGGAGGAAGATGCTGTACACAAGCTCGAAGTCAAGGTACTGAACCGTAGCCGGCGATAGTGACGTGACGACGGCACTTGTTAACTATCGCAGCATATGCTGGGGCCTGGGCGGCTTCATGGCCGCACTGGCCGCTGTTATGCTGGTGCCGCTGGCCTTCGCCATCAGCCAGGATCAACGGGATGCCGAAGCGTTTCTCCTGGGTGCCGCTATTACGCTGGCTGCCGCCGCCGTCATGCTGCTGGTGGGTTATCGCCGTCCACGCCATGAGCTGCGCCTGCGTGAAGCCATCCTGCTGGTGGTGCTGGCCTGGGTTGGCACCTGTGTGTTCGGCGGGCTGCCGTTCTGGTTCACGGCGGATTACACCAGCTTTACTGACGCCGTATTCGAATCGACTTCCGGTTTTACGACCACCGGCGCGACTGTGATCGCGGATGTCGACGGCCTGTCCCAGCCGGTTCACCTGTGGCGTTGCTTCAGTCACTGGCTGGGTGGCATGGGCATTATTCTGCTGGGACTGGCGGTGCTGCCGTTGCTGGGGCAGGGCGGTAATGTGCTTTACCGCGCCGAGTTCTCCGGGTCGTCGTCAGAACGTCTACGTCCGCGTATTCTGGAGACCGCGCGCTCGCTATGGCGTATTTACATACTGCTGACCATGCTGGAAATGTTGTGCCTGCTGGCCGCTGGTATGGGTGTATTCGATGCACTGTGTCACGCATTTTCCACCCTCGGTACCGGGGGTTTTTCAACCCGTACCACGAGCATTGCGGGTTTCGATAGTGCGCTGATCGAGTATATCGTTATCGTGTTCATGCTGCTTGGCGGTATCAGTTTCGCCCAGCACTATCGTTTGCTGGTGGAGCGCCAGCCCCGCGCGGTCTTGAACGATTACGAAGTGCGCGGTTATATCGCGATCGCCGCTGCAGCGACCCTGGCCATCTGCGCCAGTCTGTATGCGGCAGGCGGCACCGATTTCGAAGCGTCACTGCGGGCCTCGATGTTCCAGACCATTTCAATCCTGACCACGACCGGTTTTGTAACAGACGATTACACCTTGTGGTCGCCGCTTGCGCAGTTGATCCTGGTGGTGCTGATGTTTATCGGTGGTTGTACCGGTTCCACTGCCGGCGGTCTCAAGGTCGCGCGCGTGATGCTGCTGTTGAAACTCATCCGGCGCGAGTTCAGGCGCGTCACCGAACCGCTGGGTGTGTTTCGTGTCCGTGCCGGGGATGTCGTGGTACCGGAACATGCAATCTGCGGACTTTTGAACCTGGTGTTTCTCGCCTTGCTGGTGATGCTGACTGCCAGCATGGTGTTGACGGCCACCGGTATCGATCTGGTGACAGCCGTGTCTGCCGTTGTGGCCTGCCAGTTCAATGTCGGGCCGGGTCTGGGTTCTGTTGGTCCCGCTGGCAATTACGGTGATCTACCGGTGCTGGCTAAATGGACCCTGACCGTGTGCATGATTGCAGGCCGTCTCGAGTTCTACAGTTTTCTTGTGGTGATGACCACCATGTTCTGGCGGCGCTGATTATAAGTGGCAGAGTAATTTTAACGTAACCATATCATCCCTTTTTTAAGGGAGGAAATTTAGGGCCAGAGAACACACACTCTAATATTAGAAACAATTGTTCTCTGACCCTGATTTTTTCAGATCGGTTTTAAATATCAGGAACAAAATAACATGAACGAGGTCATGGCTTTCATCGTTCACGGAAAGAGGATGTCTGTCCACATGGTTTTTTTACCGAAGAGGACTATCAAACCTTTCTTGCATTAATGGGGTCGGTAACAAATTAGGAATTTTACAATTTGATACTGGCGCATTTTATCTTTTCAGTCAGGATTGACTAGCGCATCCATATCGCCAATACCACAGCGTCACCAGGCCAAGCACTGCTGTAGCCGCCCAGCCAATGATATTGTCATAACTGCCGATCAGGAAGGCGGCAGGCGTATTGGTCGCCGCATTGGTCACTTCTTTGACCAGTTTGATGGTCAACACCCAACCCGCATGTATGCCTATACAGAGTGCGATATTCCCGGTCCTCTCCCGCACCAGGCTGAGGAACAGGCCTGCTGCGAACAACGCCATGTAGCTGTCCGCGATAGCTGCAAAATCTTCATAGCTGTGGAACATACCGGACAGCATTTCCCAGCCGCTTTGCCAGCCAATAATTGTTCCCTCCGCTGGTATAGGTGCATGGATAAAATGTACCGTGGCATACAGCAGCGCCGTAGTGACGGTGGCGGTCAGCATGGGACTGCGGCGGCGCATTGCATAATGCATCGCACCACGGAAAAAACTCTCTTCAATGAGGGCCACCAGTAACCCGGAGAGCAGCCCGGACAGCAGGGCATACACCACGTCGTTGAGGTGGATATCCCCGGGTTCCGGCACACGGGCGCCGAGCAGGACTAGCAGTATGGCATGGCCGGTCATGATCATAACGCCGATTCCCAGGCCCCTGGAGAAGGTCTGCAGAAAACGCCTGCTGTCCAGGGAGTACCCTAGCGCGTAGCGGTTGTTGATGCCCTGTAACTTGAGGAAGGGCCAGATGCCTAGCGCGGTGATAATCATGGCCAAGCGGTGGAAGACGCGGTCAGGCCTGACTTCCCAGACGGCGTCCAGCGCCTGGAATACCGGGTAATAAAGCAGCGCAGTCAGGAGCATGGCCACGCCCAGATAGACAATAAAGTACAATAGCGTAGGCATGGTTTAGCTTCTTGTTATTTAACTAGCATAAAAGGGGATAGTTTTATTTTCTATGTTTGTTAATGCGATTTAGTCATACAGTGTGAGGGATTGTCATTATTCACGAGTTTGAGATTTTAGAAAAGGCAGGATATTTAGGGTCAGAGAACACACTCTAATATTAGAAACAATTGTTCTCTGACCCGGATTTTCCCGCCTTTACTTTGTTTATGTCACGTCTACTTGGCGGCGGGCGACAGCAATTCCAGCATGCCGTCCGGCGCGAGGCTGGTTGCGAGCATGACTTCGTTGATATCCCGGTGTTCGGTCCAGCTGTCGGTGTGCTGATGTTCGGGATCACGCCAGTAATTTTCGATGTATTCACGCAGCTCGACGTACTGCATCAGTGTTCCGATTTGTACCCGTAGTCTCGGACTGTTGGAAATGTCTTGTACAACGCCTTCATCCAGTGACTGCTGCATGCGTTCCACTGCGTGCAGGCCAATCGCAAGACCGAGTTCTCGAAACGCGAGACGGTAATCTGGTGGCTGCTGTAATTCGCCGCTGCGAGCGTAGTAACGCAGTCCGCTGATGGCGGCGTCGAGTAGCTTTTCAAGCAGTTGTGGCTGCGGCTGTGCGCCCTGTTGCAGCAACTGCTGCACGCGATAGGCATCGACCAGCAGGCTACCAAGGCCGAGTGGGTCGTCGGTAGTCCATTCACCGTTGTGGATCATGTGTGCGAACTCGGCGATTTCGTGTTCGAGTTTCGGGCCGGTATCAGGCCGTGGCAGTACTGCCGCGGTGGTGGCCAGTTGCACACTGGTGATGTAGCCGTCCAGCGGATCGTGTTTGCCCATCGAAGGCACGAGCGCGCGTGTCAGGTCGATACTTTTTTTCCACACCATGCGGCGCGGTTTGTTGTCGTACGAGGGCAGGTAGCTGAAGGCATCGAACGCGCTGACAGCGAGCTCGCGTGCCCAGATGTTGAAGCGGGCTTGCCCTGTGGCGCGTGTGACCTGGTCGAGGGTGTGCATCCACTTGCTCAGATAGTGAAAGTACTGACCGTCGCGGTCCCATTCCAGACGCTCATCGAATTCTTCATGCAGGCCGCGCTCCGGCAATGCCTTACCAATGCGAAGCCCACCGCGGGTCGGGTGCATTTCACCCTTATCTTCGTCGAGGCCGCTGATCCAGCCCGTGCGCGGGTCGTCCTGGCGGTGCCGGCCCAGCACGTGATGGACCTGGTCGACCAGCTTAAGTGCAAGCTCGGTGTAAGCCGGGTCGCCCGTGGTGCGCGCCAGGCCGAGGTAGTTGCAGACCGCGAAAGCATCCGTCCACAGGTAGCGTTTAATGGACTGACCCGATGTCAAACCGCTGCGCTGCGCATAGCTGTTCATTAACATGATGGCTTGTTGTGTCCGTGTATCAGTCAAGTTCTGGCTCCCCTCAGGCGCGCCTGCCATCGACGCGGGTACGTATGGTAACAGCAACATGAGCAGGGCTAATCGAATGTGCCGCGAGGGCACATGTTTCAGGCTGTATCGATTGCACCTCATCATATAAGCTGAATCCGTTGCTCAGGTCAAAGTTACACGAGACTCTAATAGTTTATGAAAAAATAAATACGTCATCATGTTTTAATATATGGCATCGGTGACAAATGATAATTATCGGGGATATGGAAAAAGTAAGGAAAAGGGGGCTGATATATTTTTCGGAACAGATTGGCATGAAAAAATATATCTGTCGCCTTTTTTCGACCAGTTCATCAGATTTCAACAAAAACCAGCATGCACCTTATTATTTATACGAGCAAATACACTGGCAGGGCAGAGGATATCAATGATGTGCTTGCCGACATTGTCAGGCGTTCAAAAATTAATAACCTCGAGCATAATATCACCGGCTTGCTGTTCTATCACAACGGACGCTTTATCCAGGTGCTGGAGGGCGAGAGGGATTCATTAGAAGGATTAATGTCGATACTGGAAAAAGACAGGCGACATCAGAATATCCAGCGAATAATTGATCAGGCAAAAAATAAACCAGCCTTTGAAGCGTGGGACATGAGTTCACTGAACCTCTCGGAAGATACTGTTGTCGATCCTGACGAGTTAATTCGTATCCGGGATGCCTATAAAAAACACTTGCTGGTAGATTCCAGACTCCTGGTTGAATTATATAAAGCGATGCTTGCGATGGGCGCTATGAGACAGCAAAGAGAAGATCAATAACTACCTGCGGGGGTCTAGAGCTTGCCATTAAATGTACTGGTTGCGACTTAATCTGACAGTTGCTGCAAGTTTTCGCTTGGCCGATAAACCAGCAGATGTTGGAGGTTTAACATCCTGTTTTCTCGCAGAGGCGCAGAGAACGCAGAGGTGTGATGCATTTTTTGCGCAGAAAATATCTTCTATTCATCTTTCTTTGCGTCCTCTGCGCCTCTGCGAGAGTAAATATCTATAGCCTTCTCTATATGTCCTATCCAGGCTGTACTGATAAAAATATCTTAATCCGGGTTTGGGTAATACGACACTGACTGTCAGATGAAATCCTGACTATTACACATTAAAGCGGCGTAGCGTTTCTGCCGCAGGGCACGGGGCAGACGTATAAGCAGAGGGCGTTGATATAGAAATTTACAGGCCTGGGCCTGTGATTTCTTTCATGGTTTTGTGGTCAAACGAAAAACGGCCCCGAAGGGGCCGTTGCTTGTATGTCAGTTCGATGACAACACTAGGCAGCCTGTTTTCTTCGGGCTATTCCGACCAGACCCAGCAGGCCACTGCCAAATAACCAGACCGCAGCCGGTACCGGTACGGCTGCAGCATCGCCGAAGCTGTCGACAAAGCCGGAGATGAGGTTGAACTCACCATCCAGCAGCACGAAGTCAAAGTAACCGACCACGTTGCCTGTGCCTGTGGCCGGGTTGCCGTTCATGGAATCGGCAGTGGCGATGATGTCAACGGCGCCGAGATCATCCAGCATGTCCACGCTGGCTGAGGCACTGGCTTCACCCGGAGCTATAGCGTAAGTGATGGCGTCTGTCATGGCTGCGAAATCGAAGCTGAATGTCAGTGCCTGGCCCGAGAAATTATCAACGGATATATCCAGGTCGGTCAATGCATCGGTGGCAGCGAAGCCGTTGCTTGCGGATCCGCTTGAAGTCGACGACTGGGTGATCGAGTCAAGGATACTCAGCGAGACGGCGGGATCGATGACACTGACGCTGCCGGTGGCGCTGGCGGCTCCGTTCTCGTTTGTAAAGACCACGCCATCGCCAAAGGCAGTCACATCCCAACCACTTGTTACCTGGGCACCGGTAGCGTCGGTGACGCCGGTGAGCGTGAGTGTGAACTCTGCCATGGCGTCATAGGTGGAGATTGCCGAGGCTGCAGGAGCAAAGCCCATGCCCAGCGCGCAGAGGGCAATTGCAGCGGAAAAAGTGTGGAAATCAGATTTTAGTAACTTCATTGTATTAGTTCCCATTTAAAAAATTCATAATCTGTCACTGTTGAAAATGCAATATTAATGCCAGATATATATACGTAAATAATTCAAGGGGTTATCGATTGCTATAGTCATCTGAGAGTTAAATATGTAAATTAAATCGACATTTAAATAACAAGTATTCTTTAAAAAAAACAAAAAAATCAACAATATAAGAACATGCATGATCTTAAATGACAATGCTGATGGGTGTAAGGAAAATCGACATACAGAGAGTGGTATTGTAAGTCTGAATACGTTGAATGGTGGGTATCTACGCGGGCTGGGCAGAAAAAAAGGGGGGGGCTGATTTATTTCTCGGAACAGATTTGCATGAAAAATAAATCTGTTGCCAGAATGGTTAATGTCGATACTGGAAAAATGACAGGCGACATCAGAATATCCAGCGAATAATTGATCAGACAATCAAGAAACGAGCCTTTAAAAGAGGGGACATGAGTTCACTGCACCTCTCGAAAGATACTTATGTCGATCCTGACGAGTTAATCCGTATCCAGGATGCCTGTAAAAAAACACCTGCGTAGATTCCAAACTCCTGATTGAATTTTAGTTACGCGCTGGTTTGCTCTACAAACAGTTTCTGGGTCGGGTAGGCAAAGTTGATCTGCTCCCGTTCGAACGCCTCGTGGATGGCGAAATATATCGACTGCTGGATGTCCATATAGACGTTGTAGTCTGGGGACTTGACATAGTAGACGGTCTCGAACTGCAAGGCATAGTCGCCGTATTTCATAAAATGCGAGCGATCAAATCGGGTTTTTTCCTGTGCATTGATGGCATCACGGATAATCTCCGGGATGCGCTTGAGTTTGTCCCGAGGGGTGCTGTACGTGACACCGATGTTGAATACGACGCGCCGCTCGAACATGCGGCCATAGTTGCGGATTCGGCTTTTCAACAGGTCGGAGTTGGAGAATATCAGCTGTTCACCGGAGAGGCTGCGTATTCGTGTCGTCTTCAAGCCGATATATTCAACGCTGCCCAGGTGTTCGTCGATGATGAGAAAGTCACCCATTACAAACGGTTTGTCGAGAATGATCGACAGCGATGCGAAAAGATCGCCAAGAATGTTCTGAACCGCCAGGGCGACAGCGACGCCGCCAATGCCCAAACCTGCAACAACCGTGGTCACGTTAATGCCCATAGTGTCCAGCGCTACCAGGACGATCACTGACCAGATGACGATCCTGCTGATAAAACCGACAGCATTCATCGTTGTAGCCGCGGCCGGATTTTTCGCCAGTGTCTGCTTGCTGTAATGCTCGACCATCGAAATGGTGATCACAGTGAGCCAGATACCCAGCTGGATCAACAGGAAAATGACAAAGGTCACCTTGATGATCGAATGCACTCTGTCAGGCAGCTGCACGAACATCGAGCTGAGGAAAATGCTCAAAACCAGCAGAAACAGGGTCCTGGTTTGTTTAACAGCGTCGACAATGATGTCGTCCCATTGTGTATCAGTCATGGACGCGAGTGCGGCCAGCCGGTTTGTGACGACTCGTTTCGCCATCCGCAGCAGGATAAAGCCGAGCAGTAGAGCGGTGATCGCGAACGTCCACTGCATCAAGGTGTTGCCCAGGATGGTCTGATTCATGAATTCCAGTTGTGTCATTATTTAACCTCGGTACATAGTCATATTGACGTCAGGATCATTATTGGTTGAACAACACAAAGTTCATTTTGCCGGATGAACTTCAACTGTTCACATCAACCGAAAATGATCTGTTTCTGTTTTTTTCAATCGCTGGTATGCGCCGGCACGGCAAAACGTAGCCACAGGTAGCCGCAAGCACCTGCAAGCAGAGATGCGGTGAGAATACCGGTCTTGGCAATCAACGGCTGATCCGGATGATCGGCAAAACCCAATGTGGCAATAAAAATGGACATGGTAAAGCCGATACCACCCAGCAGTGCCAGCCCCACAATAAAAAAGAACAGCGTCATCAGTCCATCATTTACCCAGTGATGCAGGCTCATCGCGTAGTCGTTATCACCCAGCACAAAGCCAAAGCGGGTTTCGATCAGTGCGTGGTAGGCATCGGCTAACGGCGAATTTGTGATAATCAGGGTAATCAGCGTAATCAGCGTTGACACCAGCAACAGCGTACGGGTCGTCTTCTGTTCGTGAATGAAATCCTGAAAGGGTGACACTACGTTGGCAAAGCCTTTTTCCAGTGCACTGTTGGCCTTGCCATCGAGTTTGGAGTGGAAGTCAGCCATGGTCGCTCTATTTTAACGCGCTATTGAAAACAATGCATGTTTCACTGTGCCGTGATTCAGTGTGATCGTTAATAACACTCCTGCTTGCTGTTGCTGAGAAAGAGGCACAACAGGTATAAGCTTACCCTGCTTGCATTAGGGTTTTCGATCATGCATGTGCTTATATATGTAATAGTTCAGACTTGATCTGACAGTTGTTGTCGGTTTTCGTATCACCGTGAAACCTGCCTGTGTTGGAGTTTTACAACCTGTTTTCTCGCAGAGGCGCGGAGAACGCAGAGGTGTCGTGTGTTTTTGTAAAGATAGTATTTTCAATTTATCTTTCTTTGCGCCCTCTGCGCCTCTGCGAGAGTAAATTTCTATAGACTTTTCGATCTAGTCAACCCCGGCTGTACTGATAAAAAATCATCGTCGGCGTTTGATTTGATCTGACATTCATTGTCAGCTTAAATCCTGACTATTATATTTCACACTGCATGGACTGTGCATTTGCATAGTAGTTGCCGTGTATGTTAAGTCTGTAAGCTTGTTGCGAAGGAGTAATACAATGAAAATAACTTTCTGCAGACTGACTGTATTGATGCTTGCCTTGTTGTGGATGACATTTTCTCATGCCGAAGAAAACGCACCATGGGGAAGAGCCAGCCTGGAGCCAATCAAATACAAGCCACAAAAAGTGGTTTACGATGTTTCAGCTTCAAACATCGACGTGTTCGAACGTGTGCTCGACCGTGTGAGTTACTTGAACAATATCTACGTTGCGGATCCGTTCGATGCCTCTCTGGTAATGGTGCTGCATGGTGATGAGATCCCGTTTTTCGCCGTCAGCAACATTGAAAAATACCGGGATCTGATGCAGCGGGCACAAAGTTTGACGATCGCCGGACCGGTGGAGTTCAGGATGTGTCAGGTTGCAGCCAGGGGCCACGGTCTGGAAGCTGAAGATATTCACGGATTCGTCAAGCTTGTGCCGATGGCAGATGCTTAAATCGTACGCCTGCAACAGGAAGAAGGTTATGTCTACATGCGTTAAACAGTTTATACATCATATATGCTGTGTGATTGTGACCATGACTGCTGCAGTCGCTGTTGCACAGGCAGCAGAAGCAGTGCCGACACCTTACGGCGCCGTCAGCCTTCCGTTCAAGCTGCACAAGGTTGCGGATGCGCCGGTGTATTATGTAATTGGTCTGTCAGGCGTGCCGGATGCGGAAAACGAAGGCCATACATCCAATGCCGGCTTTGTAGTCACCGAAGCCGGTGTGGTGGTGTTCGACGCGCTGGGCACGCCGGCACTGGGTTATCGCCTGCTGCAACGTATTCGCGAAGTAACCGATCAACCGATAGCGCGCATCGTCGTCAGCCACTACCATGCGGATCACGTCTATGGTTTGCAGGCATTCAAGCAACATGCAGGCGATCCACCTGTATGGGCGCAAAGTCTGGCGCTCGGTTATGTCGGCGGTAGCGCTGCCAGTCAGGGCGAGGACGCACAGCGGCGCCTTGCGCAACGCCGTGAAGCATTGTTTCCATGGGTGGACGAACACACTTACATCGTGCCGCCCGATCATACCTTCGAGGATGAACTGACTTTCGAGCTTGGCGGCATCAGTTTCATGTTGAAGCATCTGGGACCGGCACATGCACCGGGTGATTCAATCATGCTGGTCAAGGAATACGGCGTGCTGTTCAGTGGTGATGTGATATACAAGGGCCGCGTGCCTTTCCTCGACAGTCCGGAGACCGATATCACTCGCTGGCTTCAGGGGCTGGAATATTTGACGAAGCTCGAGCCGGCGCCCCGCTATGTTATCCCCGGACATGGTGAACCTTCGGATAATGTCCAGCAGGCTATTGCCGTAACGCGTGACTACATTGAATTTGTGCGTGAGCTTATGCGCAAAGCGGTAGCGGATTTTATACCGTTTGATGAAGCCTACGAAGCGACCGACTGGTCGGCATACAGGGACATGCCCGCCTTCGATGCGAGCAACCGGGGTAACGCCTATCGCATCTATCTTGAAATGGAAGCCGAAACATTCGAGTAGTGTCTTTTAAAGGGGTCGGAGTGTAAATTAAATCACTCCGACCCCTTTTATCCTTTTTTATCCTTTCTTTAACGTCTAGTAACAATTATGCGAGATAGCAGTGGAACGCTGCCCTTTAAATTGTCCCTTTAATTTAATTACTTTGAGTTTGAACCAAACCAGAACTCGGCGTTCTTCTCCAGAAATTCGTCATAACGCATGTAGTGCGAACCGTCACAGGAGAAATTCAGGCCAACCATGCCGTTGATAATATTAAGCGAGCCTGCCCGTAAATATACTGTTTCATCGGCAAAACGTAATGTGCGGAACATATTGAATACATCCATAATCTTGCTGGCAGGCACGATTGCGCGTTCAGGGTAGGGGTGTCCGGGGTAAGCCAGGCAAATATCGGGATCTGTCAGTTCCTCGATACTCAGGATGCGGTAAACAAACGGATCATCGACTGTCCAGATGGTGCCTCGACTGCTGGAAAAGTGCAGTTTGCCGTGAAAAACGCCATGCTCGCACATCAGCTCATTCATGATCGGGAGTACTTCGTCGAGTCGACTGTCCATGATGCTGCTAACCCGTTGCTGCAGAAACAGGCCGCTGCGAATGGCTGGATCCCCTTTAATCTGGCGCCAGTCATCGGGCTCAGTGTAACCGCTTTCACTATGCGGCAGCTCACGTGTATCAAAGTCAGCACCGAGGTAACCGACATGTTTACCTTTATGGTTGCGGATAACCTGGATTGCGGTCAAAGACGGGCGCTTTTTGTTTTTACTGATATAGGCCTCGGACAGCTTGAAATCCGTCGTGCCGATGATGCCCTGCATATAGGGCCGTTCCGTACGATCGCGGCCGAAGTGAGCATGATCAACACCATCCCTGGTGATGTTGTCGGTTATCTGTATGCCATGAGCGTTCAGTACATAGAGATGTTTGCAATAAGAGAAAACCGGAAAGGCGTTTGTGAGCAGTGTCTCCAGCGCTATACGGGAATCAATCACTTCTGCGCATCGTATTGCCAGGTCATGCATGGCCTCACTCAGTAAGCCTGTCAGCATTTCGCGTTGCAGGTTTATGCTTTTCTGAAGATTGGTTGATGTCAAAGGGATATGCTCCTTACAGGGATTGGAAAAAATTAAAAAAGTGATGTATGGATTTGATTTTTAGTCATTATAACCTGTGGGACAGAAGTGCGTGCCTCCTACGCTATTTTACGTGGTCAGAAGTCGATAGGAATTAACTATAGTAATAGTAGTTATAAACAAATTTACCTATTGTCCGTATGTAACCATAATACTTTTAACCTGACAGAAAAGCTGCAGCAGTGTTGAACTCAGTCCGCTTTGCAGTCAGTGACATTTTTACTACAGCTTTGTAAATAACAGGAGAAAGTCAGATGTTAGAAAATAAACAGGGGCAACGTGTACCCAATGTAGTGTTTAAAACCCGGGCCGATGGTGAATTCGTCGATGTCAGCACTGACGATATCTTCAGCGGTAAAACCGTGGTGGTATTTTCATTGCCGGGAGCATTTACGCCGACATGTTCTTCGAGCCATTTGCCGCGTTTCAATGAACTGGCCAAAGTGTTCAAAGACAACGGTGTGGATGACATTGTGTGTATTTCGGTAAATGATGCGTTCGTTATGGATGCATGGAAAGAGAATCAGGAAGCCGACAAGATCACGCTGATACCAGACGGCAATGGCGATTTCACCCGCGGCATGGGAATGCTGGTCGATAAATCCGACATCGGTTTTGGTGAGCGTTCATGGCGCTATTCCATGCTGGTGAAAGATGGCGTGATTGAAAAGATGTTCATCGAAGCTGATGTGCCAGGCGATCCGTTCGAGGTGTCTGATGCCGATACCATGTTGGCCTATATCAATGCGGATGCGAGCAAGCCTGCAGCAGTCAGCATTATTACCCGACCCGGTTGTCCATTCTGTGCCCAGGCGAAACGCATGTTAAGCGCTCATGGCATGGATTATGACGAAATCAGTCTGGGTACGCATGCTGCCGCGCGTTCTGTTCGAGCTATCACCGGCAGGGACACGGTACCGCAGATGTTCATCAACAGTGAACACATCGGCGGTACTGAGGAACTCGAGGCGTATTTTGCGCGTATCGATAACAACAAGGCGAAGCAGGCAGCCTGATAGTGGATGTAACGCAGCAGCGGGCCGGATCATTGGCCCGCTGTATCAGGAAAACACAGCCATTGGAGAATGACTATGAACAAGCAGCATTATGATTTGATTACCATCGGAGCAGGCAGTGGTGGCCTCGCTGTGGCTGAACAGGCTGCCTCGAACGGTAAAAAGGTCGCCATTATCGAGGCCGGTCATATCGGTGGCACCTGTGTAAATAATGGTTGTGTACCAAAAAAGGTCATGTGGTATGCCGCACAGCTGGCTCATGCGGTCGATGATGCCAATACTTTCGGCATCCCGGCTGTTCGCGGCGAAACTGACTGGAATAAACTGGTCAACGCACGTGATCAATACATAAGCAATATCAGTCATTACTGGAACGGTTATGTCGATGAAAGCGGTATCGATTATATCCAGGGATATGCGCGCTTTGTTGATGCCAGCACCGTTACCGTGAATAACCGATCATACACGGCGGAACACATCGTGATTGCTACTGGCAGTCAGCCTGTTGTCCCGCCGGTACCGGGTGCCGAACTCGGCATTACCTCGGATGGATTTTTTGAACTGGAACATCAACCACAACGGGTCGCGGTGATCGGTGGTGGCTACATCGGTGTCGAACTCAGTGGCGTGCTGCGTGCTTTGGGCAGCGATGTCAGCATCTTTGCCATGCAGGAGTGTTTGCTGGATCGTTTTGATCCCATGATCAGTGAAGTCCTGGCTGAGCAAATGCAGGTACAGGGCGTGCAGGTGCATACCTCGTTCCAGGTTAATGCCATTACAGAGACCGATGCGGGATTGAGTGTGCGCAGTGTAGATGATCAGAATATTGCCGCTTTCGACTCAGTCATATGGGCGGTAGGCAGGCGTCCGAATACGCGGCAACTGAACCTTGAAGCAACGGGTGTACTGGTGCAGCCTGGCGGTGTGATTCCGGTAGATGATTACAGTGCTACCAACATCAGCGGCATCTACGCGCTCGGTGATGTGATCGGCAAGTCCAGCCTGACACCGGTGGCGATCACAGCAGGTCGCAAGCTGGCAGATCGCCTGTTTAAAAACAAGTTGGACAGCAGGGTCGACTATGAAACTATACCCACGGTGGTTTTTGCACACCCGCCGATTGGCACCATCGGCCTCACCGAAGATGAGGCACGTCAGCGTCATGGTAACAACATGACCGTCTATACCAGCCGTTTTACACCGATGCGCTACGCACTATCTGCGCAGGGTGCAACAACAGCAATGAAACTGGTGTGTGCGGGTGCTGATGAAAAGCTTGTCGGTATTCATATGATCGGAGATGGTGTCGACGAAATGCTGCAGGGATTCGCTGTTGCTGTGAATATGGGTGCATGCAAGGCCGATTTCGATCGCACCATTGCCATTCATCCATCCAGCGCCGAGGAACTGGTGACGATGAAAACACCGCAACCGGGTCCGGTAGCGGTCAACACTGTTGACTATGACGAATGGAAACAGGCAAGCTGAAAACGGTCAGTTAAGCGGTGATGAAAGTGCTTACAAACAAGTGGGTCGGGTCACTGTTTTCTGTAATATCAGAAACGATTGTGATCTGACTTCGCCTGGTTTCTCCTGCTTATTGCAAGACCACTGATAGAAGCGCGCCAGATAAACAGAGTACGACCACGAGGGTCAGTGTTTTTCGCATTGGAATATACCAGTCAGGTAATGCCTGCGATTTATTTACAGACTGGTCATAGGCGAATAGTGCGATGAATCCGCACAGTAAAACAATTAAAGCCAATGGATCAGGCAACAGCAGGGCGAGCCATGCGGTCAGCGCAGGAATGACGCTGGCAATAAAAAATTTACTGCGCTGCTGATTGGCACTCGACATTGCCACTCCCCAATGTATCGCACCCATAAAGGACAGGATGACTGCTGCATAAGCAATCAGTGTTTGAACGGCATCGGAAACATAAGGCAGCGGTATCCAGCTTCCGATACTGAATGTTACAAACGGTATCAGCCCGGCGTATCCGAGAAATTTTGCAGTTGTTTCATTACCAGGCAATGGCTTTATTCTCCCAGTCGATGAAGGATAATTCGCCGTCAACTGTCTGATTGTTCATAATATTGACAAGATGTTCTGCGACGAATTCCGCTGTGAATAAGTTATCCGGTTTTACAGAACGCTGAAAAGGCTCGGATAAAACGGTGTCTGTTGTGCCGGGGTGAAAAGCGATCAGTTTTACGTTTTTGGCCCGTCTTGCATATTCGATGGCAGCGGTTTTTAAAAGCATGTTGAGCGCGGCTTTTGATGCACGATAGCTGTACCAGCCGCCAGAGCGATTATCATCGATACTGCCTATTCTCGCGCTGAAAACAGAGATAACACAATCAGATTGTCCTTTAACGAGCGTAACCAATGCTTTTAACCAAAGCATGGGTACAATGCTGTTGATGGTGAACACTTCCTGCAGAGCGCTGAGAGTGACGTCTTCGATACGTTTTTCCGGCCATACATGTTCGTTATGTAATATTCCGTTACATATGCATACACGGCTTATAGAGTCAGTTAGCATTTTGATTTTCTCACAGGCTTTAACAATGGATGACTCGGTGTAATCGCATTGTATAAAGTGAGTACTGGATTCGCGGTTTTTTTCATCATCAGGAACAGCATGTCTGCTGATGGCAATGACATGGTCCACCTTGTTATCCTGCTGCCATCTCTTATACAGGGCAGATCCAAGACCACCGCTGGCGCCGATAATGATTGCAGTTGACTTTGGCATCATTGAATTAAACTCATTAATGACAGCGGAGAATTACTCGGCATAAAACTTGATCGAGGCCAAACACAGGTCTGCGTGAAATTCCCGGCCGATTCCGACCAGCCCGATGCGCTCGAGTTTATCCCGGCGAAACTTCTGCGTCGTTTTGTAGGGCTTGAAACTCGTAAATGGAAATCTGATTTTTTGCCAGTCTTTGGTAGCCGTGAAGCTGGAACGATAGGATTGCCATGGAAACCACAGGCCCGCAGTTCGAATGTGTATATTGTAAAGTTCGTTGTTTCCCGCTACTTCCATTTCAATGCCGGCATAGGCCGAGGCATCAAAATGCTCTTGTCTGGATAATGACAGGGCTATTTGCACAAAGCCGCCATTGTTCTCCGTTGAGACGTCGCCTTGCATTCGCAGGCAGTTTCTACCTTCATAAGTATCCAGCGATAAATTACCACTGGATACCCCGCCCATGACATTATCGGTGAATAGTCGCCATTCGAGACCCAGGCTGGAGTTCAAATCGCCACTCGTTCGATCGTCGATGACTAAATCATTTGCAAGCACGCTGTTTATTACTCCGGGGCTCATCATCAGGCCAATCAGCAGTGTGGTGATGCTGTACAGTTTATAATTCATAATACATCTTTAGTGATGACACTAAAAAGTGCAAATATTAGGGTCGAATCGTAGGGGGCAGATCACACTTTTCGCTAATATTAGAAATAATTGTGATCTAGCCCCCATTTATTCCTTATTTATTGCATTATGCCGAATAACCTATCAGCCTGGAATGCTGTTAAACAAACAGGAGAATAGCTATGAACGGTGTTGACCCTTACGCCTACATGCAACAGGTTGCTGTGCGCATGAATGAATTCACGAGCAGGAACGAGATCGAAACTGTGCTCGATGAACTTGAATACCTGTTCGAAGTCATTCCCCCGGACATGCAGGATAATGCCGAAAAACTCATTTCCATGCTGCGAGAAAAGCTCGCCAATGCCAGCTGAGCTTAATACTGAAAATGAAGCCGGCTTCGTACGTGAATATGCGATACGGCGCGTGAATCCGTTTCTTGGCGTGCTGCAGGTCATCGAAAATGCCGGTGGCCGTGCTATCAGCGCCAATGGCGTGGTCTGGGACATCGAAGTTCGCACCGAATACGGTGGTGGCTGGGGCAGCCTGAATCGAAACAACAAGCAGGCAGCCTACTATCGTTACGGCCTGTGGTCTTTGGAAGATGGCCTGGTGAGCCGGCCTCTGGCGCCACACCTTGAGAGCGACCCTCTCACTCGGCAGTGTAACGCGCTGATCGATTGCATCTGCGAACGCTTGCAACAACTGCCATTCAAGCTAGAGGACGACCAGGAACTGTGGCTGTTTGACAGCGATGACCGGCAGCCACTGGCGTTGCTGGCTTCGGTTACAGCCGACAGTAAACGGCCTTCACCTGAACCGAAATACTGGTCATCGTGTATCGGCGCTATCGGCGTACCCAGCCAGCGCAGGTTTCCCGCTGCGAGCGAGCTTGAAGAACAGGTGAAGCAACGTGCGGGTTTCAACATTCACAAGCACTGGGTGATACGGCAGGACGACAACAGCGGCATCATCGAGACCAGCGGAACTCGCATTGATGCCGAGGCATTGCCGGCTTTTCTTGTCACCGAAGACTGGCCTGAAGCCGAACAGGCAACGCGGGTGCGTGAGTATCTCGAGTGGATCTCGCCTTCCTTGCTGACGCTGCAACGCCTGAGCGAGAATGAGCGTGCGCAGATGGAAAAAAACCTGAACATACAGGCGATATCGGTGGAACACCACAGGCACCTGTATCCTGAAATCATCGATGAAAAGCGCCTCACCGCGGCAAGAGTGCAGTGCCGACTATTGAAAAGCCGTGAATAGGGTAAGCCAGAGCAACGGCGTCGGCGATCAGCAATTCCCGGTCAAATGACGACCGTTAATTAATTGCAGTTTAAATACAAAGAATGAGATCAGAGAAAAATTGTTTCTAATGTTAGAGTTAATTGTTATCTGACCCTTGGTGTTGTTTGATTTACAATAACAATCACTACAAAACATATAAGCCCGGAGTATTGAATGAATGACAATCTAATGATACTGCCCGCAAAAGAACCTGCGAAGATTCGGCTGATTCAGATACCTGACGACTTTGAGCAGCATGAAGCTTTTCGTTACGTTACCGGCCTGATAGCCAAAGCGGAAGAAAATCCGGATTACACCTGGGATGATATTTTAGACTTGCTGGAAGAAAGAGGTTTTGAGTCTGTTGATTTCGTACTGGGACCTTCGCTGGATTAGCGGTGTTCGTTCAATACCCGGAAATCACAAGGGGAGGGGTGATTGAATATCCAATTGAGATACTGATTAAGAAGTAATCCCTCCATTTTTTTTGCGCGGGTGTAGTTCAATGGTAGAACTTCAGCTTCCCAAGCTGACTACGTGGGTTCGATTCCCATCACCCGCTCCAATTGTAAGCCCGGCTAATGTGTATCGCTGTTTATGAAAGGTTAAACTACTGTTATGGGGCGGTAGCTCAGCTGGGAGAGCGTCGCGTTCGCAATGCGAAGGTCGGGAGTTCGATCCTCCTCCGCTCCACCAGATATTGAGAGCAGGAAAAAAGGGAGCAGGGGCAATGCTGTTCCACTTACGCGTCATTCCCGCACAAGCGGGAATCCAGTTACGGAACAGGAGGTGTCAGATGAGCAAGGTTTCCGTTCAATGCCGTGGAGATCGAACGTACGAGTTTTCGCCGGCACAAACCGCTCTTGTTGTAATCGATTTGCAGAAAGAATTCTTTGTAGAGGGCCTGGGCGAATGCCTCGATGAAATGCGCGCGATTTTACCACGCGTGCAGAGGCTGATCGCAATGGCGCGAGACCTCAACTGCAAAGTGATACATACACGTGAATCCTATAAACCCGATCTGAGTGACGTCGATGCCTACCGGCAGTCTCTCGACTACGTAGGCAGACCCGGACCGCTCGGCCGCTTTTGTATTCTCGGCGAGCCCGGGCATGAGTTTGTTGAAGAAGGTCAGCCACTGCCCAACGAAGCGGTGATCGATAAGGCGAGTTTTGGTG
>Ga0316192_10000136_pt1 | contig 49993 bp, 48 predicted proteins | sample MerIslwburrow_MG_FD_204931 | JGI IMG/M metagenome (GOLD analysis project Ga0316192, IMG submission 204931) | Coastal sediment microbial communities from Maine, United States - Merrow Island worm burrow | ecosystem: Environmental > Aquatic > Marine > Coastal > Sediment | place: USA: Maine...
GCTACGTGAATGGAATAGCAACTCAGTGCAAAAACTCTCACCGAATTAAATCTAAGCCGCAATTTACAGTAAATATATTCAGGTGAAGACGTCTCATTTTAGTTTTCACACACTCTGGGCCGTAAGTGATCGTTTAAATTCGCCCAAAAGTGTTATTGCAACCCATGTTGAAGAACGGTTTGATTCAAACGAAAATCACTTTCTGGTGTTTTTTCTCTGCCGCAGTAGAATAACCTGCTTAAATCTCAAGCGGATAAATATATGTCGAGTACTCAGGCACAAAGCCTCCAACCTAGCTTGTTTGCAATCATTCTTCCTGGAATTCTAATCGCTGCCACAGGTGTTGGTGCTGGTGATTTAGCTACTGCTAGTTTTGCAGGTAGTCAGCTGGGTTTGGCGATATTATGGGCAGTTATTGTGGGTAGTGTTTTTAAGTTGGTTTTAACGGAAGGTTTAGCACGCTGGCAGCTCGCAACTGGACTTACTCTGTTAGAAGGGTTAGCGAAACACATTGGGCCTGTATTCGTCTGGTTGTTTCTGCCCTATTTATTACTGTGGTCTTTTTTTGTCGGCTCCGCCTTAATGAGTGCCTGTGGCGTAACTTTGCACGCTATGTTTCCTGTATTTGAGGATCCAACTCAAGCCAAGGTTGTGTTCGGCATTAGTAGTAGTTTAGTTGGATTGGCGATGGTCTTAATTGGTGGTTTTAAATTATTTGAAAAAATCATGGCAGCCTGTATCGCTATTATGTTTGTCATTGTGCTAGTTACTGCGGCTATATTGTGGCCAGGGGCTGCCGAAGTATTACAAGGGCTTAGTGTGCCCACTATTCCAAATGCCGAGGGCAAGGGTGTTGCTTGGACTGTAGCGCTAATTGGTGGGGTAGGGGGTACATTAACTATTCTCTGTTATGGCTATTGGATAAAAGAAAAAGGTCGTGACTCTACAGAACATATCCGAACATGCCGCATTGATTTGGCTACTGGTTATTTTCTTACGGCGATATTTGGTATTGCTATGGTAATTATCGGTAGCAATTTGAATTTAACCGGTAAAGGTGCAGGGTTATTGGTTACCTTGGCCGCCACGTTAGAAGAACCATTGGGGGAGACTGGGCGATGGTTGTTTTTGATTGGTGCATTTGGTGCGGTATTTAGCAGTTTATTGGGCGTATGGCAGGCAGTGCCCTATCTGTTTTCTGATATTTATCGGCTATTCATTCACAAGCAACAGGATAATGCAGTAGATACACAAGCATGGCCTTATCGTGGCTACTTAGTAGCTCTTGCATTTGTTCCTATGCTTGGATTGATGATGAGTTTTAAACAGGTTCAACAATTTTATGGCATTGTAGGAGCAGCATTTTTGCCATTATTAGCCATCGCTCTTTTGATTATGAATGGTAAACGTGAATGGTTAGGAAGTCATGCTAACCGCTGGCCAAGTCAGATTTTGCTCAGTGCTACTGTGATGTTTTTTTTCGGCATGGCATGGATGAAGTGGGTATAAAAGAGGGCGCAGGGATTGAATAATGAGCACTAACTCTTGGCGGTTAATCAATAATGCCTCAGTTAGTAGAAATGCTTGAAGTTAGAGCAAAACACAGATGCCCGCTCCTGGCTGATTGCACTCATTTTGCAACCTAAGAGCAATGGTTCCTTACGCTGGACTGCTGTCTTTCTCTTATTCAAGGTGTAGGGGGAGGGACAACCGGTGGATAGCTGCCCCATCCGCAAAACTGTTATTTAGATATAAGCAGAAAATCAATCTCTCTGTTGTATACCAAACAGATAGACTCCAATAAAGACGCCGACTATCGTAAAGATACCGGCTAGTGAGCCATATCCAATCTGTGCTAATGCAGGGCCAGGGCATGCGCCTGTAATGGCCCATCCAACACCGCAGGTAAGACCACCATAGAGCTGCTTCTTACTAACATCTTTTACTGACATTTCGATGGGGCTATTTGTTAATAGCGCTTTCATTCTCATCCGCTTAATTAGCAGATTAACTAGAAATGTTGTTGTTACTGCAACGCCCAATACACCATAAAGATGGAAGCTTTGAAACAGGAACATTTCCCGAATTACATCATAGTTTGAGACGCCTGATTTAATCAGGATATAACCGAAACAGATTCCAAATATAAGAAAGGCACCTCGAACCATCACTGGCCTCCCAACAATGCATTAATCAGAAATGTGACTGAGATACCTGCAATCATAAATCCCATGGTTGCTATCAGGCTCGCTAATGACCCTTTTGAGAGGCCAGCAATTGAGTTGCCGGAGGTGCATCCGCCAGCAAGTCGTGAACCATAACCCCAGCATATGCCACCAGCTGTCATGAGTAGTGCTTTAGTCACCAGGCTATCGCCAAAGAGCTGATCAAACTGGCCATAGGCAAATGAGGGAGTCCATGTTCCTTCGGTTGTCAGTGCAGCCAGCAATCCTCCGATAACAATGCCGATCACAAACAGCGTTCTAACGCCCCATGCCCCACCCATCTCTGGTCGATGGAAATAGGGGCGATTGCTGATAATTGAGCAGATACTGACATATCCGCGGGTAACCCCAATAAACTGTCCAGTAAAGATGGTGATGAGCAGAGCAACTGCTGCAATCGCAAATCCACCGATCCAGAACTCCCAATATTGCTCAATCATATGTCAACCTCCTGCAGTATCATTCGTTCGCTCATCAACACCTTATACTCTAAATATTGATTTAGTGTGTTGGAACCTGCCCCGATAATGTACGCACCTCCGCATACCTGCATAAAGGAGATGTTAGCCAAGGTGCTCTCATATAATTTTGCCAGAATTTTTTTATTTCAAATGAAATCTGTTGGTAATAGCCTTATAACCTGCTGAACCAAAACGCCAAATATATGGTGGTGTAATTATTGTCTATATTGAAGTTACTACAGTATAGTTATTCAGGCGGTATTTATTATGAGTTGATAATGGTGATCGTTAACAATTACATTTAGGGATAGAAAGTAATAAGAAAAATAGCTGTGTCTACAGTATTATTTGGCTGTTGTCTTCTATTTGGATGCGCCTCAACAGAAGAAAAAACAGATCTAAAAGCAAGCTTTGTTGGTAAGAAAATAGATGTATTGATTGCTGCAGTGGGCAAGCCTAAATGCACGATTGACAGTACATTTGATGATGATGTTGCATCAAGAACCTATGTTTACCCGACAAGTGCAACACGGGGCTGTATAGAGAGTTACAAGGTAGAAGTTAAGTCTAATATAATTGTTGACTATGTCTGTCACTAATATTAAATCTATTAGCTAGTATTTCATAGTCTAAGGTTTTGCATGATTGTTCATGCTGCTACCTACTATGGTGATGCCAATTTAATTACTATCTTCAGCCCTTGATCGTAAATAGCTCATAGAAATTGGCCATTTCAAAGATGTCTTTGATCTCAGGTGGTGGATGATGGAGGGTGACTGTCCCTTTGTTGACTTCAGCATGTTCTTTGATCATCAGTAGCATGCCAAGCGCTGAGCTGTCCATGTACTCGGTTTTACTTAGATCTATCTGATAATTAGTTCCGGCTTCGGTTTGGGATCTGTATGCGTCTCTAAAATCAGTATGTGATGCAAAGTCGAATTTACCCTCCACCCGGATGGTTAGTGTGTTTCCGCTTTCAGATGATTGTGCATATATTGCCATCTCAACCTCTCTTAAACATATGGCTCATATTTTTTATCTTCTTTCAGGATGTGTGTTATCAACCACTCCTGGGCCAACTCAAGCAGACTTTCTATTTTCAGTGAGGCGCTGTCTTTTCTAAATGCACGTTCGATCTCCAGAATCTTATTTTCGAATTCATGATGTGTTGCTTCATGCGCCTTGGCTTCTGGGAAATCAACCCTTGCCATAAGGCGCTCTTCAGCCCGGAGGTGCATATCGAGATACTCAATAAGGAAGGTTAGGACAGCCTCTTTATCAACATCCTGCTTTTCTGATGAGACGGCTTGATCCAATTCGTGAACCACATTTAAAAACTGTCGGTGATGGGCGTCCATTAGTGGGTTTCCCACGCTGTATTCATCCCTCCACTTAACAATTTTCATAGACCACCTATAAGTGTGAAGTTTACTGAAGACTAGTAACTCCAACCTATAAAGTCAATATATGGGGGTCTCTATCAGCTTCTTGAGACAAACGATGGTATTGCTAATTCACCCAATCAAAAATACCAATTTGCCGGATTGAGCTTGTGGTTTGATTTCGAATGAAGACCCAACATGATTACGGCGTATAGTATGAGCTTATGTATTGGTGTTCTTGATCTATGCGGAAGAGGGTGCTGGGTTTGCTGAATAGGTTAAAGATTTAAATTACACTTAATGAAACGAAATATAGATGGCATAGAGTCAGATAAGGCTGCCACTATTCTCTAACAGGGTTGTTTTATGAAAAAACGGATTGAAAAAGAGCATGTATCACCTTGGGAAAAGGCTTTTGATAGTGTATTAACGCCGCTTGATGAGTTTATTCATCGCCAAACCACCAGTGGCATGCTGCTTATGTTATGTGCCATTGTTGCGCTCTATGTTGCTAATAGCCAGTGGTATGAGGCCTATCATCATCTGTTAGAGGCACCTTTTACAATTGGTATGCCGGGGTTCCAGCTCTCCATGTCTCTGCACCATTGGATTAATGATGGTCTGATGGCGCTGTTTTTCTTTGTGGTTGGACTGGAACTTAAGCGCGAGATTCTGGTGGGAGAGCTGGCTGACCCAAAACAGGCCATATTTCCCATCGTTGCGGCTATAGGTGGTATGTTGGTTCCCGTTCTTATTTATATTGTCATTAACCCCGAGGGACATGCTTTTGATGGCTGGGGTGTGCCGATGGCCACTGATATTGCCTTTGCTCTGGGTACCCTGGCACTGCTGGGCAGTCGAATACCCAAAAACCTGCTGACATTTCTGGTGGCTTTGGCGATTGTGGATGATTTGGGGGCTGTTTTGGTAATTGCCCTCGTTTATACAGAGTCTATAGATCTTATGGCGCTGGTTGCTGCGGGTGTCATGTTGCTATTACTTGTTTCGTTCAATCTTGGTGGCATTCGTCGCCCTTTACCCTATGTTTTAATTGGCGTGGTGCTTTGGGTTGCCATGTTGAAGAGTGGTGTTCATGCCACGCTGGCGGGAATCTTTCTGGCATTCACCATTCCGATGCGTCCAAAGTATGACCCAAAACGTTTTCTAGCGCAGATTACGGGGTTGATCGGATTGATTCAAAAGGCCTACCATCGTGAGGAGAGCATCCTTAAGAATTGTGAGTTGCGCTCCAGGGTTAGGGCCTTGGGTGAGGGGGTGCAGCTGGTGCAGGCTCCTGCGCAGATCCTAGAACATAAGATGCATTTACCATCGGCCTACCTTGTGATCCCTATCTTCTCTCTGGCTAATGCAGGCATTCCTATTGATTGGTCCTCTTTTGGCTCCATTATCACTCACCCGGTATCCATGGGCATCGCCCTCGGCCTGGTTTTTGGAAAGCTGATCGGTATTGCCGGTTTCTCTTGGGTAGCGGTGAAGGTTGGGTTGACTACACTCCCGCATGGGTTGAATTTTAAACACATTGTAGGTGCTGCCTTGATGGGGGGTATCGGCTTTACTATGTCGATATTCATTGCAGAGTTGGGCTTTGCCCACCATGCCCAGGATCTGTTGATGGCTAAAACCGGAGTTCTTCTCGCCTCGCTTGTAGCTGGGATTTCCGGCTTTTTCTGGCTCTATTTCACTTCTGAGAAAAGCGAAAAATAGCGCTACTGGTGGGCAGGGTGGATTGACCATTTGCAGTGTAGGTTCACATCGTACACAATCCGCTGGTTTTATTTTTTCTACAGGTTTGAATGCCCATCTATGAGTAGCAGCTCCTATCAGTCATCCGATATTGAGGTACTGAGCGGTCTTGACCCGGTGCGAAAGCGCCCTGGCATGTATACCGATACCTCCCGGCCTAACCATTTGGCGCAGGAGGTCATTGATAACAGCGTGGATGAGGCCATTGCGGGCCACGCTTCAAAAATCGATGTCATCCTTTTTAAGGATGGTTCTCTACAGGTTAAGGATGATGGCCGTGGCATGCCGGTGGATATCCACCCCAAACAGGGCATACCGGGTGTTGAGGTGATTCTGACCAAACTGCATGCGGGCGGCAAATTCTCCAATAAAAATTACAAGTTCTCCGGTGGGCTGCACGGTGTGGGTGTGTCAGTGGTGAATGCCCTCTCCAAACACCTGGAGGTGTGGGTCAAGCGTGATGGCATTGAATCCAATATCGCCTTTGCCGGGGGTAATAAGTCCAGTGACCTGGAGTCGGTGGGCAAGGTAGGCCGTAATAATACCGGTACAACGCTACGTTTCTGGCCTGATCCCAAATATTTTGATTCCCCTAAGTTTTCAGTGCGTCAGCTACTGCATGTGCTGCGAGCCAAGGCAGTGCTTTGTCCTGGGTTGCAGGTTAAGTTTTTGGATGAAAACAGTGGTGATGAGCATGAGTGGTGCTATGAGGATGGCCTGAAAGACTATCTGCTGGATGCGCTACAGGGTTTTCCTTTGATCCCAGAGGCCCCTTTTATTGGCAGTCTGCAAGGCAATGATGAGGCTGCTGATTGGGCGATCCTTTGGCTGCCAGAGGGGGGCGAGGCGGTAACAGAAAGTTATGTCAATCTGATCCCCACAGCTCAGGGCGGAACCCATGTTAACGGTCTGCGTACGGGTTTGACAGAAGCGGTGCGGGAGTTTTGTGAATTCCGTAACCTGTTGCCACGAGGCGTCAAGCTGGCTCCGGAGGATGTCTGGAGTCGCTGTAGCTATGTGCTGTCGGTAAAGCTGCTTGATCCACAGTTTTCTGGTCAGACCAAAGAGCGCCTCTCGTCACGTGAGTGCGCGGCGTTTGTCTCTGGTGTGGCGAAGGATGCTTTTAGCTTGTGGCTTAATCAGCATACTGAGGCGGGTGAGCGGATTGCTGATCTGGCGATCAATGCTGCTCAGGCCCGGATGCGGGTGGGGCGCAAGGTAGCACGCAAGAAGGTGACTCAGGGGCCCGCGTTGCCGGGGAAACTGGCAGACTGTAGCTCAGTAGATCCGCTTCGCAGTGAGCTGTTTCTGGTAGAGGGCGACTCTGCCGGTGGTTCTGCCAAGCAGGCGCGGAACAAAGAGTTCCAGGCAGTGATGCCGTTGAGAGGCAAGATTCTCAACACTTGGGAGGTTGATTCGGCTGAGGTACTGGCTTCGCAAGAGGTACATGATATTTCAGTGGCTATTGGTGTAGAGCCGGGTTCTGATGATCTGTCGAATCTTCGTTTTGGCAAAGTCTGTATCCTGGCGGATGCTGATTCGGATGGGCTGCATATTGCCACTCTGTTGTGTGCGCTTTTTTTGCGCCATTTTCGTAAATTGGTTCAGGCGGGGCATGTCTATGTGGCCATGCCACCGCTTTACCGTATTGATGTGGGCAAGCAGGTCTTTTATGCCTTGGATGACCAAGAGAAAAAGGGTGTTTTGGATCGCATCAAGGCAGAGAAGATCAAAGGCAAAGTCAGTGAGCAGCGCTTTAAAGGACTGGGTGAGATGAACCCGCTACAGCTGCGCGAAACCACTATTCACCCTGATACCAGACGATTGGTTCAGCTTGTGATTAAAGCAGGCGATGAGAGTAATAGCATGATGGACATGTTGCTGGCTAAGAAACGGGCGGGTGATCGTAAACAGTGGCTGCAAGAGAAAGGCGACCTGGCCGAGGTGTAGTGTGATGATTAGTCGATTGTTTTATCAAATTGTTCTATTGAGTCTAATGCTGAGCTTCTGTTCTGTACTGTGGGCCAAAGGGCCGTTTCTGGATGAGTATGATGAGGACATCGATATAACAGACCCTGAAGCCTGGAAAGAGGGCGCTGTTACGCTGCCTGCTTATCCCAATGATGATGACCTGTTGGAATTTCCAGTGGAAGAGGATACAGGAGCAAAACTACGCTACTTTATAGATAGCAAAACATTGTCGATTGGTGATGATGGCGTTGTACGCTATGTGTTGGTGATTAGAGCCAAGCAAGGTGCGAAAAATGTACTCTTTGAAGGCATACGTTGCGGTGCTCGTGAGTATAAAACCTATGCTTTTGGCACGGGTAAAGAGGCCTTTCATTCACTGCGCAAGCCTGCCTGGAAACCTATCCGTAAGAATAGCCGAACAGCCTATCACCAACGGTTAGTTGATCATTATCTGTGCCATGGTGAGTATCCGAGGGCGCGTGAGCGTCAGAATATTGTTGATGCATTTAAGTATCAGGATATTACGAGAGATTGTGTGCTCTGTGAATGATTTTCACGTCGCATATGGCAAACCAGAATTAATAATTGAGTGATTTTAAAACCTAAATGACAGACCAGACTGACCTGAATGCAGAGGGTATTGAACAACAACCCTTAGCTACTTTTACCGAGAAGGCATACCTGAATTACTCCATGTATGTGATTCTTGATCGCGCACTGCCACATATTGGCGATGGCCTGAAGCCGGTGCAGCGACGTATCCTTTATGCGATGTCTGAGTTGGGGCTGTCGTCCACGGCAAAATACAAGAAGTCTGCCCGCACAGTGGGTGATGTGCTGGGTAAGTTTCACCCGCATGGGGACACGGCCTGTTACGAAGCGATGGTGCTGATGGCGCAGAGCTTTTCCTATCGTTACCCACTGGTGGATGGTCAGGGTAACTGGGGTGCACAGGATGATCCCAAATCCTTTGCCGCCATGCGTTATACCGAGGCGAAGCTGACTCCTTATGCTCAGGTGTTGTTATCTGAACTGGGGCAGGGCACGGTTGAGTGGACTCCTAATTTTGATGGCACTTTGAAAGAGCCTTGTAATCTGCCTGCACGTCTACCCAATTTGCTACTTAATGGTACAACGGGTATTGCCGTGGGTATGGCAACGGATGTTCCTCCACATAATCTGCGTGAGGTTGCTAGCGCCTGCATTCGTCTGCTGGAGAATCCAAAAGCCACATTGGAAGAGCTGTGTGAGCATGTGCAGGGGCCGGATTACCCTACACAAGCAGAGATTATTACCCCAAAGGCTGACTTGCTGAAGATGTACCAGACGGGTAATGGCAGTGTGCGTATGCGCGCTCGTTTTGAGTGGGATCGGGGTGAAATTATTGTCCATGCGCTGCCGCACCAAGTCTCAGGCGCACGTGTGCTGGAGCAGATTGCCGCGCAAATGCAGGCCAAAAAGCTACCTTTGGTGGAAGACCTGCGGGATGAATCCGATCATGAAAACCCCACTCGATTAGTTATTGTGCCGCGCTCCAATCGGGTGGATGTAGATCGGTTGATGTCCCACCTGTTTGCCTCGACTGACCTGGAGCGTACCTATCGGGTCAATATGAATGTTATCGGTCTGGATGGGCGACCTGCGGTCAAAAACCTGTGGGAGATGATCAGTGAATGGCTGGAGTTTCGTACGGAAACGGTACGTCGGCGTTTGCAGTACCGTCTGGATAAGGTGCTGGAGCGGCTACATCTATTAGATGGCTTGCTGGTTGCATTTCTTAACCTGGATGAGGTGATCCACATCATTCGTACAGAGGATGAACCCAAACCTGTATTGATGGCGCGTTTTAATCTCACTGACCCTCAGGTTAACTATGTGTTGGATACCAAGTTGCGCCAACTGGCACGCTTGGAAGAGATGAAGATCCGGGCGGAGCAGGAGGAGCTGGCTACAGAGCGAGACAAGCTGGAGAAAATCCTGGGTTCAAAACAACGATTGAAAACCTTAATCCGAAAAGAGCTACAGGCTGATGCCGAGGAATATGGTGATGAACGCCGGTCTCCGATTGTGGCGCGTGATGCGGCAGAGGCTCTGCAAGAGACAGATCTGACTCCCAGTGAACCAGTGACTGTGGTGCTCTCTGAAAAAGGGTGGGCGCGAGTGGCCAAAGGGCATGAGATTGATGCTGCCACGTTGAATTACAAATCGGGTGATAAACACATGGATTCAGCCCGGTTACGCAGTAATCAGCAGGCAATGTTCCTGGATTCATCAGGGCGCTGCTATGCGTTATTGGCACATACGCTGCCTTCAGCGCGTGGGCAGGGGGAACCGCTGACAGGTCGATTTAACCCACCATCAGGTGCAATGTTTGTCTCTACTCTGGGGGGTGACCCAAATCAGTGGTATCTGATGGTCTCGGATGCTGGCTATGGTTTCCGGGTTCAGCTCAAAGAGTTGGTGACCAAGAATAAGGCAGGCAAAGCTTTGCTCTCATTGCCACAAGGCGCCTCTGTTATGCGGCCAGTTCCGGTCACTAATCCGACTACAGACCGTTTGGTTGCCATCACAAATGAGGGTCGCATGTTGGTCTTCCCTGTTTCAGAGCTGCCGGCATTGGCACGTGGCAAGGGTAATAAAATCATTAGTATCCCATCCAAACGTGTGGTGGCGCGGGAAGAGTTTGTTATGGCTGTCGCCAGTGTCCCAGAAGGAGGACGACTAATTGCCTACTCGGGTAAGCGCTATATTGCGCTTAAGAGTGGTGATCTTGATCAGTATCAGGGTGAGCGCGGGCGGCGTGGCAACAAGCTGCCACGCGGTTTTCAGAAGGTGGATGCCGTTGAGGTTGCTACTTGATATCGTGGGTCTGCAGGCCCCATCCCAGCAGGTATTCAATGCGTCTATTGGCTTTATTGAGGCGAGTCACCATCAACTGGAATAGACCTTTTAAGATAGGGTAGCCGATTTCAGGGTGCTGGTTGAGGTAGTGGCTAAGGTACTCGCCGTTTATTTCCAATAGTTTGATATCAGATATGGCTGTAACTGAAGCGCTTCTGGGGTTTTGTTCAAAAAGATTGAGTTCCCCAAAAAGGTCACCGGTATGCAGATCACAGATGCCTGGTTTGATCCGGCGTTCAATTTTAAGTGTCACCATGACTCTGACGTGGCCTGACTCTATCAGGAAAAGGGAACGCCCCTCTGACCCTTCCTCCAATATGCATTCTCCCGCCTTGAAATGGCGGCTATGCCAGGCAATGCCTTCATGAAAATCAGCATTATTAATAATCTTTTTAAGGCCGTTATCTAGCGTGGTCTGTTGATGAAGCGTGTTTATTGCGTGCTCAGGTTGCATAGGCTTTAGGCTTAAGTTGATCTTTAGAGAGTAAAAAAGTGCTAATGTATATTTGTTTATAAAGGATAGCTTATTCGATGCGGAATGGAGGTTTTTTGTCAGAATTAGATGCTTAACTATTTAGTACAAATAGGGGCGATTTTTCCGGGTCAAATATCATAATTCGGAGGCGGTGGTTTGGGGGGCTCTTCTTTCCCTTCCAGAATGCGTATTTTTTGCATAAGTGACTCTAGTTCAGTTTCAAGCAGTGTGTTGCATGTTTCTGATTCTTTGAGCATCTGCTCCAGTTTTTGAATGTCATCGCTGTTTTGAGGGTTGTCTTGGGCTTCTTCTTCAAGTGTACGTATTCTGTTCTGTAGTTCGGTAAGTTCACTTTCCAATAACTTCACACAGGTCTCAGATTCATTAAGCATCCTTTCTAAATCATGGATTTGTGATGTGTCATCTGAGACGTTATTTTCTGATTGTTCTGATGGCTTTTTGTAGGCGACCCTCATGAGTTCCAGTTCCAGATTGCGAATAGTTTCTTCCTGTTTGTCTGCTCTTGCTTGAAGCCGATCAAAGCTCATTTCGCCATTGGTTTGCAGGTTATAGCTTTGTTCGCCAGTTTCTTCTGTTGAAGATGTTGTTGTAATTTGCAGCTGATCATTAGCGGACTGTAGCTGGTCATTAAGGATGTTGATTTCATTTTCAAGATTGCTAATGGTGTCGTTTAACTCGGCACTGCTTTTTTGATTCGCTGCAAGTTCTGCTGTTAATCGTTCAATTTGTATTTTGCTTTTTACAAGCTGGTTGACGATTTCACTTCGTAATTTTTCTGATTGCTTTAGGTCTCCAATCTCTGCTTTGAGCTTAGCTATCTCTGCCAAATACTTTTCTCCTTTATTTTTAAATTCGGCCAGTTCAAGATTGGCTTTCTCCAATTCAGCGCTTTTGTTCTGTAGTAGCTCTCTAATTGTGTCAGCGCGCTCTTTTTCATTCAGGTATTTATTTCTGAATGCGAGTAATTCATCCTGAATGTCATGAATATGAAGCTGCCACTTTCTATTTGACTTGATATAGAAATATATCAAGGCAATAAGCAGCAAAAGTGTTGTGCTAAACACTTCGGCGGCAAAGATAAGATAGTGGTTTGGTATTTCCATATGTTATTAATGGTTAGTATGGGTAACTTAACTATTATCGGCATGTTTTAAAAAAATATGAGTTTTCCTTAATTTTTAAGTGTTTGTCAGGGAACAATAGAGTGTTTAGTCAAGTATTTCTGTGTCTGTGTGTGAGTATGGAGGAGCGCAACAACATAGTATGATAATGGGTGATTTTTCACTGTTTCTTATTTTATGGGGGGTTTGGGGGGGTATGCAGATACTGTCACCCGTTTGAATTTTTAGCTCTTTATCCCCAAGCTGCATCCATCCCTCCCCTGCAGTTATGTGGTAAATCTCTTCAGATTGGTTGTGTTTATGCAAGCGTGTGCTGCTGTTTGGAGGCACAATTGCCTCTGCAAGGCTTTGATTTTTAATGTTATGGTGTGTGGGGTGTAGTAATTCTCTAATCAGTGAACCATCTTTGGTTTGGTAGGGAGTGATGTCGCTGTATGTGGTTTTCATAGTTTAAGACTCAATTTAAATAATGTTAATGATTACAAGATTGTTGGCCGAGTTTGCCGATAAAAATATTTTCGTAATATAGGGTTATCAAAGATAATACACAGTATGAATCCACCAAATCTTACCTCTATGTTGCAGCAGCTGATTGCAACACCATCGATTAGTAGTGTTAATCCACGCTGGGATAATGAAAACACCGCTATCATCAATTTGCTGGGCCAATGGCTGGATGGCCTTGGTCTAAGTGTAGATATTCTTCCTATACCAGGATGTCCTGGCAAGACTAATCTGATTGCCCGGATGGGCTCGGGTGATGATGGTCTGGTGTTGTCGGGCCATAGTGATACTGTCCCCTATGATGAAGGGCGCTGGAGTCGTGATCCATTTGTTTTGACAGAAGCAGATGGACGCTTGTACGGCCTGGGTACGGCGGATATGAAGTCTTTCTTTGCTTTGGTAATCGAGGCCATAAGGGAGATGCCGTTAGAAAAGCTGAAACAGCCTTTAACTATTATTGCCACCGCTGATGAAGAGAGCTCCATGAGTGGTGCTCGGGCTTTGGTGACAAGGCAGCAGCATTTGGGCCGTTATGCTGTGATTGGTGAGCCAACAGGGCTAAGACCTATACGCATGCACAAGGGCATAGCTATGGAGGCGATACAGCTGACAGGGCGGTCGGGCCATTCCAGTGATCCTGCACATGGTGTCAATGCATTGGATGGCATGCACACTGTGATGGGTGAGATTATGGCATGGCGTAAAGAGCTGGCAAGTAATCATCGTAATCTTATGTTTAAGGTTGAGACCCCAACGATTAATCTTGGATATATTCAAGGTGGAGATAACCCCAACCGTATTTGTGCGTATTGTGAACTGCATATTGATATGCGCCCCCTGCCTGGAATGAAGCTGGGTGATATGCGTGCTGCACTAAAAAAGCGCCTTGCTGCTGCATTGCAGGGTAGTGGGTTGGAGCTGGAAATAAAGCCTCTGTTTCATGGTACTCCGGCAATGGAAACAGCGGCTGATTCAGCACTGGTTAAATATGTTGAAGAGTTGACTGGCTTTGATGCGGAGGCAGTTTCTTATGGTACAGAAGGGCCGTATCTGACTGAGTTGGGAATGGAGACTATAATTATGGGGCCGGGTGATATCAAGCAGGCTCACCAGCCTGATGAGTACCTGGAAGTTAGTCATATTAAACCTGGTATCAAATTGATACAGTCACTGGTGCGTAGGTTCTGTTACTAGTTTGAAAAGAGAAAGATTGTGCCAATAAAAAAATCAAAGCCTGATGCTTTTGTCGATTGGTTTCGCAGCTCATCACCTTATATTCATGCCCACCGGGGTCGTACCTTCGTTGTTGTTTTCGGCGGTGAAGCAGTTGTAGATGGCTCTTTCTCTAATCTAATCCATGATATTGCTTTGTTACATAGCTTGGGGATCAAGCTGGTTTTGGTTCATGGTGCACGCCCTCAGATTGAGCAGCGCTTAAATGTGCAAAATGTCCAGATGCAATATATCAATGGTCTTCGTGTGACTGATGCTGCTGCGCTGGCCTGTGTTAAAGAAGCAGCTGGGGTGGTGCGGGTTGAGATTGAGGCACTTCTGTCGATGGGGTTAGCGAACTCCCCGATGGCTGGAGCACGCATAAGGGTAACTTCAGGTAATTTTGTGGCCGCCCGCCCCCTGGGTGTTAGAGATGGTGTGGACTATGGTCATACAGGTGAGGTTAGACGTATTGATACCGCTGCTATTTGCCAGCAGTTAGAAATGCAAAACATGGTGCTGATCCCACCGCTTGGATACTCTCCTACGGGGGAGGTCTTCAATCTCTGTGCTGCAGATCTTGGTGCCGCTGTTGCAACTGCTTTAGGCGCAGATAAACTGATTATGCTGATGGAAGGCAAGGGGTTGGTTGATAGCCGGAATCGGTTGATTACCAATATCATTGCACGTGAAGTTGAAGCAATGCTGGCCCGCCGGAAAAACCTTTCGGAGGATATAGTCCAGCACCTGCATGCAGCCATCAATGCATGCCGCCGGGGGGTGAAACGTATTCATCTGTTGGGTCGGGAGTTGGATGGTGTGCTGTTGCGAGAGCTCTTTAGCCGTGATGGCGCAGGTTCTCTGATTACTGCCGAACCTTATGAGGATGTGCGTACTGCATGCATTGATGATGTTGGTGGCATCCTGGAACTGTTGGCTCCACTGGAAGAGGGAGGGAAACTGGTTCGTCGTTCAAGGGATCTACTGGAGACTGAAATTGATCAGTTCACAGTGGTAGAACGAGACGGTATGGTTATCGCATGTACTGCACTGTATCCCTATGAAAAAGAGTCCTTGGCAGAGCTGGCTTGCCTTGCCGTGCATCCTGATTTTCAAAACAATAAGCGGGGTGAGTCCCTGTTGCAGCATATGGAGAGTAGAGCGCGCTCATTGGGGATTAAAGGTCTGTTTGTATTAACGACTCAGGCGACACATTGGTTTCGTGAGCGCGGTTTTGAAGTGTTTCCATTACAAAAATTGCCAATGAAAAAACGTCACCTTTATAACTACCGGCGTAATGCTAAGGTGTTTTTCAAAAAGCTCTGATTTTGCAGTGCCATTTTGGTAGTCTGCCCATCCTGTAAATCCACTTTAATTATCACTGCTTGTGTAGAGATTAAGTTAAGAGTCACTATGGCCCACGGTTCTAAAAAAGCAGTGGTAACAGCTATTGTCGCCAATGCTGTCGTCACTGTATTAAAATTTCTAACAGCATTTGCTGGTGGTTCGCCCTCGATGATGAATGAGGCTGTCCACAGTCTGATGGATACGCTTAACCAGGGCTTTCTCCTTCGTGGGTTAACGGAGGCAGATCGGCCAGCTGATCAACACTACGCCTTTGGCCATGTACAGAAAAAATATCTTTGGAACCTGTGGAGTGCCATTGGGCTATTTTCTATAGGGGCAGGTTTAGGGCTGGCTCATGCATGGCATGCTTGGCATAGTTTGAATGTAACTGATGAGCCAGCACTTGTTGAGGTATTTGGGGTCTTTTTTGACCCACTTGGATTGGCTCTTATAGTGCTTGGTATTGCCTTTATTATTGAAGGTTACTCTTTTATTGTTGCACTTAAAGAGTTTTTATTGGCGATGCGCAGAGATGGTGTTTCCAGTCCTGTTCGGTATTTAGTGGAATCCAAAGATCCAACGTTGATTGCAGTGGTGCTGGAAGATTCTGTTGCCATGCTGGGGCTGGTTTTTGCAATTGCTGGTATTGGCCTCACTGCGGTTACTGGCAATGCACTTTGGGATATCGGTTTTTCTGCATTGATTGCTGTTATGCTTGGCTGCATTGCCTTTTATCTTGGAATTGTAAATATGCGCTTTCTTGCAGATATGCGGGATCAAAGCGCAGAAGAGGTGTTTATTCAAGTGGTAAAGGGGCATGCAGAAGTAGAGCGATACCATGATCTACGGTCAATCGTTCTGGATGAGAATAATACAGTTTTAGTGGCAGAGATTGAGTTGCGAGAAGAGGCTATAGTGCCTGGATTGCGCAATCTGATTGATCAACAGGTTGAAAAAATGATGGATCAGATGCCCCAGCATCGCCAACTATTACCTGAGGTAAAAAGCTACCTGGATACCCGTGCTGCTGTCCAGAGTACCTTAGCGCGCACAGAGCAGATCATTGATGAGCTTGAGGTTGAATTGCGGGGGATTGCGCCTCAGGTTACCCATATTACTATCGAGGTGAAAGGGATAACGGGAGACGTTATGCCCTAACATCTGTTTAGCAGTATGCCCTTAATTATCCAATTTATTACTCTTACTTTTGGTGTGATTATCTAAATGTTAGTAAAAAAGTATTATTCAGAAACAGAGCATAAAATTAATGTTTCACGTCAGCAATCGAGTGATTTTGCTAAAAACATTGCTGATGATTTTAATCCAATTCATGACATTGATGCCAAGCGGTTTTGTGTGCCGGGTGATCTGTTGTTTGGGATCATGCTTGCTAAATATGGCTTAAGCCGCAAGATGAGCTTCACCTTTTCTGGCATGGTGACAGATGATGTATCGCTGGTGGTTCCCGATGTGGGTGCTGACCATCTCTCAATTACTAGTGAAGCAGGTAAGGAGTATTTGAATATTGGTTGCAACGGTGATGTTTCAACTAATCAGGAATTGATTAACTGCTTTACCCGTAATTATGTGGAGTTTTCTGGGCATACTTTTCCACATGTTTTAGTGCCACTTATGGCAGAGCATAGTGTCATGGTAAACCCTGATCGTCCTTTGGTAATGTATCAAGGTATGTCATTTGAACTAGATCGGCTTGATCTTGTAGATCCTAAGCTTGAACTGATTGGTTCTAACCTGGAGGTTATTAAAAAAAGAGGCAATGCAACGCTTGAATTTTGCTTGAAGGAATCAGGTGAGGTTATTGGGAGAGGCTGCAAAGTGATGGTGTTAAGTGGTCTCCGACCCTATGAGCAGGATAAAATAGATCAACTTATTAATGCTTATGTGTTGCGTAAGCAGAATCATGTGGATTAATATAGAAATCGTAGGGCTTTTAAATCACTGAATTTATTGTGGAATATCCCCGTCAGTAAATTTTACAGACCTTTATTGCAGTGCCGTATGTTAGTTGGCCAATCTAGGGTTATGATTTTATTGTGATTTATTGATTAGGGCCTGTAAAAGCCTATGCGCTATTGATTGTAATGCATGAATTTGCGCCGATAGGCTGTCAGCTTTTTTTACATATACACTGCTTTGTGAGTCATGTGGCAAGCTAACTATATGAATGTAAAGGAAAGTATTTGTTGGAATGAATTTTGCTATTGAGGCTGTTGGATTGTAGGGCTTAACAAACCTGAAGGGCCGTGTGCTAAATGATGGGTGAGTGCACAGGGATGAAGAACTAAATATTGCTCTAAAAATAATATATATAGAGAGGCAAGTATGAAAAGACACCACGTTGGTGTGTTGTGTGCAGGGTTATTGGCCATTGGGTTATCAGCTACAGCACAAGCAGCCTTGATCGACCGCGGAAATGGCCTCATCTATGATGACGTACTAGATATCACATGGCTGCAAGATGCCAATTATGCCGCCACTCAGTATGCAACAACATCTGGTGCGCAAGGTGATGCTGATGGTGCAATGAGCTGGGACGCCGCTCAAGCTTGGGTCGGCAGTTTGAATTACCTTGGCCATAATAACTGGCGCCTGCCCACCATAGGGCCACTCAATGGCACCAGTTATAATCTAAATTTCACTACAGTTGGAACTTCCGATAACACCTACTTTGGGACAATATTTGGTGGCGGCCAAAGTGCTACTCCAGTTACCGAATTGGGTTACATGTTCCATGAGACGCTTGGCTATTTAGGGTACTACAATGCCTTTTCTGGTGTTGGTAGTGATGAGAGCAGCATCTTTGGGAGCAGCTTGCAGAAAGACATATATTGGTCAGGCAGTGAAGTCTCACCTACAGAGGCGATGTTTTTTGATATGTCAGATGGAGAGCAGAGCTATTATCCTAAAACTTACGAGTACTACGCATGGGCTGTTAGTGACGGTGATATCTCAATGAATCCTGTGCCAGTTCCAGCTGCAGTCTGGCTGTTGGGTAGTGGCCTGATGGGCTTGTTAGGTTTTGGCCGCTTCCGCAAGCAGGGTTAACCTTCATTGCGCTACTGCTTAAAGATCAGCATATACTTTTAGGCAGAAACAGTAAAAACATGATGGTGGCAGAGGTTCTCTCTTCCACCATTTTTTTTGGCTAACTTCCTGGCCGCATTCCGCAATCCCCCTTTTTTATGTTTATATTTCCATTGGGAGTGAGGTGTTGTTACTTTGCTGTGGCTACGTTTGTGGCATGGATGATTTTAGTGTGTTTTGAATGATCCTGAGCAGTGGAAACAGATATGGAGATAAGATAGCGCTTTATGGAAAAGTGAGATGTACCACCTCAGTTTTGCTTTTTTAGGTTAAAATGTCCTTTTTTACTTGGTGGAGATGGTTTTAATGTTTAGTAAAGAGATGCAGATCAGTGGCTTTGATGATGAGATCTGGGCGGCCATTCAGGCTGAAGAGAAGCGCCAGGAGGAACACATTGAGCTGATCGCCTCAGAAAACTACACCAGTCCCCGAGTGATGCAGGCGCAAGGTTCGGTGCTGACCAATAAGTACGCAGAAGGCTATCCGGGTAAGCGCTACTATGGTGGTTGTGAGTTTGTTGATATTGCTGAGCAGCTGGCTATTGACCGAGCCAAAGAGCTATTTGGCGCTGATTATGCAAACGTGCAGCCGCACGCTGGTTCGCAAGCCAATGCAGCTGTCTACATGGCGCTTTGCCAGCCAGGTGATACGGTGCTTGGCATGAGTTTGGCGCATGGTGGTCACCTGACTCATGGGGCAAAGCCTAATTTCTCAGGCAAGATTTACAATGCCGTTCAGTATGGACTAAATCCTGAGACCGGTGAGATTGACTACGATGAAGTAGAGCGCCTGGCCCGTGAGCATAAGCCCAAGATGATCGTGGCAGGTTTTTCTGCTTACTCACGTGTGGTGGATTGGCAGCGGTTCCGTGATATTGCTGATGATGTTGGCGCCTATCTGTTCGTGGACATGGCTCATGTTGCTGGACTTATTGCTGCTGGCTTATACCCCAGCCCAGTACAGATTGCGGATGTTACGACAACCACAACCCACAAAACCCTGCGTGGCCCACGTGGCGGCTTGATTTTGGCCAAGGCTAATCCTGAAATTGAAAAGAAGCTGAATTCACTGGTTTTCCCTGGAACACAGGGTGGCCCTCTAATGCACGTTATTGCTGCCAAGGCTGTTGCCTTTAAAGAGGCGATGCAACCTGAATTTAAGAGTTATCAGCAGCAGGTAAAGACAAACGCCCAGGCTATGGCTAAAGTCTTTATTGAACGAGGCTACGATGTGGTATCGGGCGGTACAGATGATCATCTGTTTCTGGTGAGCTTTATTGAAGCGGGGCTGACCGGTAAAGAGGTGGATGCCTGGCTGGGTAGTGCCAATATCACGGTAAACATGAATGCAGTGCCCAATGACCCACAATCCCCATTTATTACCAGTGGCATTCGTATTGGAACACCGGCGGCAACCACCCGTGGTTTTGGTGAAGATGAAGTGCGTGACCTGGCTGGATGGATGTGTGATGTGATCGATAGCAAGGGTGATGCGGCTACTGTTGAACAGGTGAAGGCCAAGGCAGCTGAGCTGTGTCAACGCTTTCCAGTTTATAAGTAACCTGATTGAGTAACGGGTAGCTGGAGTCTCTTCAGCTACCTGTCTCTAGAGGCTGTAAATAGTCATGCGCTGTCCTTTCTGTGGGGCTCAAGATACTAAGGTTATCGATTCTCGCCTTTCTGGTGATGGGGATCAGGTGCGCCGTCGCCGAGAGTGCACAGTCTGCAAAGAACGTTGCACTACATATGAAACAGCTGAGCTTAATCTGCCGCATCTTGTCAAAAGAGATGGTAGCCGGGTTCCATTTGATGGGCGAAAAATCGCATCAGGTATTGCTCGCGCATTAGAGAAGCGGCCAGTCAGCACTGAGCAAATGGATGATGCGCTGAATCATATTCGTCGAAAATTGATGGCATCAGGGGAGCGTGAGATACATACCAATCAGGTTGGTGAATGGGTTATGGATGAGCTGCGCAATTTGGATCAGGTTGCTTATGTTCGTTTTGCTTCGGTCTATCGTAAGTTTGAGGATGTGAATGCCTTTCGGGAAGAGATTGAATTGCTTGAGAGCCAGCCCACTCCCGAGGAAAAACGACAACAGTTGGATTTGCTGACAAAAAAAACGGATGACAAATGATCCTGCCTGAGGATTATTCTTTCATGGCGCGAGCGATCAAGCTTGCGCATAAAGGCCGTTATACCTGCCACCCCAACCCCAGAGTTGGCTGCATTATTGTTCAAAAAGGGAAGGTTGTTGGCGAAGGCTTTCATCAGCGTGCCGGTGAGCCCCATGCGGAACCTATTGCCTTATCTGTAGCGGGTGATTGCGCTAAAGGTGCTACGGCCTACGTCACGTTAGAACCCTGTAGTCATCATGGTCGAACTCCCCCGTGTGCTGATACCTTGATTCAGTCGGGTGTCAGCCGGGTAGTGGTGGCGATGGAGGATCCAAACCCCAAGGTCGCTGGCAGTGGTTTGGAGCGTCTTAGGCAAGCTGGAATTAATGTGCATGTTGGCGTGCTTGAGAGTGAGGCGCAGGCACTCAATCCAGGCTTTATAAAGCGCATGAGCCATGGATTACCTTTTGTGCGTTGCAAGTTGGCGATGAGTCTGGATGGGCGAACCGCGATGGCGTCTGGTGAAAGTAAGTGGATCACATCAGATGCTGCACGCAGAGATGTCCATCGTATGCGAGCACTTAGCTCTGCTGTGATGACTGGAGTGGACACTGTGATTGCTGATGATGCTGCGCTTAATGTGCGGCTATCAGCTGTAGATCTGGATGGTGTTGAATCGGATAGTGATCTGCCATCTCCTCAGCGAGTGGTTTTGGACTCCAGGCTGCGTATGTCTCTGCAGGCAAAGATGCTCTCCCTACCAGGGCAGACGACAATTCTATCTCTTGAAGGTGAGCATGAGCGGCGAAAGGCTTTGGAAGCTGCTGGTGCTGAGATAATCTCTATGCCTGAGAACAGTGGGCAGATTGATCTGCTGACGGCAATGAGATATCTCGCACAGCAAGAGACTAATGAGATTCTGCTTGAGACAGGCCCTCGGCTTGCAGGCAATATGCTGCAAGCAGGTTTGGTGGATGAGCTGGTGATTTACATGGCTCCACATTTGATGGGGGATAGCGGCAAAGGGCTGTTCCATCTTCCCGGCCTGGTGCATATGCAGGATCGAATCGAGCTGGGGATTACGGATATCCGTGCTGTGGGCAGGGATTGGCGAATAACTGCGATACCCTCTAATCGTGTGTGCTGAAGCACTGCAACACAGAGAAATAACACCAACCCAGCGGATCTCCCAGCGCTGGGATCTCTGGCTGATTGTTCTTCTTGGACTCTATTTTCTAGGCCGTCTTTTTTACTTTGCCTTTACTGTTGGGCCGGGTGTGCCACCCGATGAGATGACGCATATTGGTACTGCCCGGCTTTATGCAGAGACCTTGTTTGGGGTAGAGGACTCGGTAGCCACTCTGCGCTATGGATTGGTGACGCATGTGCCCTACCTCTATTACTTTCTGATGGGGAAAGGTGCTGCCCTGTTGGGTGATGCAGGCTACATAACCCTGCGAGTACTCAATATTGGTCTGGCCCTGGCGTTTCTCGTAGTGGCTTATCGATTGAGTCTGTTGGTTTTAAAAAGCAGACTGATGCGGGTGCTGTTTTTTGTGATGCTGACCAATACGCTGATGTTTAGCTTCCTGTCGGCATCCGTAAATTATGACAACCTGACCAATCTGCTGGCTCTGCTAGCTGTCTATTTTCTGGTGCGTTACGTGTATCCGTCGTCTGGGTGCTTGTCCCCGTCGTCTGGGTGCTCGGGTTCTGGTGACCCTGCTGATCTGCTCTTGTTTTTTATTAGCGCAGCACTTGGGTTATTAACCAAGGGAACCTTTCTCATGTTGGCCCCGGTGTTCACTGTTGTTTGGCTCATGTCTCGGCGTCAAACATTGTGGGCTGATATGCAGCAGCTCTTTCAAGAGGTCCGCTCGGGCAGGCGCTATATCCTGGCGTTGGCAGTCGTAGCCTTTCTCTGTGTGGTGGCTAATCTCTCGCTCTATGGCACCAATCTTGTTCGATATGGCCATATAGTCCCAAGTTGTGGACAAGTGCTTTCGCATGAAAAATGTATGGAAAACAGAATTTACGCCAGAAACTGGGTTGTTTCGCAGTACAGGACAGATAAACTTTCATATATGGATGCATGGCGTGCAACAGAGACGATTCGCCATCCAGGGGATATTGCACATGCCAAACGCCTGCTGAATAACGAGCGCCAATATAAAGTCGCCAAACCTGAAAACCTGAATATGCTGGATTATATGCATCTGGTTTGGGATCAGGCGATGAAACCCTCTGTTTTTGGTATCCAGGCGCATCGCTCCATGTTGCGGTCACCCAATGAACTTTGGGTTTATGGGGTGATCTGTTTTGTTGCACTACTGTTGATGGTGCGAACGATCTGTTTTGATGGATCAGACAAGCTGTGGTTGGGGGTGGTAGCTATAGTGTTTGGTTATTACCTCTTCTTGGTTGGCTACTATAACTATACGGGTTACCTGGAACATCATGCCTTGTTATTAGGGGTGCAGGGGCGTTATCTATTTCATGTGCTTGTCCCAGCTTATCTGCTTATGGCGGAATTTCTTTTGCGTCCATTTCCAAAGTGGGGCCAGGTAATAGTCACATGTGTAGTGGCGGGTGTGTTCATTATGGGGGATTTTCCCTATTATCTCAGCCGTGTGACAGAGGCATGGGCGAATTCCATAGGGTGAATATTATGTTGAGAGTAAAGGTTTAAATGTTTACAGGTATTATTCAAGCCATAGGGCAGGTTGTCAGATGCGAGCAGCGGGGTGGAGATGTACGGCTCCATATCAACACTGGCAAGCTTGATTTGGAAGATGTGCAGTTGGGTGACAGCATCGCGGTTAATGGCACTTGCCTGACGGCTGTAGAGCTTCCCGGCGATGGGTTTGTTGCAGATGTTTCGCGCGAGTCTCTTTCATTGACCTCATTGGGTGCCTTAAGGGCAGGTAGTCGAGTCAATCTGGAAAAGGCATTAACGTTAAGTACACCACTGGGTGGGCATCTGGTGAGTGGGCATGTGGATGGCATGGGGCGAATACTGGAACGAAAAGAGGATGCGCGTTCTATACGTCTACGGGTAGAGGCCCCAGGTGAGCTGGCTCGCTATATTGCACCCAAAGGCTCTATCTGTATTGATGGCACCAGCCTTACGGTAAATGATGTTGATGGTGCTATATTTGGACTTAATATTGTGCCTCACACCTTAGAGAAAACCATTATTGGTAGCTATCAAGCAGGCACCTCAGTAAATCTAGAGGTGGATCTGATTGCACGCTATTTGGAGCGCCTACTGCTCGGTGAAAAAACAGGATGTACCACCGTGACAGGCATTAGTCGTTCATTCCTGGCAGAAAATGGGTTCCTAAAATAGCGCGTATAGACGATTGTTCTTTTTTGTATGCTGCTTACTCTGTTAAACTTATCTGTTCGCCGTTACAAAATTATTTACACGGCCCTTAATTAGCCGTAAAGAGAAGTTAGCCATATGGCTTTGAATACAACTGAAGAAATTATCGAAGATCTCCGCCAGGGCAAGATCGTCATCATTATGGATGATGAGGATCGTGAAAATGAGGGAGACCTTCTGATTGCTGGCGATATGGTTACGCCTGAGGCGATCAATTTTATGGCCCGCTTTGGTCGTGGCCTAATCTGTCTGACCCTGACTGAAGAGCACTGTCAGCAGCTGCGCCTGCCTATGATGGTGAGTGATCAGGATACTCAACACTCGACTAACTTCACTGTCTCGATTGAGGCAGCAGAAGGGGTGACGACGGGTATCTCGGCTGCTGACAGAGCAAAAACGGTTCAAGCTGCAGTGGCAGCTGATGCCCAGCCAGAGGATCTGACCCAGCCTGGCCACATATTCCCTCTCATGGCACAGCCTGGTGGTGTACTGGTGCGTGCAGGGCATACTGAGGCGGGCTGTGATCTGGCTCGGTTGGCAGGTTTAAGCCCAACCTCCGTGATTGTTGAGATCCTGAATGATGATGGCACTATGGCAAGGCGGCCTGACCTGGAGGTTTTTGCCAAAGAACATGACCTGAAGATAGGCACCATTGCAGATCTGATCCAATATCGGGTGAGTAATGAAAAGACGGTTGAGCGGGTAACAGAGTGCCACCTGCCAACACGCTACGGTGAATTTAATCTGGTTGCCTACCAGGATCGCATTGATGATGAGCTGCACATGGCACTGGTGTTGGGTGAAGTTGATCCTGAAAAGCCAGTGTTGGTACGTGTGCATATGCAGAATTCACTGCATGATCTCTTCGGCACGACACGTATTGACCAGGGGTGGCCGTTGCGTAGCGCTATGCGATGGATCTCTGAAGAGGGAGAGGGCATCATTATTGTGTTGCGTAATAATGATTCTGCACGTGAGATTGTTCAGCGTATGCGGGCTTACCAGATCCATGAAGAGAAAGGCCAGGCACCAAAAAGAGACAGTGGTAAAGAACTGCGTACTTTTGGTGTTGGTGCCCAGATATTATCAGACCTTGGTGTGAAAAAAATGCGGGTATTAAGTGCGCCAAAAAGCATTCATGGCCTCTCAGGCTTTGGGCTGGAAGTTGTAGAGTACGTCTGCCCTGATTGTGGCGTCGCCAGCACATCAACAGCAACCTTACAGGAAAAGAAAACATGAGCATTAAAACCATAGAGGGCGAACTGCAGGTACGTAGTGCCAGCTTCTGTCTGGTCGTTGCGCGTTTCAACAGCTTTATAGTAGAGAGCCTGTTGGATGGTGCGGTTGACACGCTGAAGCGGCATGGTGCCAGTGAGGCTGATTTGACTGTGGTACGGGTGCCTGGTGCCTTTGAATTACCCTTGGCTTTAGAAAAAATAGCTGCCAGTGGCAAGTACGATGCCATCATTGCATTGGGGGCAGTTATTCGTGGCGGAACACCGCATTTTGATTTTGTAGCTGGCGAGTGTGTTAAGGGTATGGCACAGGTAACCTTGAAGCATGCGGTGCCAGTTGCTTTTGGTGTCTTAACAACAGACACCATCGAGCAGGCGGTTGAGCGAGCTGGAACCAAGGCAGGAAACAAAGGGGCAGAAGCCGCCCTGTCAGCCATTGAAATGGTTAATGTGCTGCGACAATTATAATGAGCGGAAAACGAAGTAAATCCCGACAGCTTGCATTGCAGGCGCTCTACCAGTGGCAACTGGCCAGCCAGAATATAAAGGATATCATTCAGCAGTTTAAGGATGATGAGAAGCCTAACAGCTATGAAGAGGAGTACTTCGCTGATTTGATTCGCGGTGTTCCCACGCATCTAACTGAACTGGATGAAGCGCTGGCCCCCTATCTTGATCGTGCAATTTTAAGTGTAGATCCAGTCGAGCGAGCAGCCCTGCGTTTGGGGGCGTATGAACTGGCGCATCACCCAGAAGTACCTTATCGAGTGGTTATTAATGAAGCCGTTGAACTGACCAAGGTTTTTGGTGCAGAAGACGGGCACAAATACATCAATGGCGTGCTTGATAAACTGGCAAAAAAACTGCGTCCTGTAGAGGTTAAAGGCTAGTTTTCTAAATAATTATTTATGCCTCTTTCTGAGTTTGAACTTATCCAGCGATTTTTCGCCAATAGCGGCATGCACCGTGCGGATGTGAAGCTGGGTGTGGGCGATGATTGTGCTGTGTTGAATGTGCCCACAGGAAAAGAGCTTGTGGTTTCAATTGATACCCTGGTTGAGGGTGTCCATTTCTTAAATGATTCAGATCCTAAGTTGCTGGGTCATAAATCTCTAGCCGTCAATCTCAGTGATCTGGCAGCAATGGGGGCGGAGCCTGCATGGGCAACTTTGGCGCTGACTTTGCCTTCAGTGGATGAAAAGTGGTTAGCTGCATTCTGTCAGGGCTTTTCTTGTTTGGCTGCAACACATAATGTTCAGTTGATCGGTGGTGATACCACTCGTGGCCCATTGAATATCAGCATTCAAGCCCATGGCTTTGTCGATGCTGGTGCTGCTCTGCGTCGTGATGGAGCGCAATTGGGTGACCTGATATATGTTACAGGCACACTTGGAGATGCCGGTCTGGCGTTGCAAGGTGCTGGGCACGCGAACCTCTCTGCTTTTCTACAATCTCGCCTTGACTCTCCAATGCCTCGTTTGGCTGAAGGCCAGGCATTGGTTGGTTTAGCCCATGCTGCCATTGATATTTCGGATGGCTTGATCTCTGATTTGGGGCATATCTGTGATGCCAGTGGGGTTGGTGCAACCTTGCATGTTGAAGATTTACCCTGTTCCCAAGATGTTCGTACCTATATTAAGGCAAATGATGACTGGTCGTTGCCACTCTCTGCCGGAGATGATTATGAACTCTGTATCACGGTTCCACCTGAAAGACAGAGAGAGGTAGAGCAGCTTGCGATGGGTTTTGAGTGTGGCCTGACCAAAATTGGCTGCATTGAGTCAGACTCTGGTATTCGTTGCCTGGCGGCGAATGGTCGACAACTTAAGCAACTTTCCCCAGGTTATGAGCACTTCTCATCTGAAGGCTGAAACAGAGGCAAAACCGCGCCCTGATTGGTGCAATCCTTTGCATCTACTGGCGTTTGGTCTGGGATCAGGAGGTGTTCCCAAAGCCCCGGGTACAGCCGGGACATTAGCGGCTGTGCCGCTGTACCTGTTGCTCTCATCATTTAGCCTCACTGTGTATTTTTTGACGGTATTATTGATGCTTATATTTGGCATTTGGCTCTGTGATAAGGTATCCGAGGATCTAGGGGTGCATGACCATGGCGGTATCGTTTGGGATGAATGGGTAGGCTTCCTCATCACCATGGCTTGGGCACCTTCAGGGTGGTTTTGGGTGTTGATTGGTTTTTTACTGTTCCGACTATTTGATATTTGGAAACCCTGGCCAATTGGCTATTTGGATCGGCATCTGAGTGGTGGTTTGGGAATTATGCTGGATGATGTGCTGGCAGGGATTTATAGCCTAGTGTTATTGCAGGTATTGGTACATATCTGGGGTTAGCATTAAGCGGGCTGACCGCAAATTTTTTTAAGTAGAGCAGCAAATAGCCGATAAGTAGAAAAGAGGGGAGTGGAAGATTGTTCCTTTGGCCTATCTATGCTGAACTCTCTAGTTTGAACAGGGCGCAAAATGAGTAACTATATGCCCTGCCTATAGAAATGCTAATTAATTAAATTAGCTGCATTTAGAGGTGTAATTAATGGCTGTAGCGCCAACAAGTGGTGAAGCTGAGCTGCTGAAGACGCGAGTTCCGATTAATACGCTATCCGATAAGGATAGAGCTGCATTGCTGGAAAAAATTAATATTGAACACCTGAAAAGAGGCGAGTACCTGTTTCGTCAGGGTGATACAGATTCCACGAACGTCTATTTGCTTTCCGGCAAAGTTGATTTAGTGCTTGATAATAAGGCAGTGGATACCATTACAGATAGTTTAGAAACTGCACGTTTTGCCCTGGCGCACCAATTCCCACGAAAATTTTCTGCCATAGCCAAAGGCCCCGTTCAGTTTGTCAGCATCGATAGCCAGCTGCTCAGTGGGTTGCTGACGAGTGCTCAAACAACAAGCAGTACAGTTGTTGCTGATGAGGCTGATGATGAAGATTGGATGACTCAATTGCTCAGGTCATCAGTTGTGCAGCATATACCGCCAGCCAACATCCAAAATGTCATGATGCGAATGGAGAGGGTAGATGTAAAGGCTGGAGATGAGATTGTTAAACAAGGCGATGAAGGGAGCTATTTCTTTCTCATCAATAAAGGAAGCTGTGTTGTAACTCTAAAACGGAGTAATGACGCTGAGGCTGAAGAGTTGGCTCGCCTTGGGCCAGGTGATAATTTTGGGGAAGAGGCTTTACTATCGGGCAGCCTCAGGGGTTGTTCAGTCACCATGCTTACTGATGGTGCTTTGTTTCGTTTAAATAAAGAAGATTTTATTACGTTTATAAAGTGTCCCCTGACTAAAGACCTTGATTACAAAGAGGCTTGTAAGGTCATTGAGGCGGGCGGCACATGGCTAGATGTGCGGGATCAGGATGACCAAGATAACAGCATGGATGGCAGCATAAATATACCGCTCCATTCACTGAGGTTTCGGGTTGATACCCTGGAACTTGATCATCAATACATCGTCTATTGCGATGATGGTAGCCAAAGCGCAGTTGCCGCTTTCCTGTTGCTTGAGCGTGGTGTTGATGTTGCCGTGCTTAAAGGAGGGATCAATGGCATATCTCAACCGGATGATGCACCTCATGAGTCAATCTCATCTCAACAGGATTCTGCTACTACAAGTGGTGATGCTGTTGCAGATATGTCAAAGCTAGTTCAAGAACGTGATGAAGCTCAAAAGCAGGTCAAACTGCTGGAACAAAAGCTTGATGAAACCACAGAAAAATATGAGCAGGTACAGAGCAAGCTTGTTGCTAATGTTGCTACATTAAAACAGGCGGTGCAGGATTTAAAGTCAAAGCTTGCAGCTCAAGGAGATAGTGGTGGAGATGCTGCATTGGCGCAGAAGGTCACAGAATTAGAGCATGAAAAAACTGAGCAGGATAAACAGATTCAGAAACTGGAATCTGAGCAGAGGCAGTTGAATGCTGAAATGGAAATTCTAATGGAAGCCTCTGAGGAGAATGACAAGGCTGGGGTTGCTGAGGTAACGCAGTTAAAAGACCAGATAAATGACCTTCAACAACAGTTGAAAGCTGCAAAAGTGGAGTAGTTAGTTACACGCTAGTCTACTTTATTAAGGAACAGAGCTTGTATGTGCCCCTTAATATTTCTCTCTTTACTTTAGGTTCAGCTTGGCATACTTAGTTCTGCGGAGTGAAATAGCCGTACACTCAAACCATGAAATCATTCACCAAGAAAAATAGCCCATCCCCCGCTGTACAATCTGTGCAGCATCAATCATTGGCTCCTACCTCAACGGATGATTTTGTAAAAAGGTATTTGCAAAACCCGCTAAAGAAGCTCTTCACATATTGTGAGACATGGTTGAATTTGGCTTTTGGCACAGCAATGAACCCGTTTTATTATTTGGGTTCTTTGGCCTTCTTTTTCCTATGGGTGGTGCTTTTCAGTGGTATCTATGTCTATATATTTTTTGATACAGGCATCCAGGCTACCTATCAATCCATCGAATATATAACGCATGAGCAGTGGTACCTTGGTGGTGTAATGCGAAGCCTTCACCGCTATGCCTCTGATGCAGCGATAATTGCTGTTGTGATACATATTCTGCGTGAATTTGCACTGGATCGTTTTCGCGGTTTTCGTTGGTTCTCATGGTTTACGGGGATGGTTCCACTGTGGTTGATGGTGATGCTTGGAATTACCGGATATTGGCTGGTGTGGGATCAGGTGGCGCAATATGTTGCGCTGGGTTCAGCAAAGCTTCTTGATGTATTGCCGCTCATCGGTGGAGGAATGGCACGCAATTTTCTGGGAGAAAATATCAATGATAGATTTTTTACCTTGATGACATTGCTTCACTTGGTAGGTGGGCCAATGGGCTTGATTTTTTCTTTGTGGATCCATGTAAAACGTATCTCAAATGTAAGTCCAATGGGGCCAACGGGTTTGGCCGTTAGTAGTTTTTTGGCGCTTCTTGCACTTTCATTATTCAAGCCTGCAGTTAGCCATGCACCTGCTGAAATGTTGCGTATACCTACTGAGCTGGATATAGATTGGTTTTACCTTAATGTTTTTCCTTTGCTTCAGTATTGGAGTCCGGAAGCGATTTGGGCTTTGATTTTGGGTGTGACCCTCCTGCTTTCAGTTTTACCCTGGTTACCCTGGCGAAGAACGCTGGGTGCAGCAACAGTGCAGCTAGATCGTTGCAATGGATGCGGCCAGTGTCTTGAAGATTGTCCGTATGATGCGGTATCGATACGGGCGCGCAGTGATGGTGCACGTTGGGAAAATGAAGCTGTTGTAAATCCAGACTTGTGTGCTGCCTGTGGTATCTGTGTTGGGTCATGTCCCTCTTCAAATCCTTTCCGACGTGCGGATGAACAGTTAACAACAGGTATAGACCTCCCTGCTAATCCTGTTCACGATATGCATGCCGCTGTTAACACAGCATTGGCAACACTTGATGGGCCGGTAAAGATTCTGGTCTATGGTTGTAAGCATGGTGTTGATGCCACAGTAATTAACTCTCCTGGTGTGGCGACTATTACTTTTTCTTGTACGGGAATGCTGCCATCAGGTTTTGTTGATTACGCCCTTAAAAGAGGTGCTGATGGTGTAATGATATCTGGGTGTCGCTCTTCTGACTGTCATTATAGATTTGGCAATGAATGGGTTGAGCAAAGGCTACAGCGTAAGCGAACACCGAGTCTTAGAAAAAAAACAGATCGACAGCGGATTGAGAGCTGCTGGGCAGCGGATATTGATGGTAATAAGCTGCTGAGTGCTGTCGACCTTTTTTATCAAAGGATATTAAGCGAGAAGTGCCAAGATGATGTGAAAGATCAGTGATAATGGAAATACACTGATTGTTGCTAAATCATTAGATATGCAGAGAAGGGTACAACATAATTAGCAGAGCGATTGTAAAGAAGATTAGCCCACAAAGGGTTCGGAAAAATCCGCATTTAATAAAATTCGTTGGCTTCATTTTTCATCCCATAGTGCTTTAGCTGAAGGCAAAACGGCTAAGATAGTTGTTTGCCATAGTGGAAAGTAAATCTTAGCGCTATAGTGCAACATTAATAATGGGGTATTTATGAGGTTTGTGTAGGCAGATCCCTACACTTTGGTAGCGGGCGTTTATATTTTATGAGTTTTGAAGTGTTAATAGACATCCTTCTGTATATGGGGGTCATTAGATTGAATAGGCATCAATGACAGTTGTAGAGCGCACTCTTTCCATTGCCCCCATGTTAGATTGGACCGACCGTTTTGATCGGTATTTCCTGCGTCTAATTTCTAATCGTGTACTGCTTTATACTGAGATGATCACCACAGCAGCACTACTGCATGGTGATCAACACTACCTGCTTGCCTTTGATCCTCTGGAGCATCCAGTGGCGGTGCAGCTTGGAGGTAGTGATCCAGTTGCGCTTGCTGAGTGTGCCAAGCTGTGTGAGAGATGGGGATATGATGAGATAAATCTTAACCTGGGATGCCCCTCAGACCGAGTGCAGTCCGGGCGCTTTGGTGCCTGCCTGATGATTGAGCCAGAATTGGTCAGTGATTGTATCAAGGCGATGGTTGAGTCAGTTGAGATTCCAATTACGCTTAAATCCCGCATTGGCATTGATGATCATGATAGCTATGAGGTGCTAAGTCAGCTGGTTGAGCGGGTATCAAGTGCAGGTTGTAAAAGCTTTATTGTGCATGCCCGCAAGGCATGGCTGAAAGGACTAAGTCCAAAAGAAAATAGAGATATTCCACCACTGCAATATGATCGAGTGTATCGCCTGAAAAAGGATTTTCCAGAGTTGGAGATTGTCATCAATGGTGGAATCAAAACGCTGGATCAAGTTGAAGAACAGTTACAATATATAGATGGCGTTATGATTGGCCGGGAGGCCTATCACAACCCGTGGATTTTGGTTGAGGCAGATCGTCGTTTCTACCAGGATACGCATACAATACCCACTCGCCATCAAGTATTGGATCGGCTTATGCCGTTTGTGGAGTATGAGCTAGGGCAGGGTATTAGACTGCATCAAATTACCCGCCATATCCTTGGGCTGTTTCAGGGGCAACCGGGCGCGCGTGCTTGGCGACGCCATCTGAGTGAAAATGCCCACCTGAAAGGGGCCGGACCCGAGGTGATTCAACAGGCGGTTGAACTTATCATCTGAAGTAAATTGAGTAGCGAATGAAATTAAAGACAGAGCAGTTTGAGCTGATGACCTGGCATGACAACACCCTCCATGGCATCTCATTTGTGGATGAAAATTTTGCCAATGATTTGGTATTGGATATCGACTACATCGAGCAATGGCTTGATGAGGCGGGGCATTATCGCTTCAAAGTAGCGCCTGCCAAGCTGGTCTTTCATGAGGTCAGTCAGTTAAAAGTAAGCCTGATGAGTGATGGGCCGCAGACCATGTTTGCCTATCTGGCTACCATCAATGGCATCGGGCGGGAGCAGATTGGTGAAAACCGTTATAAATGGGTGGTGGATCTTTTAGGCTGCAAAGAAAATTCCATCACCTTTGAGGCTTCTGGGTTTACTCAAGAGACCTATAGGGAAGCCATTATATCCACCTCACAGCATCTGACGGTTGATCAGCGCACCTAAATTAGGGTGCGTTGGATATAGAAAGTATTAGATAATACCGCCCATACCTTTGAAATTAGATTAACTGGAGAACCTTCATGCCTCAATACCGTTCACGCACCACAACCCACGGACGCAATATGGCTGGCGCACGGGCGCTGTGGCGCGCTACAGGTATGCAGGATGGGGATTTTGAGAAACCCATTATTGCTGTCGTTAACTCTTTTACCCAGTTTGTACCGGGGCACGTCCATCTCAAGGATATGGGGCAGATGGTAGCGAGGGAGATTGAGAAAGCGGGTGGTGTAGCCAAAGAGTTCAATACCATTGCTATTGATGATGGTATCGCCATGGGACATGGCGGCATGCTCTATTCGTTGCCTTCCCGGGACATTATTGCCGATTCTGTTGAGTACATGGTCAATGCCCACTGTGCAGATGCCATGATCTGCATCTCAAATTGCGACAAAATTACCCCCGGTATGATGATGGCGGCGCTGCGATTGAATATCCCTGCCGTGTTTGTATCTGGTGGCCCGATGGAGGCCGGCAAGGTTAAGCTGGGTGGTAAAGAGGTGCATCTGGATCTGGTTGATGCGATGGTTGCTGCTGCTGATCCGAATGAGAGTGATGAGGATGTGGCATCTATTGAGCGGTCAGCCTGTCCCACCTGTGGTTCTTGCTCCGGCATGTTTACTGCCAACTCCATGAACTGCCTGACTGAGGCCTTGGGCTTGAGCCTGCCTGGCAATGGCACTTTGGTGGCCACCCATGCAGATCGTCGGGAGCTGTTTCTTGAGGGCGGACGACTGGCTGTTGAACTGGCGCGCCGGTATTACGAACAAGGTGATGAATCTGCCTTGCCACGTTCGATGGCTACCTTTGAAGCCTTTGAAAATGCCATGTGTCTGGATATTGCCATGGGTGGCTCTACCAATACCGTGCTGCACCTGTTGGCCTGTGCTCATGAGGCTGGGGTTGAATTCACCATGAATGATATTGATCGTCTATCACGTAAGGTGCCCAATCTCTGCAAGGTGGCACCTGCAACCCCCGACTACCATGTAGAGGATGTACACCGTGCGGGTGGCATTACGGCTATCCTGGCTGAGCTGGATCGGGCTGGCCTGTTACACCGTGATATACCGACAGTACACTCAAAGACAATGGGCGCAGCGATTGATGCAATGGATGTGATGCAAGGTGGAAAGACTGCTGCCAAACTGTACTCTGCAGCACCAGGGGGTGTTCCAACCCAGACGGCCTTCAGCCAGGAGGCCCGTTGGTCATCTCTTGATACTGATCGGGTTGGTGGCTGCATCCGTGATCAGGCACATGCCTACAGTCAGGATGGTGGACTGGCCGTGTTGTTTGGCAATTTGGCCGAGCAAGGCTGTATTGTAAAGACAGCGGGTGTAGATGACTCAATCCTGACTTTTAGCGGGCCTGCCCGCATCTTTGAAAGCCAGGATGATGCTGTGGCTGGCATTTTGGATGATCAGATCAACGAGGGAGATGTGGTCATTATCCGCTATGAAGGCCCCAAAGGTGGGCCTGGTATGCAGGAAATGCTCTATCCAACCAGCTACCTGAAATCAAAAGGGTTGGGTAAGGCCTGTGCGCTGATTACAGATGGTCGTTTCTCGGGAGGCACATCCGGCCTTTCCATTGGACACTGCTCCCCTGAAGCAGCTGAAGGCGGCAATATCGGGTTGATAGAAGAGGGTGACCTGATAGAGCTTGATATCCCCAATCGAGGCATCAATATTGCCGTCAGTGAAGAAATATTGGCCAGTCGTCGACAAGCCATGGAAGCAAAGGGTGCTACAGCCTGGAAACCGGAAGGACGTGAGCGGGTAGTGAGTCAGGCGTTGCAGGCCTATGCCGCACTAACTACCAGTGCAGCTCATGGCGCAGTGAGAGACTTGTCTCAATTAAAGCAGGGTTAGTTTCCAGCAGCAGTTTGAACTAGTGGAATGGTAAAGGAAAAGGTGGCGCCACCTTGCGCGTTGTTTTCAGCCCAGATTTTTCCTTGATGCCCTTCGATTATTTTTTTGCAGATGTTTAGACCTAAACCGGTGCCGCCAGCACCGGTTTTTGTTTTTGTTGACTGTACAAATGCATCAAATATGCTTTCCAGTTCATCCTCAGGGATACCAACACCTTGGTCCGATAAGCTGAAGGTAATAGCTGCCTTAGTGCGTCCATCACTGTTTTTAAATTCAGCAGGGGTTAGGGATAGTGTGAGTTGTCGTTCATTTGGCGAATAGCGGATGGCATTATGAAGCATATAGTTTGTAACTTGCATGACCTGAATTACATCAAACTGGGCTGTGTGGTCTGCTTGCCCCGCATTGATTTTTAGTAAGAGTGATTTGTCTTGAAGTTGTTTGGCATGGTCTGCAGTAGCGGCCTCTATAATTTCCATCAGATCGGCCTCTTGCATATTAAACTCTGTATGCCCGGTATCCAGTTCAGCAAGATTTAGCAGGGTTGTAATCAGCTCCATTAAACGTTGGCCACTAGCGGTAATGTGGGAAAAATATTGGGTATGTTTTTCCTTTTCATTATCAATATCCAGGCTTCCTAATTCTGCGTAGCCCAGGATAGCATGCATGGGTGTGCGCATTTCATGTGACATATTAGAGAGAAACTCGGCTTTTGCATGGGTTGCAGCTTCTGCAACTTTCATGGCTGTTACCAGCTCTGCTTCTGTTTGTTTGCGAACCTCAACCTCTGCTTCAAGGTTATCTCTGGCTTGCCGTAACCTTTCCATGGTTTGCTTCATCTTAATGGTGTAACGAAAAGTACGCTCAAGCTGCCGGGAGTTAAGTTCTGCTTTTACCAGATAGTCAGAGGCACCCGCTTCAGTTGCCTCTAAATCTGTTTCATGGTCGACTTGACCAGTCAGGATAATGGTTGGTGTTCGGTATTTGATTTCTTCGGCATACTGCAATAGTTCTAAACCCGTGTTTTCACCGAGTCTGTAATCTATTAAACAGATATCATGCTGGCTTGTTGTTAATGCACGCTTGGCTTCCTCAAATGATGAAATCCAATCAAGAGTGATTTCTTTATCTGGGATACCTTTAAGATATTTTTTTGTAATGAAATAGTCATCTTCATCATCTTCGATGAGCAGGACACTGAGTTTATCTTGATCGTTCATTTTGATTATTAAAGATTATTATCAAGTGAGCATAAGCGAATGATTTTTTCAGATGGAGACTGATGAGTTAAGCCCCAATTTTACTACAATTATTTTAAATCTTTGCATATTGGGGTGGGTTTACTGGAGAAAAATTATAAGGCCTATAGATCTATATGATCCTCGCTTGCAATAAGGCGTGTGGTAACAGTCCATCATATCTATAACTTCCTGGTTGTTACTCTGCTCAGCAGTGAAAGTGAGTGCCTGATGCAGAGTAAGGTTATTGCTATTGTTGCAGGCTGTATCGACATTGTGAGATTGAACTTTAGCCCAATATTTAAAAATCAAGAAAACAACTTAGCTGAGTTGATATATTGCATTTTTGAATGGCTAAACCACTAAGTCTAATTGTTGAATTGTACCTGTGCTGCCATCTTCATTTATAAAGAAACCACTGGATCTGATTTGTCCAAGCTGCTCATTATTTTGGTCTGCGATTAGAAATGGGGTTTTAATATGTCCCAGATAGATTGCACCAACATTTTGTTGTCCCAGTGCTACCAGTTGATCATTGCCCGCAGTATCTTTTGACCAAATACGTAGTTGGCTATAGATATCATCGTTCTCATCAATCCAGTTATTGCCGTCCTGGTCATATGCAGCTAATTCGTTAAAGCCATTGTTTGTAGCGGGGCCAAAAAGCTCACTGCCATCGTTGATGATGTTATCGTGGTTTTTGTCGAGAGCTAGAAAACCACTCCCAGGGCCAACAAATGAGATTTGCTCTTTGGTTCCATCGGCATCCAGGTCAAAACTAAACTTGGTTTCAGTGAGTTCTGCGGAATTGCCATTAAAGTTGAGTGTGAGCGGGTCTTTAAGTGCATCACCCGCACGTATGTTTAAGGATTGTTCGGTGAACCATTCCCGGCTCATATTGAGTTCAATCTGGATATTGATCTCTTTGCCATCTTGAGTTTGAACGTTAGCAGTAGCTGAGAAGCTGGTAAATTCGCCTTCATAATGGGACTCGTAATAGTCATAAATAAGCCCAAACCCCTCTGTCTCTGCGGCGGGGGTAGGCGCTGTCTGCTCTTGAGCAGAGGGAGGTGCTGTGATCTCAAGATCAGAGGGTTGCAGGCTTCCAGGTTCGGTGAGCTTAATTTCTTTTCCTGTCATATGTTCAACCAGGAGCTTTAATATGGAGACCTTCAGATCATCAACTGCTGTGAACTCAGTTTCTTCTGGGCTATCGATTGGAACAATGGCTTTTGTGGGCTGGAGTGATTGTCCCTTCTGGGAAATTTGTAATGTTTCAGACTCTTCAGCCAATGAAGCTGCCAGAGTACGCACACTGGCCTCTGTTTGTCGTGCTGTAATTTCGGTGGCTTCTTCATTGTCACGCCAGACTGTTAGATGCTCACGGCGCTGATGCTCCTCAACCCTATTGTGATGGCTTGAAAGCTCGACGTTAGAATTAGCAATTTTCATAATACAGCCTGCCTTGCTTCGATCAAAAGCAGATTAATGGTGATCTAACCAGTTAATCGGCATTAGCAAGGGCAGGCTGAAGGTGATTTTCTAAATGCGGGAATCTAATACCTTAAAGCACGCATGGGATTGCGGGGTGATATCGAGAGTTATAGTGATTACCAGGAGTCTTTTCGGCGTTGAACATGCAGGCGAGGCAGGATCAGCCCTATTAAGATGCCGGCAATGATGACGGCGGCGCCGATCAAAAACCAATTTCTGGTGTTTTGATTGCTGAGGTCTCTATTTTCCTGTTTCAGATCTTCTATTTGATGTGTGAGATCAGCTACATTTTTACGAAGCTCTATACGCTCTTCTGACATTCGAATAGCATCAGCGGCCGTATTACGAATGGTTTCCAGCTCTTTGGCCGTTTTATTTTTAATCTTTTGTAATTTAGAAAAATCAGTGGTGAGTTTTTTTAATTTTGAACGTGTTTCTGTTAGCTTGCTTTTGAGTTGTTTAGGCTCTTCAAGGGCGGCGTTTAGTTTGGCCTCAGTGGCGGCAAGACGATCTCGGGCGCTTGGGCTGCCCATCAGCTGGCGAGTGAGAATGTAACCGACGGCCTCATTTTTAGTGCGCACTTGTGAATAGCCTGTTTCGCTGTTGGTCGCTTGCACCTCTAATGGTGTGCCGCTTGGTAGTGTCCTTACAATTTTGTGCTGCACGCCTTCGCCAGAGCGCATCATGACCTTAAACTGGTCGGTAACATAACGAGTTTCTGCGTGGGCCTGGGTATATCCGCATACCATTATTACGGTAAGAATCAGTGAGTATCTGTTCATGCCAGTCATGTTATCCATTGATTAAAAATTCTAATAGGGCTTTTTGTGAGTGCATGCGGTTTTCAGCTTCTTCCCATACTACGCTATCTTTCCTGTCGATCACTGAGGCGGTTACCTCTTCTCCCCTGTGAGCAGGCAGGCAGTGCATAAACAGTGCGTCTTTATGAGCCTGATTCATCAGTATGTCATTTACCTGGTAGTTGGCAAAAGCCTGTTCACGCTTGGCCTGTTCTTCTTCCTGCCCCATGCTTGCCCACACATCGGTGACGACCAGGTCGACACCATCTGCTGCTGCCAGTGGGTCACGAATGATTTCACAGTGCTCTTTTGCAGATTCCAGAATTGCTGTTTCAGGATCAAAACCTTCTGGGCAAGCGATGTGAAGCTTAAAATCAAACTGCTTGGCCGCATTGATGTATGAATGGCACATGTTGTTGCCATCGCCTACCCAGAGTACGGTTTTACCTTTGATGTCACCGCGGTGCTCAAACCAGGTCTGAAGATCGGCCAGCAGCTGCAGTGGGTGAAAGAGATCGGTAAGCGCATTGATTACTGGCACCTGGGAGTGGGCTGCAAAAATCTCAAGATCATTCTGCTCGTATGTGCGAACCATGATGCAGTCGACCATCCGTGACAGCACGCGGGCGGTGTCTTCGATGGGTTCGCCGCGTCCTAGCTGGGTATCTCTGGGTGAGAGAAATATCGCCTTTCCCCCAAGCTGGGTCATGCCAGCCTCAAATGAAACCCGGGTGCGTGTGGATGATTTTGCGAACACCATGCCAAGCGTGCGATTTTTTAGAGACTCATGTAGCTCTCCACGTCGCAGGATGCCTTTGAGTTCAATGGCACGGTGAATAATCTTATGCAGTTCGGCAGGTGTCAGATCCAATAGGGATAGGAGATGACGAGGCTGCTGCTTTGTGGTGGTGTTCATGTTTTGCTGTTGCTTGATTTTTGAAGGAAGGTTTTGATGATGCCGCTGAGTGTTGCGACCAGCTCATCAGCCTGTTCGTCCGTGAGTACAAGTGGTGGCAGCAGCCGGACTACATTGTCAGCTGTTACGTTTATCAACAGTTTTCCAAGCATCAGTGCGGCCCCAACCAGGTCACTACAGGGGCGATCCAATTCAATAGCGATCATAAGTCCGCAGCCACGAATCTCTTTGACGCCCTCTTGTTGTTTTAGCCTTTCTTGGAATCCATTTAACAGGTGACCCCCAAGTGTGGTGGCTCTTTCCATTAAGTTCTCTTTCTCAATGGTATCAATGACGGAGTTAGCAGCAGCGCAGGCGAGTGGATTGCCGCCAAATGTTGAGCCGTGGGTGCCGGGTACTAAAATCTCTGCGGCAGCCCCTTTTGCAAGACAGGCTCCAATGGGTACGCCATTGCCCAGCGCCTTGGCCAGGGTCATGACATCTGGAACAATATTGTTGTGCTGATGAGCAAACATACGGCCTGTGCGGCCCATGCCGGTTTGAACCTCATCAAGCATCATTAACCATTCATTTTTATCGCATAATTCCCGTATTTTATTCAGGTAATCAGATGCTGGAATAGCGATGCCCCCTTCACCCTGGATAGGCTCAACCAGTACTGCCACAATGCTTTTATTTGCCTGAGCAGCAGTGTTTATACTTTCAATGTCATTGAAAGGAACCCGCACAAAGCCCTGCACAAGCGGCTCAAAGCCTGCCTGAACCTTACGATTGCCGGTGGCAGAAAGGGTGGCCATGGTGCGCCCATGGAAGCTGTTTTCCATAACGATGATGGTTGGGATCTCAATGCCTTTTGAATGGCCATATAGGCGGGCAATCTTGATGGCTGCTTCATTGGCCTCAGCACCAGAGTTACTAAAAAATACCCGATCCATATTTGCCAGGCTGGTCAGTTTATCACCCAGTAAACTCTGTAGCTTTACCTCATAGAGGTTAGAGGTATGGATCAAGGTTTCTGCCTGCTGGCTGATGGCTTGTGCCACTGTTGGGTGGGCATGCCCCAGTCCACAAACAGCAATACCTGAGAGCGCATCCAGATAACGTGTACCTTTGTTGTCCCAAAGCCAGGCACCTTCACCCCGCTCAAAGCAGACAGGCAAACGTTTGTAAGTGGCCATAAGTGAATCCGTCATGATTTATCCTGTTGTGGGTAAACTGTGAGTACCAGATCTGGTTCGGCTTTGAACGTTATTTTCAGAGCGTGTTCGCAGAAAAACAGATAAGTTTATCGGAGTGAAACTGATGGGGCAAATGTTGTGGTGAAATAATATTATTTGCCTAGATGATCTGAGAGTTCGCCTGAGGTGCGTCTAAGGTTTAGGCTAAGTATGCGAGTGATGCCCTGCATTACTTTTAATGCGGTTTTGGGGTGATGTTCGCAGAGTGATTCCAGCTGTTCCTGAGAGAGAGTTAATACTTCACTGGGCGCTCTGGCAATGACAGAGGCAGAACGGGGAAAGGTGTCTGCTAAGGCCATCTCACCAAAGGTAAATCCTTTTTTAATAAATACCAGTCGCTTGAGTTTCCCCTGTTTGGTTTTTTTAACTACGGCAAGTTCACCTTTGGCCACAAATCCCATAAAGGTTCCGGGGTCACCTTCAGTAAAGACGTACTCTTTTATCTTTAGATCATTTAGTGACATTTTATAGGCCATTACATCAAGTTCCTCTGGCCCAAATTTATTAAAGAATGGCATATCGATCATGCAATCTTTAATTTTCGTTATGTATTTTGGCTCTTGTTCGTTCACGCTAGAGGCTCATTTTTGGGTCTTGGTAGTGGATGTTTGCTTTCTTTTGCTGTTGATCTTATCGATCTGGGCCTGTTGCTCGCTTGAAAGATTGCCGGTATTTTTAGGTTGTATACTTTGGGCGGCCTTCTTGGCTGTAACTCGTTTGATTGCTGCTTCAATGGCTGCCTTTTTTGTATCTTCTCCGTCCGTGGTTTTTTTCAAGGCTGCTTGTTTGCGCTGTAGACGGGCAGTACGCTCTTGTTTAAGGCGTTCAAGGCGTGCTGTCTGTGTCAGGCGGCGCTGTTCTGCATGGGCTGATTTTTGCTTTTTCAGTTCAGGTGACCACTCCTGATTTTCAAAGGGCAGCATCTGAATGCAGTCCACTGGGCAGGGTTCAATGCAGTCCTCACAGCCCGTGCATTCATCAATGATTATAGTATGCATCTGTTTGGCAGCGCCAAGAATGGCATCTACCGGACAGGCTTGTATGCAGAGCGTACAGCCTATACATATCTGCTCATCGATGAAGGCGTGAACCTTCATTTTATACCTGGGTTCTCAAAGAAAATGTAGGAAGTTGAGTAGTCGCTAAACTCAAAATAGACCTTTTTCTCACCAGGGTCGACAATGTTATTTAGATTTGTATCCATGATGCCATAGCCATATCTATAGGGGCGGTCTCCCCCGTTTGATGTGCCTGATGCTGTAGAAAGTTTGTCGATCTTGACAAAGCGTTTGACTAATTTGTCGCCTGCATAGACCTCCAATACACCATCGGTGCCTGTCCAGTTCTGTATTGCGCGACCAAACTTGTTCTGGCTCTCTTGGGTGCAGGCGGTAAGTAGTATTGCGATGGATAGAGATAGTATGAGTTTCATATTATTTGTTTCATTTGAGTTAAAGTAAAAGTGGCTGCCCTTGCTGAGTGCAGCCCTATTTGACCTTCATGCCGGGTTCGGCGCCCTCATCAGGGTTAAGTATGAATAGATCTTTCCCGCCGGGCCCTGCGGCCAGTACCATCCCTTCAGATAGCCCAAAACGCATTTTTCGTGGTGCCAGGTTGGCGACCATAACGGTCAATTTTCCTTCAAGATCTTCTGGAGTATAGGCGGATTTTATGCCTGCGAACACATTGCGGGTCTCTCCTTCTCCAAGTTCCAGTGTGAGTTGCAAGAGTTTATCTGCCCCCTCTACATGGGCGGCCTTGGTAATACGGGCAATGCGCAGATCTATCTTGGCGAAGTCACCAAATTCGATAGTGTCAGCAATGGGATCTTTTGCCAGGTGGCCTTCCATACGGGTCTCTTTTGGTTTGGTTTTCTTGGTGTTCTGTGCAGCCAAGTCTTCTTTGGAATCTTCCAGCATGGCTTCAATTTGTGTTGCTTCAACCCGAGTCATCAGAGGTTTAAATTTTGCAATAGAGTGTGAGGTCAAAGGGGTGGGCAATTCCGCCCAGGTTAAAGGGCTAACCTGTAGAAAGGCCTCTGACTTTTCTGCTGTAGTCGGCAGGATAGGGCGCAGGTAGCCTATTAGCAACCGGAATAGATTGATGCCCATGGAGCAAACGGCCTGTAGCTCTTCCTCTTTGCCCTCTTCTTTGGCGATAACCCAGGGTTTCTTTTCGTCGATGTATTGGTTTGCCCGGTCGGCCAGGGCCATGATTTCTCTTACGGCGCGGCTGAATTCACGCTTTTCATAACGTTCGGCGATGGATTTTCCAGCATCGATGAACTCTTTAAATAGGCCTGGCTCTGAAAGCTCAGCTGAAAGCTGGCCATTAAAGCGCTTCTTGATGAAGCCGCTGCAGCGGCTGGCGATGTTGACCACCTTGCCCACAAGATCAGAGTTTACCCGCTGGGCAAAATCTTCCAGGTTGAGATCAATGTCTTCTACACCGCTGCCCAGTTTGGCCGCGAAGTAGTAGCGCAGATACTCTGGATTCAGATGTTTGAAATAGGTGTTGGCTTTGATGAAAGTGCCACGAGATTTAGACATCTTCTGCCCGTTTACGGTGAGAAACCCGTGCGAGAAGATGGCTGTTGGGGTGCGGAAATCGGCACCGCTGAGCATGGCAGGCCAGAATAGGGCATGGAAGTAGATGATATCTTTGCCGATAAAGTGATAAAGCTCGGCCTTGCTTTCTGTGCCCCAGAATTGGTCAAAATTCAATCCTGTTTTATCGCACAGGTTTTTGAAGCTGGCCATGTAGCCGATAGGTGCATCCAGCCAGACGTAGAAGTATTTGCCTGGGTGATCTGGGATTTCAAAGCCAAAGTAGGGCGCATCGCGGGAGATGTCCCACTCCTGCAGTCCAGCTTCAAACCACTCGTCCAGTTTGTTGGAGACCTCGGTTTGCAGATGCCCACCTTTGGTCCACTGCTGCAACATCTGCTCAAAATTACTCAGTTTGAAGAAGTGGTGTTCGGACTCTTTCTCTACCGGTTTTGCGCCAGAGACAGCGGAGATGGGGTTCTTCAGTTCATTGGGAGAGTAGCTGGCACCACAGGCCTCGCAGTTGTCGCCATATTGATCATCGGCGCCACACTTGGGGCACTCGCCTTTGATGAAGCGGTCCGGCAGGAACATGTTCTCTACTGGGTCAAAGGCCTGGGTGATGGTGCGATTGACGATATTGCCCTTGTCCCGGTTGCGCTGGTAGATGGTGGAAGCCAGCTGCTTATTCTCATCAGAATGAGTGGAATGGTAGTTATCAAAGTTCACGTTGAAATCAGCAAAGTCCTGCTGGTGTTCTGTGCTGATGCGTGCGATTAGTTCCTCTGGCTCGATCCCTTCCTGGCGTGCGCGCAGCATGATGGGGGTGCCGTGGGCATCATCGGCGCAGACGTAGATGCATTGGTGTCCCTGCATCTTTTGGAACCGTACCCAGATATCAGTCTGAATATATTCAACCAAATGGCCAATATGGATAGGGCCATTGGCGTAGGGTAGAGCGCTGGTAACCAGAATTTGTCGTGCGTCGTTGTTCATTGTTTAAGCCGGGAGGAGATCCAAATCGGGGCATTATCGCATATTCAGTGGGAAAAACAGCAAGGTAAACTTAAGGATTGAGTGGGCGTGACGATAATGCAATTAAGCCAAAGTTAATTGATGTTTGCTACAGAGTGCGGGCAGGAGTATTGCCGGTTGGGAAGTTCTGTTTCGTATCATGATCAAAGATACGTTTTATTAATAGGGATTTTGCATGGCGGCACAAAATAATTTGCTATGCGCATAGCGATGATTTTACTGAATGTGGAATGTAGAGATTATGCTTAGTCTAGATCAAAAACATATTGAGATTTTCTTAAAATCTATATTTATCTGTCTAGTGGTTGTTTTATTTCAGCTGCTATCCTTTGATGCAGTAGCTGCAGGACGGCTTGAGACGATTGCCAATGGGATAGTCTCCGGTTCATCTGACAAAATACAACAACTTCAAATGACAGCTGTTTATGCTAGCGCGGTGATATTGCTTCTGGTCTTGCTCAATATGGTTAGAGAGAGAAAAAAAGGTAAAAGGTTAATGGCGTTGCTTGCAATTCAGCTGCTCGTCAATGCAGTGTTGATGTACCATTTCTCTTAACTTGCTTAAGCCCCACGATTTATGACCGAGCAATAATAAAGCTGGTTGTATTTTCCTGCAGTGAAAAATTAGAAGCAGATTCAATTGCCTCATCTCGCTTAAAAGATCCATATAAAACCTTGTAAACAGAGATGTCAGAAGCGTTGCTTTCTACAGTAACCTCTGCAGGATAGCCTTTTGCTTTGAGTTGTACAGCATAGTCAATAGCATTGGATGCTTTTTGGAAAGCGGCAACCTGGACTGAGAATAGTTGATTAGCTTGAGGCTCATCATTTGATGCAAGTGGTTGTATAGGGGCTTCTTCAGGTGCAAGCGATTGCATCGGTTTTTCTTCAGATACAAGTGATGCCATGGATGCTTCTTTAATGCTTTCGCTTGCTTCTTGTGTTGCTGTCTCTTCTTTCAACACTGCTGTTGGCTCAATGACTTCGGATATGGCGGATTTAGTTTGAACAGTGCCAGTAGAGGAAGTTATTAAGTCACTGTTTGATGTAGTGGATGCAGAAAGGGTCTTTATACTGCTTTGCGATAGCGTGGCTGTCAAAAATCCGGCTGCAAAAAGCAAGCATGGAATAATGGCTATGGTGAGCGCCAATTTTTGGACATCACTTTTGTCTATTTCAACTTGATAAGACATGACATTGCTCCGTATGGACGGTGTTTGTATGTAATACGGTTCGTTACAAACTTACGGAGCAACATCTATGCCATTTTATCTGTGATGCAAAAAAACGGTGCAAATCCAGATGCTTTGCTTACAGACCGACCTCTTTAATAAAGGTGTCTGCTTCACGGATGGATTTTTCCATATCCTTAACTAAGGCTGCGATATTTGATTCAACTGAGCGCAGCTCTTTTTGCAGTGACATGATGGCTTTGGCATTGAGGTTATGCTTTAAATAGAGAACCTGATCCTTGAATGCTTTAAGCACAGGATCCATCTTTTTCTCAGCACGCCGCATGGCAGTAATCAGCTTTTTATAGCGACTGCGTGTATTGCGCAGTTTTGTTTTGCTATCCCGTTTAAGTGATGCATTGCTATATTGGGTGAGTTCTTCTTCCCACTCTTCAAAAAGTGCTTCAGCGACTGACTCTACAGAATCTATTCGGCTGCGTACATCTTCAGCAGCCTCTTCGCTATCTTCATACTCATCGTTAAGCTGATTGTATTTATCTTCAAGTGCGCCACCCTTAAAATTCAGCACGCTGGAGAATTTTTCCAATGCAGATTTAAACTGTTCTTTCCCTTCCTGCTGAGCATCACGCGCTTTACCAACACGCTCAACTAAGATGTCACGTTTGTGATACCCCGCTTTTTCCAGCGTGGAATAGTAGGCAGACTGGCATCCACTAAGAATAAAAATGATACCTATAAAGATAAGGTGTCTTTTTGTGGTGTTATGTTTGGTGAAGCTCATGATAAATAATTTCCAGTTGTATTTTATTTGTGTTGTGTGTTGGCCAGCTGTTGGCCATATTTACTCTTTATTCATTGCATCGATGATCTTATCCGTTCGCTTATCTTGTAGATGCCCATGAACTACGAACAGAGCATGGATAACACCGGGAATCCACCCCAAAATAGTGAGGAAAAGGTTGAGCAGTGCCTGCATGGGTTTGGCGCATAAAAATACAGCTAGAGGCGGTAAGATAATGGCTAAAAAGTATCGCATTGTAATAAGTCCTTAATCTGTTTTGGTGCAGCAATAAAAATTATGGGGGTGTGTTTTTTACTACTCACCCTGAATAGTCACGATAATCTGTCTTTTGTGAGGATGTGTGCGGTGCTCCCATAGAAAGACTCCTTGCCAGGTACCTAGTGCACAACGGCCATTGCATATGGGAAGTGTTAGGTCCATTTTTGTGAGAATGCTACGTAGATGGGCGGGCATATCATCTGGCCCTTCCTGTGTGTGTTCAAAGGTTGGGTCGCCATCAGGAATCAATCTGGCCATGAAAACCTCAAGGTCATCACGGACGGAAGGGTCTGCATTTTCACAGAGAATAAGTGAGGCGCTGGTGTGTTGGATAAACAGGTGGCAAAGGCCATTTCGGGCTGCTGATTCATGAACTGCTCGTTCAACCTGGCTGGTTATCTCATATGTGCCACGACCACGGGTTTGAATCTGTAGGGTTTGTTGTTTGATCATATGGTCTATTTTAGGCATTCTGTGAGACATGCAACAGGGTATTAATACGAAAAATGGCTGCAAATGTAAAAAATAAAAATCTGGGTGAAATGCCGGTCACCATGCTTTCTGGTATTGGCCCGCGCAATGCGGAAAGATTGGCGCGGCTTAGTATTAATACAGTGCAGGATGTGCTGTTTCATCTGCCCTCTCGTTATCAGGATCGAACCCGGGTTATTCCAATAGGCAGCCTGCGGCCAGGTGATCAGGTTGTTGTTGAAGGAAAAATTGAACTAACGGACATTAAATTTGGCCGCCGCCGCTCATTATTGGTACAGATAGCTGATGGTAGTGGCTCCCTGATTCTGCGCTTTTTTCATTTTTCTGCTGCACAAAAAGCCAATTTGGTGAGAGGGATTCGTCTGCGCTGTTACGGAGAGGTGCGACGTGGGCCGACATCACTTGAGCTGATTCATCCGGAATACAATCATCTTGAAGAAGGAGATGCTGTTGCTGTGGAGGAGACACTCACACCGGTCTATCCAACAACAGAAGGAATGCATCAGCTGAGCTGGCGAAGCCTGACTGAGCGGGCATTGGCCGTTTTAGAAGAGCAGCCGGGCCTACTGCATGAGTGGTTGCCGCAGGAGCTAATGGATCGCTATAACCTGCCAGCATTATTAGAGACTGTTTGCTTTTTACATCGACCGCCGCCAGATGTGTCGCAAAGCCAGCTATTGGAAGGAAGTCATCCGGCTCAACGTAGGCTGGCGTTTGAAGAGCTGCTCGCACACCAGATTAGTCTGCGCAAACTACGACAGGAACAGCGTAGAACGCCTGCCCCTGTACTGGATGGGGAGAAACAGTTTGAGAAGAGATTACTTGCAGCATTGCCATTCCAATTGACCTCTGCCCAGCAGCGGGTTGTGGGTGAAATTAGCAGCGATCTGAAACAGCAGCACCCGATGATGCGTCTGGTGCAGGGGGATGTTGGGTCAGGCAAGACGATAGTGGCTGCATTAGCTGCCATTCAGGCGGTTGAGGCTGGTCATCAGGTTGTGCTGATGGCTCCAACGGAGCTGCTGGCAGAGCAGCATCTAAGAAATTTCCAAGTTTGGCTGGAGCCATTAGGCATCAAGGTGGCCTGGCTCACGGGTCGACATAAAGGCAAACGGAGAGAGCAAGTGCTGTCAGAATTGGCTGATGGCAGTGCAGCTGTAGTTGTGGGAACACATGCTCTGTTTCAGGAGGATGTCTGTTTCAATGCCCTGGGGCTGGCCATTATCGATGAGCAACACCGTTTTGGAGTGCACCAGCGTCTGGCTCTGCGGGAGAAGGGTGCAGCAAGTGGCAAGGTGCCGCATCAGCTCATCATGACAGCTACCCCAATACCGCGTACGTTGGCGATGTCTGCCTATGCAGATCTTGATGTCTCAGTGATTGATGAGTTGCCGCCTGGGCGTAAACCGGTTGCTACAGTGGTGATCCCTGACAGTCGCCGGGATGAGGTGGTCAGTCGGGTACGCAGCGCCTGCAAAGAGGGGCGACAGACCTACTGGGTATGTACTCTGATTGAAGAGTCGGAGGCGTTGCAATGCCAGGCAGCAGAGGATGCAGCAAAGTTGCTGGCTGAAGCGCTGCCAGAATTAAGCGTTGGTTTGGTGCATGGCCGTTTGAAGGCTGCTGATAAAGAGCAGATTATGCTGGATTTCAAATCGGGAAAACTGGATCTGCTGGTTGCTACAACAGTGATAGAGGTCGGTGTGGATGTGCCCAATGCCAGCCTGATGATTATAGAAAACCCTGAACGCCTGGGGCTGGCTCAACTGCATCAGCTGCGTGGTCGGGTGGGGCGTGGCTCTGCTGAGAGCCACTGTGTGCTCATGTACCATGCTCTTTCGGAGAATGCCCGAGAGCGGTTGAGCATGATGCGGGCCACCAATGATGGCTTTGCTATCGCTCAAAAAGACCTGGAGTTGCGCGGCCCGGGTGAGGTATTGGGTACCCGTCAGACAGGTGAGATGCAGATGCGTATTGCCGATCTCATTCACCACCAGCCACTATTGCCTGATGTACAGCAGGCAGCAGAGATTATCCTGGAACGCTACCCCTCCCATGCGCAGCCATTGATTAAAAGGTGGCTGGGGCAAAAGACAGAGTATGGCTCTGTCTAACCTAAGAAGGTTATTCCCACTGAGTTTGTTCAAACCATACGGCAGGAAATGATCTCAACCCACTAAGTGTTTGAGGTGGCTGACAGAATGTTCTGCTGCACCAGATGGTTATTGCATGATGGGATGCCATCTGTTTATTGCAAGCTATCAATATTGCCAAATATTTGCTGTGTAAACATGGGCTTAGCATTGGCTATGTGGCATGCCTATAAAAACTGAGACGTCTCTTTACTGTGCCTTTGGTTAGTAGCTTTAGGTCGCAGTAGTCTCTATTTTGTGCCCATTTTGCAGTGCAGCATATGGCATTGCACAGAAATTAAATCCTAAATATTTGGTTTGATTCTACTACTTATCTATTACTTAGGGGGTATAGCCACAACATATGACGCGTTATAAACTGACTTAAGTCAAATCAGGAACTGCTATTTTGCATTAAAGTCCTGGTTAACATTAAGCTGCAATCGTCAATAGATCGTCGGAGCAATGAAATGAAACTATTAAGTCTGGTTACTGTTGTTGTCCTACTGCAGGTTTCACTGATTTCACAAGCTGCAGAGATGAATAAGCCTGCCATGCAAGAGCGAAGCAGCCCAGCTCAGATTCAAGCAGCTGATAAGGCGAACATAATCACCAACGTGCCTGCTGCAATTTCTACCGGTATTAATACTGAAATCGGATTGCAAACCATTGGGGTAAAAAAACTTACCAAAACCGACTGGGGCACAACCATTACAAAACGTAAACTGCATTTGCGAGATGGGGTCTTCTCTCTCACTTTGCACAGCACAAAACTTTATTCATAGCTCAGCAAATGACCGCATTATCAATGCCAGCCAGATATTATAGGTTTGCGCACAGTATTCCCCTTTATTTCTAGAAGCATATTCAACGTGCATGACCCTGGGTTTCTTACGCAGTTAGCTCATAGTATCGATTTGTGATTTAGCGCAGAGCCATCCAAGTAAAAACGCCGCTATTACCCTCCAATCTCTGATTTAAAAGTTACCGCCGCATTGCCTCAGTACCTAATGTTTAGCGCCTATAGCCCAGGCTATTGGCGGCCTATGACCTGAAATCTATGGGCATAATCAATCACGCTCATTG